>Ga0247727_10003809_pt1 | contig 32923 bp, 30 predicted proteins | sample WisWelCaveWW1625_FD_202498 | JGI IMG/M metagenome (GOLD analysis project Ga0247727, IMG submission 202498) | Biofilm microbial communities from Wishing Well Cave, Virginia, United States - WW16-25 | ecosystem: Environmental > Aquatic > Deep subsurface > Groundwater > Cave microbial mat | place...
GACACGAGCAGGCAGAGTAATCTATAATAATCTCAAGCTCAGAACAGATCATGAAGATATTGCCTGTGATATCGGTGATGGTGCTGAAGTGAGATAAAAATGAAGCGATCGCTTTTACTAATGACATTATTTCTTCTTATAGCATGTGCTCCTCAAAATCTTACAGGATATGAAAACGTTACACAATCACCACAACCAGTTCAAGCTCCAGTAGCAAATATAACTCCTCCTGTTCCAAATGTTACTGTTCCAGCAGAATCAAACATAACCATCACTCAAAATATCACTAGAGCAGAACCAAAACCAATCTTTGTAGATTCATCAAAAAATATGACTCTCTCTTCGCTAGATGAAAGCAAGCTGTACTCAGTAAAAGGCAAAACATACACTATTGAAGTTGTTGATGTGACTGAAGCTGCAGATGCCTGCTTGATAAAAGTAGATGGCGCATTAGCCATTATTGACGAAGGAGAAACAAAGACAGTTGATGGTGTTAGAATCTTTGTTTCTGAAGTACATGCATTCCGTTCACAACTTGAAGATAAGGATGTCTGCCAGATAATTATTAGCTGATGTTCTCAAACCATCATTTTCATGCTTTTGAAGCCTTCTAAACCACAATATTTTTAAACTCAAACTCTGTTTTCTTGCATATGGTAAAAAGGAGTGGTTTAGATAGACATATTTCTCATTACGATCCTTTGCACTGGTCAAACCTGCCTCCAGGAATCAAGGTTCTAGTTGCCTACACTGGTGTTATAGCACTTTTTTATCTGCTCTATCTCCTGTTTGGGATTACACGCCCTATCTCTATTTTGTTTGGCAATGTTTTTTATGGCACTGCAGCTACAGTAATTGAGCTTGCATCATTAGGTTTGCTAATTGCAATTATTTATGGCTTGATCAAAAGACATTTCTGGGTTTTCTGGGTTTCTTTAGCATGGTTTTCTTTTGGAGCATTGAATGCGATTGTTTCATTGCTTTGGTTTCAGGCTGAATTCGATGCACTGAAATCGATACTGGTTGTTTCCTCGCTTGTGGTGATTGTGCTCAATGGCGTCATTGTGTGGTATGTGTATTCAGAAAAAGAATACTTCAAAGTGAAGCACCTGAATAAAGAAACAAAAGCAAAAGATAAATTTTTTGTCCATCTTATTACTGTATTTCTTATTGTTTCTTTCTTGATTCTATTAACTTTCGGGATAAACTTTTACAATACCACGATCAAAACAACCAACAAACTGATTGCTGAGTTACAGGCTGCAGAGCTTCCTGAACTGCTCTGTGCACAGAAAACTGCCCAAGAACAAGATATTTGTTATTTGGTTGTATCTATCATGAAGGAGACCAAAGAACCACGCATATGTGAGAATATCCGTTCAGACTTTTACAAAATAACATGCTATCGAGCAATGGGACAATGAACAAGAGAGCACAGCTGACAATGTTTGTGATACTGGGCTTGCTGATTGTATTTTTAGTATTGCTAGTTATTTACATGGTACAAACAAAATGATAAAGAATAACAAAAAGGGACAGCTCACAATCTTCATTATCATAGGCATTGTACTGCTATTCTCAGCAGCACTTATTATCTACATACGGCAGGCCGTGACTGAATACAAACCTCCTGTTGAGATTGCACTTGAAATAGTTCCCACAGAGCTGCAGCCATTGCAGACATTTGTAACTAATTGCATTAAAGATGTTGCAACAGAGGCGATACGAAAAGCAGGATTGCAAGGAGGCTATGTTGATGCTTCAAACATTGCCGTAAATGATCGCGATCCTACTAGTGGAGAAGGAGTAACATTATCCCCTGGCAGCGAGCTCAAGATTCCATACTGGTATTATATGAAAAGTCAAAACACCTGCACCAGCGAATGCGAATTTGCTTCAAAGCAGCCTCCTTTGTACAGAACTGCAGGAAGTAATTCAGTTGAAGAGCAGCTAGACAAATATGTGGAAGAAAGACTTTCTGCATGCTTGCTTGACTTTGCTCCATTTAAGGCACAAGGCTTTGAAATTCAAGAAGGCAATGTTGATGCACTTACTGCCATTGCAAAAACAGATGTCTTTGTGCAGGTCGAATATCCATTAACAGTAACCACAAATGGAAGACTAGCAAAGCTCTCTAAATTTACTGCACAGGTTCCTGTGAATCTTGGAAAATTCTATGACTTAGCTGCAGAACTTACTGAAAAGCAGGCAAGCACAGGATTCCTGGATTTCCTTTCAGTTAATTTGATTTCTTCATATGCAAGGCGTGATGAAACAAGACTTCCGCCATTATCTGATTATAGCTTTGACCCAGGAAAACAAAAATCATGGCTGCAAAGCGAGGTAAAGAAAAACATAGAGGAGATTTTAACTATATACACACCAGCATTACAGGCAACAGGAACAGCAAACTTCCAGGGAAATCTTTATACAGGAAATGAACCGCTTGCAAAAGGAATTTACAATATATTCATTCTGCCTCTTGATAAAACATATCGCGTGAATACTGAATTTGTATATCTTCCATCATGGCCAACATACCTTGACGTGACACCACGGCAAGGAGAGATTATCAAATCTGAATCTGTTGGCGGTCTTCCGCAGATACTTTCGTTTATTGGATTCAATGAATATAAGTTTGCATACGATCTTTCTTATCCTGTGTTGATTACTTTGTCTGATGCTCAGGAATTGGATAATGAGGGATTTGTATTCCAGTTTGCATTAGAAGCAAATCTCAGGAGCAACCAGCCAATGCGCTCTGGCACAACGCTGCTCAGATCTGCTGCATTTACCACACAATCGCTGGTATGCAAACCTTCAAACTTTAATTCTGCAAATGTCACTATCACTGTCACGGATACTATTACCAAAACTGCTGTTGAGACTGCGCTGGTGTACTTTTCTTTAGGAAAGGAAGCCTGCTTTATTGGCGAAACATCAGCAAAAGGAGTCCTACAATCTAAAATGCCAGTTGGCATTGGTGGATTAGTAATTTCAAAGGATGGCTATACCTCAAAAACACTGCCATTTGGAACTTCACTAGGTGTAGAGCAAAAGATTTCTGTTGGTCTTGATCCATACCGTGAAATTTCTGTTTCAGTAGCACGTGTGCCTATTGTAAGAAAAAGTCCTCAACTTACTATTGGCGCAAAGCAGGAAATACTAACTGTAACACCAGAGGTCACTATCTCATATCAATGGGGCCCTCTTGATTCACAACCTGGCTTAGAGCCAACTCAGTTTGCAACAGTTTCCTTAGTCAGAACTCCTGAAAATCCTGCACAGGAAGAGTATGCAGTGACTGCAGTGTTCAATGGATCAGCTAGTCCAACGCAAAAAGTACGATTAGTTCCAGGAAAATACAACATTATTGGCACACTCTTTGATCATCAAAGAACAATTGTGCCTGAGTCAAAAGTATGTTATGATAAGGAATGGTACCAGTTCTTTATTCCAGGAGAGCAGGAATGTACAAAAATAGATCCTATTCCCTTTGATATCTTCCCTAAAGGCGGAGTTTCACTTGCTTCCTTCACTATTGATGCAGCATCATTGAAAAATGCAAAAGAATTAGTAATCTATTTGTTCTCTATTCCTGATGGATATTCACGCGGTGCAGATGGTGTTACAAATTTGCTTCATGAAGATCTTGAGCAGATGGGAAAAGTAGAGCAATATTCAAAGGATTATTTTGAGCTGGTTAAACCGCAGTTTAAATGATGAAAACGAAAGAATTGCAAACAATTGCATTGTTCATGGTTTGCTTAGTTATTAGTCTCCCTCTTTACTCTGCGCAGGCATTTGCTGCAATTACTGCATATTCAGTGAACAAGGAAGGAGTCAAAGGTTATCGTGCTGTTACTGATAAATTAACAATTGTTGCTGAAATTGATAAGGCCGGTGTTAGTCCTTCTGATATAAATCTTGTATCACAAAGAACTGTCAAATTTGGTTCATGCAAGTCTGAAGCAGGCAAAAGTATTTGTACATATGAATTTGCACAAAATAGTGCGCCACCAGGAAAGGTTGATTATAGTGTGAGATATGGAGTCGATGTTGACTCAAATTCAATTGTTGTCGATGACATAGCACCAAATATTACCATAACATCTTTATCTTCTGCTGAAAAAGTAAAAGTAAAATATTCAGTGAAAGAACGTGCATTTAAGACTGATCAAATAAAGTGCTCATCAATTAAAACAATAAACTTCCTGTTGACAGGCACATTGATTCATACGCTGCAGCTTAACTTTACTCCTGGAGATAACTGTGACTATAATGATGTTACTGAGTTTGTGGCACCTTCTACAAATGGAATTGAAAAAAGCTTTTGCATAGAAATACTGGACAATGTTGGCAATACAGGTCAAACCTGCCAGAATCTTCTTGTTGACAAAGAAGCTGCAATTGCTTCAAATCCTGAGTTGATTAATCTGCAGGGACTGCCGATCAACTATGTTTCTGCAAAAATAGGGCCGATTAGTGCAAAAATTAGATTTACGCTCACTGAACAAAATGTAAGCAAGGTTATTGCTGATGCATCTGAATTCAGTGTACATGATATTCATAAACAGGCAATGAAGGGTATTGATATCACGCAATCATGCACACCAAAGAATTGCAAAGGAAGCTGTACTTGTGAAGTTCCTATTACGCTTAGTCTTCCACAAGGAGGAAATCCTGTGCTGCGCCTTGTTATTACTGATGCAAGCAACAACAATGCTTCACTGAGTTTGCCAGTGGCAATACTTCCAGACAATACCCCACCAAAACTAGTTAGCTTGGTTGCCAAGCAATGTGGCACAAAGAATGCAATTGGTCCGAAAAGAAACACTATGACTGCAAACATTGAGGAAGCAGAGTCTGGAATAAGTGCAAGAAAGATTTATCTGGATTTGAGTCCTGTACTTGGGCTAAACTGGAACAGAGTGTTCCCTAATGAATGTGTGCAAGCAGAAAGCATCTGGACATGCAGATGGGGTATATTTGATGTAACGACAAATCCGGAACATGGGAGCAATTTGAAATTAAATCTTGTTACTCCTTCACAGGATAACGCAGGAAACTTTTTGGAAAGTACCGAAACAACCTTCTTTTATGATTCAAGAGCGCCAGCAGTTAGTGTTTCAACAATTACTGGAGCAACTCAAGTAGAGTTTGGTGTGCAAATCACTGCATTTCCTGTAGGAGGCGGCACACTGGAACTTAACATTGAAACAACTGATGATGTGCCAGTCACTGCTACTGCTGACTTCTCGCATGTTGCTCCTGTTGGAAAGAAAACAGTTGAATGCTCTGGAGATGGCACCAAAAAGTGTTCATTCAAAGAGATTGGGCCACTTTATAGTGGTCCATTATTTGATCAGCAAATTCCAGTAACTTTCACTGATTGTGCTGGGAATACAAATACTGCTGTTGTAAAGGTAAATATATCTGCGCTTGAAACAGGAGTGCATAATCAATTTGCCTATGTTCCTGGATCACCAAGTCCTGCAAGAATAGAAAGACAGTCACTGAGGGTCTTTGATCACAGAGCTTATGTTCCAATAGCTGTTTCGGCACCTTCCGGTGTAAATCCTATCTTGCAGAAGATTGTTGAGTGCACACCAAGCACTGCAACAAATTACCTTGCTGCTAATCTTCAAGGTGACAGATTTCCAGATTTGATTGGTGCTCCTTCAAAATCACTTCATGCCAAGTTCAATTTCCAAAGAGCAAAGAGTCCTCCTGATACGCTTGCTATAGCATGCAAGATACAAACAATTGGAAGATCTACAGGCGGAGTAATCTTTCCGCCAGAATTAGATGATGTCAGCTTTACTTTCACTTTCTACGACTCTCCATTAGGAAGCATTGATGAAAACACAAGAAAGAAAGTTGATGAAGTCAAGAATTCAGCACTAGTGCAAGGGAAATGGATCAAAGATTTAGAGAATGTCTTTAATTTTATAGGAGGCTTGTGTAACCTCTACAATTATGTTGCAGGAATACCTGCAATTCTTTCTGGCATTAGTGCAGCACTAGGTCTGGCTGCAATAATCTTCCCTCCGTTGGAACCAGCATCACTGCAAGTTAATGGTGTATCAGAATCACTTTCAGGGGGCATTACTGGTCTTTTAGGAGGCATCATGACTCCACTCTGCCAATTCCATAGCTGCAATGTTAATTTTGGCATTAAAGAATTTGGTGATTGGCAGAAAGCAGTGAACTCTTACACCTCTGGTGCAATCATTGTAGAAAATCTAGGTCCTGATCTCAAGCCATTTGCAGAAAAACTTAAAACCAGTTTCGCAGTCAATCCACGAGAAAGTATTATCCTTAGTGCAGTGACTTTATGTGTGCCTGGCATGATCTATAATCTCCAAAAGGCACGGCAAATAGAATGTGCATATCTCTACTGCGTCAACACCTATGTGGCAGGAGGAGTTCCGCTCTTTTTCTGCGATGCACAGCGTGCGTATGGGTGGTGCCGGTATGTAGTTGGGGAGATCTTTAGTCTTGTACCATTCGGAGAACTTGTGAATACCTTTGTGAGGGAGTTTGTTGCTGCTATGACCACATGGGTTGGATTAATTAATCTTGGATTGCAGGCATGTATCTTTATTGATAAAACACCAGGAAGCAGAGGATTTTGCAGACTAGTACATGACACTGCGCGAGGAGCTTCAGTAATTGCTGATCTCTTTTATGTGAAGTCATGGGAAGGTTTATTCAAGCCAGCTGGTGATTATTGTGAGGAGGTACTAAAGTAATGGCAGAATATCCATACTATCCACAACCTGAACAGAGAAGGATTCCTGCAGTGGGAATTTTGATAGTAGTTATTCTAATTGCAGCAGCTGGTATTCTGATATTTTCCCTTCTTCGTCCTGCTCCTGAAGTAGCTCCTGTGTCGGTTATTGTGGAAAAGGAACTTGCTGCAGCTATCATCGTTGCATCATCAATTAGTGATGCCCTTGAGTACCTACCACAACCAAATGCAGCATATGTGCAGGATCAGCCACTCTACCTTTATCTTGAAGTAAGCAACATCAAGCAGAAGGAAGATCTCACTATTGACGTAACAGAAGATATTGAGATCAAAAATGCAGAAGGAAGAACTATGTTTGCAAAGAGAAACTTTGTTACTGCACAAGAAAAGAGCAGCGGAACAATTGGTCAACTAAAGTTTAGAAATATCATCCCAACAACTGGCTGGACCACAGGAAACTATGTTGCCAGTGTCATTATTAATGACAACATAGCAAAGCAATCAGTTTCAAAAACAGTACTGTTTAGCATTCAACAGAAATCACCAGAGGCATTTGAAAAAATTACTGACTTGACAAGCATACTCTCCATTGATGTGACCAAAACGCAACTCATACGACAACAAATTGTGCGAGATGCTCAAGGAACTATCATTCCAGACTTGACCTACAATCAAACAGTAGCTGGCGATGTGGCTGGAATTGATGTATCGAAAATTATTGCTTCCTTCAAGATGCCAGAGCGATTTGATGCAGGCACCTATAGTGTTGAAATCGCGTACCTCAATCTTGAAAATGGAAAATCCGTTTCAGTACAAGATACTGTAACTGTTACAAAGCAACTTGCGATTGCTCAATTTGTATTTGCAAAATCTATAGCAGATGATTATAGCTATGTTCCGCAACCAGATGCAACATTTAATGCAGGAGCTGAGGTCAATATTTACATTAAACTTATTGATTTTGCACAGCCTTTTGTCAATGGCACCTATACTATTAAGTTTACAGAAGGTCTCCAAATAATGGATAGTAAAGGAGTCTCTCTCTTTTCACAACAAGATCATCTTAAGGTCGATGAAAAGCTTGTTAGTAAGCAGGATAGCTATGACCTCAAAAATAGTTTTATAACAGAAGGTTTAGCACCAGGAGCTTACACAGTAAAAATTATCATAAAAGACCTCAATAGCGGTCAAGAAGCTATAGGAACGGAGGTATTTAAACTACAATAACAATGGAAAGCTTTATATATGAATATTACTACCACTTGTTAATGGTAAATATAAGAAAAAGTCTGGAATTCCTGCTTAATCCCAGAAATCTCGCTGTAATAGCATTGGCATTGCTGCCTAGCACAGGCATTAGTGCTGTGAAGGAAAAGCCACAGGCTGAATTAAAAGCTGAGGTGAATGTTATTCATACAAAAAAGGGAAATGATTATTTGAAACAATCTGAAAGACCACTCTTAAGATCAGAAGAAAAAGCAGCATTGTACACTCGTGCTAATTCAGAGTTTGAAAAAGCTATTGCATTGAACCCTGACGATAGCAAAGCATTGCTTGGCATGGGCAAGGTGCAGTTGAAAGTAGGAGCTTGCTATGAAGCAGTATCTTACTTGCAAAAAGCAATTGCATTGAGCAAAAATCAGGAATCTCTTGAAGCATTAACATATGCATACACGTGTGTTGGCGATTTCAAGAAAGCAGAGCAATCTGTTGAAGAAATGTTCAAGAAGAATGAGAATCCTGCAAGGGCTTACAATTTCAAAGGCTATGTTCTTTATCAAAAAGGCGATCACAAAAGTGCGATGGATAACCTAAAAAAAGCAGTGCAGATTAAACCTGATTTTTATGAGGCGCTCAATAGCATTGGTGTGGTGTATGATGAACTTGGAAACTATGACGAAGCAGTGAGTTTTACCCAAAGAGCATTGTACATAAATCCAAAATATCCAAATGCACGGTATAGCCTTGGATTGATTTACAAGAAAGCTGGACAACTAGAAAAAGCTCAAAAAGAGCTTGAGAAAGCAGTTGAGTTAAGTCCTGATGCTGAGAATTTCATTAATGCATTAGGAGAGGTAAAATATTTACAAAAAAAGTAGGTGAGTAAAAATTAAAGCAAAAGGTGTTTGGATAATGGTTCTGACATTAATTATGTTGAGCTTTAGCTATGCTCAGCCGGAAGAACCAGGGCTTAGACCCCCTGTGGAACACTATTACAAGTACCGGTTAGGAACTCGTGATGTAACTGCAGCTGCAGTAGCACAGGCAGAGGGAAATCAGGCACTTACACTTACGTTTCAGGCTATGCTCAAAGAACATGTATACTTGACCAAAGAGCAACATGAAGGTGTGCAGAAATTTCTTCAGCGAAATGAAGTAGCTTATACACCAACCGAATACAGAACAGTAAATGGAAGACTTGAAGAACGGCGTTCTATTATTGAATACAAGGTGGTTACTGAAACAACATCCGAAGGAACAGAGATAAAAAGAGTTGTGGAAGAGAGGAAAGGATTTCAAAATTTCTTAGTAGAGAATGGTGTCCTCGATGAATGGATAAAACCTACGGATGTTACCCAGGAACAAATTCAACAAAATATAAAAAGCTCAATTAGCGATATTGAACTTTCAAGCAGAGCATCACCAACAAAAATCATTGGGTGTGGATAATTATGAAAGCAAAGCGATATATTCCAATGATAATGATAGCGTTTCTTATAATCACTAGTGTGCATGCTCAAAATGATATTAGGGAATTTTGTGAAGCTAAACTAACTAAACTTAACACATTGGTAGGCGAACCATTTAGTGACTATGGATTGAGTCTTCGTGACGTAACTCCTGTTGAAACGAAAGAGCCTGTAGTCGAGGCAAAGGGAGAGGATCCTAATGAATTGTTCAAGGCAGGGATACGTGAAAAAGTAGGCACAGAGGAGTTATTAACAGTTGCTGGAGTGCAGTATCGTATTAATCCTGATCAATCTTTAACTAAATTGGATGGAGGAAATGCAATCTTAACAACAAAGAGCATTCAAAATGGATACAAGGTGCAGGATCTTAAAAATAATGAGGTGACTTTTTTTAGTGGCACCGCCAAAATTGATCAGTCAGTACAATCAGGCCTTGACGAGCGATTGAGCATAGATGCAAAGCGAAATTTCCTGTTACTCAATGGAAAAGAAGTTCAGATTCTTGATAATGGTGCAACGATCAAGCAAAAAGAGGGTACTGATTTTGTCTCAAAAGCTGGCGATAATAATTTTGTTATTTATGAAGGAGGTAAGTTGAGCATAGCACGAGATGCTAGCAATAAGAATCCAGTAGGTATTTCATTGAGTGGCTTAGATGACATCTCCAAGGGTCAGCTCGAAACTCGAACTGGTATAAAAATATATACAGATGCAGCAAAAAATACCATCACTATTGATTGGGATAAAAAATCTGCTGTGTATGAAAGTGCAGACCATGGCATTAAAAGAACTTACAGTGGCGGTGAGATTACTGAAGAAGAGTATGTTGGTGGGAAGCTGGTCTATATTCGAAAAACAACATATGATAAAGAAGGAAATCCAATAACAACACTTGAACGAAAAGGTGAATTCTTTTTCCAAGCAGCTGATTTCCTCACTACACTGGCTAAAACAAGGCAGGAGATCGCTGGAATTCAGTATTGGTTGGATAAGTCAGGCACTAACAGGTTTCTTTTTGGCGATCCTGGCGAATGGATCACTGGCGTGAAAGAGCCAATCAAGAGTGCAATCTGCGAGCGCTGGACAAAAAATGATAATGCGCCATCCTCGATTGGTATTGGCAGAGGAGGATTCTTTGGTGCGCATATTGATGGAGAGCGATTGGAGGGTCCAACTGATGAAAAAGGCCAGCAGTTCTATATCTATAGAGTTACATTCTCTGTTATTCCACCAGGTATTCTGGCAAATCCACAAAAAGACAAAGAGCAGGGCAAGCAGGTTGTTTTCAGAGTCTATCTTGACAATGATCCATTACCATTGGATAAGAATAATCCTGCAACATATGAAGTAAGGAGAAGCGCAGATTCAAAAGAAATCAGAGTCGATTCCAGCAACACTATTGTGCGTGAATTAACAGCACTATATGACACAGTCTGTCTGGATTTTGGGCCAACCAGTGATAGGCTTGATACAAAATTCAGAAGCTTTTTGACTAATGACAGGCTATGCAATAAGTTGACTAATTATATGTGGCAGAATGTTGAGCTTCCTGCAGATGCAAGTAATGATCTTTTCAAAACCTTAACATTGCGATTTTCAAGCGGCAGTGGTTCTTCCAATAACCAGAATTCGCAGGGTACTACGCCACAAGAATCACCAGGAGTAGTGAGAAATTGAAAGCAATGAAGAAATTATGGAAAAGTGTACAGCCAGAAGTGTTTAAGAAAGTCTGGCTCTATGGTACACTCTCATTCGTAGCATTTTTACTTCTGACACAGTTCTTTGGAGCATTTTTTCAAGAAGCCCTTGTTTCTTTTCTGCCTTCGCTTCAAGCAGCAGTTACATCACCATCAAAGATACTTGTTGTTCTACTGCTGACGATCCTAACGATTGTGCTCTTTTTTGCCTCTCTGGTTTACAGTTATTCATTTTTTGAAAATCTCATTTGGAATACTATTCTCCATAAAAAAACGACGTTCAAGAACACCTCGCAATTCTTGCTTTTGAATATTCTGCTCTTTATTTTAGTTAGTCTTATCATATTACTTGCCTATGTACTCTACACGCTGCTGTACAGCAAAGGCTGGCCAAAACTTGGCTTTACCATTTTATCTTTTGTGGTGTTGTATACTATCTATACATTAATGGTCGGCTACATCTCCTTTGCACATACACAGAAGGTTTTGCGTTCAGTAAAAAATGCATTTGTGATTGGAATTAAGAAATTAGACATCACTATTTTTCCATTTGTAATAGCTATTGCAATGGGTGCTGTGCTGAATCTCATCTTGCTGCTCTTTAAAGGTCTTCCTTTAAATATCAATCTTTTTGTTAGTGGCGTTGTGTTTGCAGCCTATATGGCATGGTTCAGAATATACTTTGCTAATACTTTGGAATCAGTAAAGTTTTAAAAAGACAGACAATCATTTAAAAATGATGCAAAAAAGAGGTCAAATCACAATATTCATAGTAGTAGGCATTCTTATCTTATTTGCTGTTGGTCTTGTGTTATATGTTGCAAGCATAAGGCCTGAATTAAGGATTTTTGCTGAAAGGGAATCTGAGGTTGAGCAGTACATTGGCGTTTGTTTAGAAACAACAGCAGAAGAAGCAATCACTCAGATAGGAGCAACTGGCGGCTATCTTAATGTTCCTCAAGAAATAGCAATCAATGACAGAGCATACTTCTCCTTTGTGCCTAGAACAGAGCCAAAGATCCCATTATGGTATTATCGAGGAGAACTAAGAATACCAACCAGGGATTTTATTGCAGGCCAGATCTCTCAACATATTCTCAATATTATCACACCATGTTTCAGAGACTTTGATGTTTTCAAAGACAGATACAACGTACAACTGAAAGGAAACGCCACTGTTGAGGCAACCATAGCAGCTACAAATGTTTTTGTAAAATTAAACTATCCGCTTGAACTGCAGGACAAACGAACCGGTGAAATAACAAAACTAGACTTTGTTGGCAGAACAGTTGATGTAAAATTAGGAAGGATGTACGACATGGCAGTAGACATTCTGCAATCAGAAAGCAAACAGCTCTTCTTTGAAAATCTTACCTTTGATCTATTAGGAAGCAGCTACGAGCAATTCCCACTTACTTCTATGGAGTTCAGCTGCACTCCAAAGATATGGAAAAAGACAGACATCATTGCTTATGCAAAAGGCATGGTAGCACGCAATATTCGAAGAGTGTCAGTAGAAGGCAACCCTTTCCAACTCTTTGAAGCAGGAGATGTGTATGCACAGAATCACTTTGTCTTTCCATTGAGCAAAAGATATTCTGATATTGGTACTACCTTCTTGTATTCAGACACAGCAAGGTTTGAGTTGCATGTACGACCAAATGACAGAGAAATTTTACGTTCTAATCGAGGACAATCAGATAGCCCGCTGCTTAACTTCCTCTGCATCAACACATGGCACTTTACTTATGATATTGAATATCCTTTACTAACAACACTTCGTGATGCCAGTGCATTCAAGGGACAAGGATTTATCTTTAACTTTGCATTCCCAGTAACCATCAATAGCAACAAAGGGGACAAAACAGATTTTCCACCAGCTATTTTCGAGGCTCCGCTTCCAAGTTATGATTTCTGTGAAGATGTGCGTGACACACCAGTTGACATACGAGTCAAGGATGAATTTTCCTTTGAAGAGATCTACAAAGCAGATGTTGCATTTAAGTGTGTCAGATTTAGATGTGAACTCGGAAACACAACAGCAGATGGTGGTTCCTATAGATTGAGAGCAAAACTTCCAGCAGGTTGCACAGGTGGCTTATTCATAGCAAACAAGGAGGGCTATTTGGATGGAGAATCAGTATATTTCGATACCGACTTTGTAGAGATCTTTATGAAGCCACTACGCACCTTTAGAATGAATATTGTCAAGCATGACTCTGATGATTTTAGCAGAGCAGAACAATTAGGAAAAGATAACATAGCTATTATTATGTTGCGCACGCCAGATGGAAAATATGAACGAACCTACACCTCAGAGTCAGAGATTGCTGAGCTTGAGCTGATTGATGGTGATGCACAATATCAGATTGATGCGCTGCTGCTTGAAAAAGGAACTGATCAAGACAGGATCATTGGCGGTTATCTTGGATTGTGGAATACCACTTATCCAGAGCTGCTTGACAAATCAACAATTACCTTCCACTTAACACAAAAAATACCTATTGCAGTAACTGAGGAGGAGCAGATAGCTACAGCAGATTACTTATTTGGTGATAAAACATATCAAGAACCTTTGAGGCCAGCATTTAGTTGAACATGATAAATAATGAAAAAAGATGGAGAAGGATGTTCAGCATAGCCATGCTCTTCTTATTTGTATTGCTGCCTTTTGCAGAAGCACTCTCTATTAGCAATGCTACTGTGCAGGCATCTGACCGATATGCAATCATTAACTGGCAAACTGATGAAAATGCCTCAAGCACTGTTCTGTATGGAACGAATGTAACAAAATTAACACTAACAAAGACCTCCTCTGTGCTAGAGAAGAATCATGCTCTGTTGATATCCCAATTAAAAAATAATACTGCATACTATTTCAATGTTAGTTCTACCAATGCAACAGTCACTGCGACAGCAGGGCCATTCAACTTTACCACAACACTAAAAGATACCATAATCCCATTTATTGATGTTAAGTTGCCTGAGTATTATGGCAGCACTACGCTATCAGTCACTGTCAGAACAGAGCCAAACACTGAGGTGTATGTCTATATTGATGGAAATCTTTCAGGAGCAGGATTTGGTGTTACGGGAGTTGACGGGGTCATTACTTTAACGGGCATTCGTCTCAAATCTGGAACTGGAAAAATAACACCTAATACAGTTAAAATTGTTGCCATCGATCCTTCCAAGAACAGGAATGAAATTACCAAGATTGTGAATGTTGACAAGACACCTCCTGCAATAACCTTTGATAAACCAATTCCTGCTGCATGGGGAGCAAAGACACTGACTATTAAGGGAGGATCAGATGAAACCGCAACTATGGAAGTGTACCTTGATGGCAAATTGTTACAAACCATTAACATTAGCAGCCCATGGCAAACAACAATAAACTTTGACAAAGGAGACAGAGATTATGTGTTGCGCTTGTATGCTGTTGATCGTGCAGGCAATGTATTTGAGCAGAACTATGTTATCTTTGTTGATACCAAAGATCTGGTGTTAGATAAACATAACATTGATGATCTCACGCCATCCTATATACCTATAAGAACAGTGCGGGGAAAAACAAAACCAGGTGCTACAGTTATTGTGATTGTGAACAATAAAACAACTGATGATGCTCTTGAAAAACTCAGAGCAATTGGTGTAAATGCAACTGCTGGCGCTCCGGGCTTCTCCGTTCCATTTGGGCTTCAAGAAGCCATTGCGCGATTGAGCAGAAAAGAGTTGAAGTATCTTACTACTGCTGATGAGCGAGGCAACTTTGAGGTAGAGATTGAATTAACAAATGAATTTAGAATCACGCAACAGGAGTTCGCGGCATTACCAACTCCTCTTCGCGGAGCAGAAGCAGTCAGCTTTGACATAGGGGATACATGGAAAAATACTGTTGAGATCATTGTGGTTGATAGGCCAGGCAGAGTGAAAAGCTCTGGTCCAAAAGCAGTCTTATTCACGCGCTGTGGTTTAGGAGGTTTCTTTACCATTTCAGCTCCGCAAACTTCTCCTGCAGGCATTCCAGAACCAATTCTAAAAGAAGGTCATGGACAGTTTAGCATGACAATGGATCTCAAATGGGGTGGTTCAACAGATCGAAAGGATGTTGTTGTTGAAACGCCAAAAATCTCTGTACAATCAATCAGCAGAGAGGAACAGATACGAAAATATAATTTAACACTAGGGGTTGGCTACAAACCAGATCGTTGGAGCATTTTCCCTCCGCAAATCACTCCTGATACAAATCAGTTGTATGTGTTAGTTCACTTGCCTTCGACAAAGCATGATTTTGCAAAAGGATTCAAAGGCAAAGATTTAACAAAAGGAAATGTGCGAGAAAAACTAGATTTGCGAGAGCTTGAATTAGAATTTCCGCTAGTGCTTGAGCTTGCTTATACCTACATCAAGCCAGGCACGACAGAGCGAAGTGAAAGAATTGTGCAGAAAAAATGCATTGATGTCAAGATTCAAGTAGAACCTGAATTGACTGATTTCTTTAATCCAAATGATTTTTTGATCAGCACAGCTGCAAATCTTAATCATATTGTAAGAGAGATTGATAATTTGCTCAACAAATATATCAGGCCAGCTCAACGCAATACCTTGCTTACGTGTGGTGGTCTCATTGGCGTTGAGTTTATTATTAATACTGTGGTGAGAGTGCAATGCCTTAGCAATAAAGTGACAGCAGGAGATGTTCGAGAAAAATTAACAGGGGAATGTAAGGTTGAGTATGCTGGTGGCAAACCAACATGTAGTGCAAGCTGTACTGATGATGTGAGGGCATGTTGTGAAGCTACTGTTAATTCGCTATGGGCTCAAGAGCTGCGTCAAGCAGCATGTGACCGAGTGTTGTGCAGAAATGTTCCTTCATTTGAACGTCATGTGAATACATACAGTGATTTGCTTGTGAAGAGACCAGTAAGTCGAGGTCAGGTATCAGCAAAAGCACCCTCATTGTGTAGTGGTATATTCAAAGACTTTACTGGTTTCAATCCTGATGAAGGCGGTTGTAAAGAAGAGTTCTCAAGAGGATACAAGTGGGTATCAGTACTTGACTGGCCATACCAAATGCCAGATGGAGAGTTTGATATTGCAAAGAAAGCACTTGAGAGACAGAAGACAATCACAACCACTGCACCAACAACCATTTTAGAAACTCCAGAAATCTTTCCTGGCATTGGACCATTCTTAGGAGAGGTATTCAGCGATAATATCTGTGCTGAACAAGCGGCATTTAAAGAAAAAATTATTTCTGTAAAGCAAAGCGGTGATAAGTCTTACGGATTTAAAATAACACCGCCTGAATATGTTCCTGCGCAAGGAGTTCAAGCAGAGCAGAAAATAGCAAAGGTTTTCTTTGGCGAAATTAAAGAAGTTGCTGAATTTGAAACAGATCCTGCAACTGGACTACAACGAGAGATTCGTAAAAAGTTAGATATTGTAGATGGCGGAAAGGAGATTTTCTATGATAATCAAGGTTACTGCACGAAGGAAAGTATTCCTGATTGTAGGGAAGCAGTCGCATTCAAGAATGCCAACTTGCCAAATCCGCGATTGCCTGATGATGTGCTCAGGCATCTTACTTTGCAGCCTTCAAGAGATTATGTCTTTAATCCAACAGCAAACCTTATTGTAGCAACAAAATCAATATGCATTCCTGCAGTCAATGGACAGCTGACCAGCTTTAGAAATGTGTTGAGCAGGGTGAGTGCCTGCTTCACGAGTATCGCGCAAACAGGCAGAGGCAATTCACCGCAGTGTAATGCATTACTTTCTGAAGTAGTGTGTGACTTTGTGATTGATGCTATTCAGTGCGGTGTTCGAAGTATTGCCGGATTTTCATTTGGAACATCTGGATTTCAATTTAGTCCACTCCTTGCACCTGCTCTAGCAGCAGAGACAATGACAGAGGTCATTACTAATCAATATGGTGATACTGCTGCATACCGAACACTCTTTAATGAAAATGCTTTACTACATTCTGTTTGTATTGGTGCATTGACTGGAGACTGGAATATTGAAGGGGTGAGTGATTTATTGACACAAGCAACAATTCTACCAACTGACAGTGTGTGTGCTATCTACCCTGCTAATAGAAGATTTGTAACTTCAAATCCATTGAAACAAGGCAGAACATCTTATATCTATTATGTTGGTGGCATGCTTGCAGCAGGAGCTGATATCTCCAGTCTTTCACTTGAGCTTGTCTGTTCAACTGATAATTCCTGCAATCGTTATGGTGAACGAAGCAATCCTCTTGGCAAATGTGACTGCTTTGGCATGCCAAAAGAGCAGACTGTTGCACTGCCAATCCGAGAACACAGCGTAAAACAGGGAGGTGTATTTGAGGATGCCAAGTATCTCCCACTTAATGATGCAGATATTAGATATGACAAGGCAAGGCTGACATATAGCTATAAAGATAATACTGGTCAATTAGTTACTAAGGACTGTCAGGCACAACTAAAAGAAGATGGCTTTATTCCACCTACATGTACTTTTGGAGCATCAGGATTCAGGTGTGAGTTCAGCGTTGATGAACGAGGCACTGCAAAGTTCATTGTCAAGCCAAAGCCAAAAGTAGAGGAAGAAGGTATTTACAGAGTAGGAAAATCACTTGGAATTCCAATGCGTGTTGAGGTGCTCAGTCCTAAAGACAACCCAATACCAAAGTATGTTGGTTATGTTATCAGAAATCAGCACGGTGTTGCGCTTACTGATGCTGAGTTGCAGTATCCACGCCAACTTGATGAAGGAGTTAGGACCTATGAAGAATGGCCAGGTTTCACAATCAAGAAGGAACACTTCCAGAAAACAGCTGTAATAAGCAGAGACATTACACCACGTAATGAACCATCAGGGGTGATTACAGATAGAACAACGATACAGCTCGATCCTAGGGTTCTAAGTGGTGAGTACATAGTTCTGTTTAATAGTATCGATGTAGAGAATAAAACAGGCACATACACTTGTTATGAAGCTTCGACTGACAAAGATGGAAAAGTAATTGTGAGTAGTAATGTAATTGCTGAGACTGGGAAGTTCTCTTCCACAGACCTAGTTAAATGTAAAGGGCTTCAATTTAATCTTGCTGGAAACATAGAAAAAATTACTCCAACAGCACAGCAATTGACACAGGGTACCAAATTTGATAGTATAACAGGAACAGCATACTATGTTAAATTTAAGAGAGGCGAGACAGGATCTTCTGCAGAGGAATGTCCAGACAAGCCTGTTGAATGGACTGCAGATATTACTCTATATCATGCAGAGCAAACTTCAGGAACAGGCGCGAGTGGTTGGAGTTTCTCACGGCAGCCAGTGTCTGACAGCGGCGAGATCCAAGAAAAGAGAAATATGATATTGCAAGTACGTTGTAAAGAACCAGTAGCACCAGAAGCACTGGCTCCATTTAAGTTACAAGAATTTGAGATTGTTGGTGCAAAAGATAATATCTTTACTGTGAGTGCTACGGATACGAAGTTTAAAATCAAATACTTAATACTGGCAACAGCAGAAGTAACATCACTCAAATTACAAGTCGGCACTGAAATTATTGAGCTTCCAAAACCATCTGGTATTGGACAGCGTTCTGAGCAGGAAGTTGATTTGAAGGATATTTTACAAAAATTAAAAGAAGACAACAAGATAAGCTTAATAGTAAATAGTGCTACACTCTCAACAACCTTTTCAGTTAAAAAGAGTTAGCTAGAGAATCAATTTTATATTTTTCTTTATCATAATCAATCATATTCTTTTTGAAATATTCTTTTGCTTTTTGTTTATTTATACCAAGTGATTTTTTAATATATTTTATAACTTCTGTATCGTCCATGTCAATACAAGCATTAGCAGATGTTCCAAGTACGGCATAAGTCTCCCAATCTCCTATATCTTTTTTAGCAAGCTCATGGTATAATTCATGGCCGTTACAACCAATTGATCCATTCTTCTTAACTCGTTCCTTCACCAGTGTCTTATACACCTTCAATGCATGCTGTTTTACTTTTGCTGGGATTTTTTCTTTTTGAATCTCCCATCGAATGGCTTCAAATGCTTTTTCATAATCTTTGTTTTTGAAGTGGTTGATTGATTGTTCGTAGGCTGAAGGTAATTGTGACTGTTCATGTGTATTTCCTGAATAATGTACTGGTTTTTCTTCAACAACGTATTCAACTCGCATATTGCCTTTTTCATCGTAGACATATCGTTCTGTTGTTTTGTAACCAGCATCAAGTTTTCCTGTTAAACCTACTGCAGAAATTCCTAATCCTGTAATCAAAAGAATCTTTTCAAGCTTGTTCATATCCTCTGATTGGTATCACAATTATTTAAACCTTTCGCTTTTCGTTACTTATCAGTAATGACCAAATTATTATAAAATATGGCTTTATAAGCCTTATAATGGCTGTTTTCATAGATTCGCTACTAACCTCCTTAAAGCTTCTTAAGAAAAACTGGGTCTACATTCCGTTAGCTATCTTGTTTGATTATCTCTTCATCTTTTCATTTGGTATTGGAACGACGATCTTTAAGTTTATGTCAGCTTCACCACTCAAAGGTTTGGTTGAAGCAGGCGGAAGACTAGCTGCTGATATTTCACAAGCAGCGCTGCAAGGCCAATCACCACTTGATGTTTTCTTGGCAGACCCAATTGTTGCATTGAATCTTCGTTCTTTGGTTGCTGCATTTTTGACATTTCTGCTTTTGTTGTATGGCTTCTGGATTCTCTTTGGTGGCGCAACATGGTATCTTTCATACAAAATGCTTGACAAGAATACTGTCTATAAATCACTTGCTTATATCATTAAATTTTCAGTTGTCAGCGCTGTATGGTTTGTAGTTTATACTGTTTTAATTGTACTTGTCACAAGATTCATTGGTTTTGCATTGCTGCGTCCTGACCAAATACTCTCTTCAACAATCATACTTCGTGGTGTAAATGTTATGAATGTAATTCTCTTTTATTTTGTATTTATATCATTAGCACTAGTGCCCTACACAAATATTAAGGAGAACTTTAAGAGAACATTCACAAAAGGGAGCAAAGAAGCACCAACATTTCTTGCAACATACATAATAATTATTCTTGCTTTTTATCTTAATTTTAAAATTAGTGCTCTGTTATTCAGTCCATTGTCGTTGTCATTATTGCTCACTCAAACTCTGCAATTCTTACTTGCAGCACCGTTCTTAGTCTGGGCAAGAATGTATTTAATAACAGTGGCAAAGAAAGTTACAGGTTAATTACATCTTCGGCATCTTTCCGCCCATCTTCTTCATCATCTGTTCCATGCCTTTGCCGCCTTTCATGGCCTTCATTAATTTTTTGCTTTGCTTATATTGCTTCAGCAAATCGCGAACATCACCAGTAGAGACACCTGCACCTTTTGCAATTCGTTCCACCTGTTTTCCAGAAATCTCCTCAGGATCTTCTAATTCCTTTTTAGTCATAGAATTCATCACATATTTCCACTTCTTCAATTTCTCTTCTTGTACTTGCAGTGCTTCTTTAGGAATTTTAATTTGTCCAAAGCCTGGAATCATCTCCATAATCTTGCCTAATGGGCCCATTTTTGACATTGCTTCCATTTGTGAATATAGATCAACAAGATTAAATTCTCCTTTCAACAGTTTCTTGCTCAAATCCTGAGCTTCTTCTTCTGTAATTGCTTCTTTTGCTTTCTCCAACAAAGTTTCAATATCACCCATGCCTAACAAGCGACCAACAAATCGCTTTGGATCAAATTCTTCTAATGCATCGATCTTTTCTCCAACTCCGATAAATTTAACCTTAGCACCAGTGATTGCACAGGCACTTAACGCACCACCACCTTTTGCAGTGCCATCTAATTTAGTAATAATAACACCAGTCACGCCACACGTATCATGGAATGTCTGTGCTTGTCTTTCAGCTGCTTGCCCAACATCAGCAGCCATAATTAACAGAACTTCCTGCGGTTGAATTAGTTTGTTTACTTTCTTTAATTCATCAATTAACTCTTCATTCAACGCATCCCGTCCTGCTGTGTCATAAATAAGAAGATCATATTTTGCAAGATCTTTCTCAAATTCTTTCAGAATCTTTGCAGGATCTTTTTGTTTTGGATTTCCGAAAACAGGAATGTCAATTCGTTCTCCTAATTGTTTTAATTGTTCATATGCAGCTGGTCTCCATACATCTAATGAAACCATCGCAACTTTATTGCCACGTTTTTTGAAATATTTTGCAAGTTTTCCTGCTGTTGTTGTTTTACCATTACCAAACAATCCAACCAGCATAACACGTGTTTGTTTTTTATCAGCTGTAATAGAAGCCTTTTCTTCTCCTAAGAACTTCACCAATTCTTGATATACAATATTGACAAGATATTCTTTTTTCGTCAATCCGCCAGGAGGTTCTTCTTTGAGTGCACGATCTTTTATTTTCTGTGTTAATTGCAGAACAAGTTGAACATTGACGTCTCCCTTGAGCAGTGCTTTTTGTATCTCTTTAACTAATTCATTGATCAGCCTTTCATCTACAAAAAGCGATTTTGTTATTTTGCTCAGTGTTTCTTTCAATGAATTGCCTAAGTTTTCCAGTATCATATAAAAAGAAAAGTGGGTTTATTTTATAAAGATATGCGTAGAAAAAGAAGTAGCGCAACATCTCAGTTTAAGTAAGGCTTAATGACTGTGCATTCTATTGCTTGTCTATAAAATTCTCTTGCTGGTCCTACATATGGCGCGTTAAGGATAGCTGCTCCCCTTGCAAACCATTCATTTTTGCCTTTCAGTAGCCAATCTGCTACTTGGCAGATTCCATCAAGATCCTCTTGAATAAACCTGTTGTTGTTTTTCTTTTGCTGTGATGTTCTTGACTTCCATTTTGTAAATACGTCATGGAGTCTTCTCATACCATTCATGTTTTTGGTTTCATACAGGTCAATGAGTTCATATGCAACATCACAAATATCAAGGTCGATTTTTTTGCCCGACGCTTCGATGATCTCAACGATGTGATCTAATATCGAGTATTCCTTTGAATGTTTTTCCATTAGAGCTTCTTTGTATTTACTTGTATAAATATCTTTATAAATAACCTAAAAACATTTATAAAGCAACTGGGCTTAAAAAGCATAGATGGCGCAGCCTATCCTTAAAATAAGAGGTGTTACTAAGAGATTTGGCAAAAAGCTTGTTCTAAATGATATCAATCTTGATATCTATGAAGGAGAATTATTTGGTATCATCGGAGTGAGTGGCGCTGGCAAAACAACCTTGTTAGAAGCATTGGTTGGCTTTATTCCACTCAACAGAGGCGAGGTCTCGTACAGAATTGATGGTCACAGTGTGTTTGAATTTCTTCCACTCAGTAAAGCTCCACAGATGAAGAAAGAAATAGGGTTTTCCACACAGGATCCAAGCTTTTATGACAGGCTTACAGTAAAAGAAAATCTTGCCTATTTTGCAACTCTGTACAATATTCCAAAGCAGTTTGTTGAGCAGCGAATCAAAAAGATTATGACCCTAGTTGAGCTGACAGGAGAAGAAAATACTTTGGCTGGAGAGCTTTCTGGCGGTGAGCAAAAACGATTGGATATTGCCTGTTCTTTAGTCAATGATCCTAAAATAATAATCTTTGATGAACCGACTGCAAATCTTGATCCAGTTTTAAGAAAGCACATCGGTGAGTTAATCAGAAAAATTAAAACACTGGGAAAAACAGTGATTGTGTCGTCACACTTCTTAGAAGAGATTGGCATCCTCTGTGACAGGCTTGCAATCCTTGACAATACTGTCATAGCCCATATAGGTACCATAGATGAGCTACGAAAAGGGTATGGCTATGATAAAGAAATTGTGCTGCATACTGCATCCCGAAACTATCCAAAGATAACTCGTTTGCTAAAAGAGATGCCTATCACTAAAGCAATTGTTCGCGGAACAAAAATGATTATCTACACCAAACAACCAGAACGGGTGCTCAAAAAGCTGGCAGACATTCTGGAGAAGGAAAAGGAAGATGTTTTTGAATTAAGTGTGCATAGACCTTCAGTTGAGGAGATATTTGTTTCGCTTATTCGTCAGAAAGGTGCACCATGACGAAATTGTTCACCATTGTACAAAAAAATCTTAGGATCTTTATGCGCTCAAGGGTGTCAGCTTTCATCATCTTTTTAGGCCCTCTCCTTCTTGTTTCACTCATAGGATTATCCTTTAGCGGCGTACAGCTGCCAGGGCTTTCAGTAGCTGTTTTTTCTCCTACATACAATGAGTTTACGAATTCTATCCTTGAAAAAATTGAAGAGAACAAATTTCCAATCACTAAGTTTGAATCACAGGAAGCCTGTGCTAATGATGTGAAAAGAAATAGACACGCTATTTGTCTTGTTTTTCCAGAAAATATGGATAAAAATAACAACGAAGTTACATTTATAGTTGATTACTCAAAGATAAACCTTGTCTGGATTGTGGTGGACATCTTTACAGGAAGGGTGGCTGAAAGGGCAACAGAGCTGAGAACTAGTTTGGCTACAGATCTTTTGAATAAAGTCATTCAAACGCGTGAGGATTCAGTAAAGCAAAAAACAGTTATTGAGTCAGTCAGTGCAAAACAGAATGAGGCGAAGAGTATACTTTCCAGTGCGCAGAACACGCTTGGTCAAATTGATCCAAGAACTGATTTTGGCGTTGATGCCAGCGATTCAAGGTCAAGCATAAATACAATAGTATCCAAAGTAAAATCAGCAAAGGGGGACATCTCTGATGCAAAAGATGATGTGGATGGTTCAAGTCTTTCGGATACTGAAAAAAATGCAATTAATGAGGACCTTGATTCAGCAACATCCTCACTGAGCAATGCGCTCGTCTTTCTTGAAGGCAATGCAAGCACAAAGTCTCTTGAATTTCTTGTTTCTAGCTTAGACAATGCATTGCAAGATGCAAAAGGACAGTTAGAGTTAATAAAAAAGAGAAAGGAATCAGCGAGTGGAGATCTGATAACTCTGGAGAGCAGTTTAACGAGCTCTGTCAATGCACTATCTGATATAACTACTGCAGTGGCTCAGATCATAAGCAGGATAGAGGGTGTGCAGAGCGGGGATGTGGCTCAGCTAGTCAGTCCAATACGTACAAGAATAGAGCCAGTAACGCTTCCAGAAACACACTTTAATTATCTATTCCCGACTCTAATTGTGATGGTTGTCATGCTCACCACTGTTCTGCTAAGTTCAACATTGGTGATGAATGAGAAGAAATCTCGAGCGCTGTTCAGGAATTTCATCACTCCAACATCAGGTGTGATATTTGATCTTGGTATATTTGTAACATCACTTATTGCCATCATTATTCAGCTCGTTATCTTTTTGTTTATTTCCTCAATATTCTTCGGTACAGGGATTAGCGGTGTGTTATGGCAAAGTACTCTTGTTTTGTTAGTGGTTGCCTCTACATTTATTCTGCTAGGTATGGTGATTGGATATGTGTTTAAATCAGAGGAGACCTATGTGCTGGCAGCAATCACGGTTTCTGCACTGCTGTTGTTCTTGTCATCCACCATTATGCCAATTGAGAGCATTTCTGATATATTAAGGAGATTTGCTTTGGCAACTCCTTTTGTAGTGAGTGAGAATATTTTAAGGCAACTGATATTTTTCCAATTTCCTCTACGTACCTTAATTTCAGAATTACTTATATTGGGAGGATATATTGTTGCATTCTCAGCAATCATTGCGGCAGTCCAAAAGCTAGCACGGTATCATGTCACAGTGAGAAAACGACAGGAAGTTAAGCGATAATTATATAATGGGAAGAAAGAAGAAAGTTAAGCATATGGGAATTGTTGAAATAGGCATTTTTTTGATTTTTGTTGGAATCTTGTTTGTGATAATTGGTTCTTTCTTTCAGGCAAAAACAGGAGAAACAAAGGTTGCTGTTGGCGGCTTTATTGGACCATTTCCTTTTGGCTTTGCAAATGATAAGCAGATGATGTGGGCTGTTATTGCCATTTCTGCAATTTTGCTCATTCTCTGGATTATTTCTATTTTGATGCAAAAACCGTAAGATAGTTTTATAAATAAGTTTCTTTTTGAGCTCGTAATGGCCGCAAATAAAAATTCAGGATTTAAAAATTGCTTTTTTGGAAATGCTCAAAGAAGACTCGATGACAAGGGCAGATTTCACATTCCTGATATATTCAAAAAAGTTATGCAAAAAAGAAATTCAGGGGAGCTTTCATTTGTTTTTCTTGAGCAGGACAAGGTAGGCGAGACACCTTCCCTATCAATATTTGATGCCTACTATCTGCTGAGGCACCAAAAGGACTACGGTGCTCTTGAAAAAGCAGTACTATATACAGGAGACAGAATTCTTATTCCAAAAAAGATGGCAGACTATGCACAACTCAATGGCTCTGTTAATGTTCGAGCTTCAGAAGACGGAAGCTATTTTTATCTTTACAATCAAAAACGATAATGTTTAAATAGGTTCTTCTTCTTTCTAAGTTAATGCTTGAGGAGATTTTACTAGCAAGTCCACGAGGATTCTGTGCAGGTGTTGTCCGTGCAATCGATATTGTTGAACTGGCCTTGCAGAAATACGGCACACCGCTTTATGTGAGGCATGCAATTGTTCACAATGAGTACGTGGTTAAGGATTTGGAAAGAAAAGGTGCTACTTTTGTTGAGGACCTTGTTGAAGTTCCCGAAGGAAGCAGAGTCGTTTTTAGTGCACATGGTTCACCAGCTGCGGCGTATCAACAAGCAGAACAGAGAAGGCTTCATCTCATTGAGGGGACTTGCCCTTTAGTAACGAAGGTTCACAAAGAAGCAAAGTACTATCACGACAACGGTTACTCAGTTGTTCTTATTGGCCATGCAGGCCATCAAGAAGTAATTGGAACAATGGGCCAAGTGCCTATGCAACTTGTGCAAAATATAAAGGATGTTGTTGCTTTGAAGGTTAATGACCCTAAGAAGATTGCAGTTGTTACGCAAACGACATTATCCCTTGATGATACAGGGTACTTATTTGAGGCTCTTAAGGCAAAATATCCTTTTCTAAAATCGCCTCCTCAAGGAGATATTTGCTATGCCACACAAAACAGGCAAGATGCGGTAAAGGAACTTGTGAGAGTATGTGATTCCATTTTTGTAGTGGGTTCTAAAACCAGTTCAAACTCAAATCGATTAGTAGAGGTTGCACGGTCGTACAAAAAAGATGCTTGGCTAATTTCTGATAGAACGAGAATAGAGAATAAATGGTTCTACGGAGTCGAGAAGCTTGGTATCACCTCTGGTGCTTCTACACCAGAACTACTTGTAGAAGATGTTGTTGCGAATGTACAAAAAAAGTTTCCTGAAGCAACTGTTAAAACGCTGGACTATAAAGAAGAAGATGTTTCTTTTGGTCTTCCAAAGGAGTTAGCAAAAAGATGAATAAACAAAAAGCATTACTTCAATTGAAAGAATTAAAAAAGCATGCTCATCCTGACATGCGCCTAGCTGCAGAGAACTGGTCTAAGCCATGGCAAAGTCTTGTTTCAACAATGTTATCGGCACGGACACGAGATGAAGTAACAATTGTAGTGTGCAATAAATTATTTAAAAAATATAAAACTCCATACGCACTTGCTCGTGCTCCTTTGAAAGATGTGCAAAAGATGATTTATTCTGTTAATTTTTATAAAAATAAATCAAAAAATATCAAGCACTGTGCTCAAATTTTAGCAGCACAATATCGTGGCAATCCACCCCATAATTTTGAAAAACTAATTCACCTTCCTGGTGTAGGAAGAAAAACAGCAAATGTATTTTTATCCGAGATGGGCAAGTCAACAATTGGCGTTGATACTCATGTTTTTTACATTAGCAGAAAGTTGGGATGGACAAAATCAAAGAATCCTGAACAGATTGAGGAAGATATCAAGACGCTGTTTGATAAAAAATACTGGAGATCTGTTAATCCAACATTAGTGAGATTTGGAAGAACCCATCAAAGCAGAAGATTGAAGAATGCTTTGCTGGATAAGATCAAGAAAATAGCATAATTCTATTAATAATTTTCCATATAGAAATAAATAAACATTATTTTATTCATGGAAAAGTAGTAACTTTATTTTATATAGTTGCTTTATTTACTATATAGCTAATGACCCCGCAAGCAACATTAGAGAGAGAAATAGATCCCGAACTAGTTATAAAAGAAGCAGAGAGTCTAAGGACAATTGGTTTGGCTGACGAAGTTAACGATACATTGAGAAAACTAAATTCTCCTGATAAAAGAATTGTACGTGGATGTTGCGAATATCTGCATACACTTCTTGAAGAAGCACAATCCAAAACACATATGGCGTATGAAGGTATACGCTTACTCATGGAACGCAGTTCTCATAACATATATAAGTCCTACTAGTTCTTTTTCTTTTTATGGTAATTGAAGATGCTATTGTTAATGAAGTTAAAACTTTACAAAAAACAGAAATAGGAAAAGAAGTCAGACATCGCATACAGGAATTTGAATCTTTCAAACATAAACCATCACAGGATTGGTTTTCTGAACTATGTTTCTGTTTGTTGACTGCCAATGCAAAATTCAAGACAGCATTTGCAATACAGCAAGAGCTTGGCCATGAAGGCTTTATGCATAGTTCTTTGCCTGAGCTGGTTGATTGTATCAGAAGAAACAAGCATCGCTTTCATAATAACAAGGCAAAGTTTATTGTAGCTGCTCGTAATTATGTTAATATTAAAAATAAAATAAACAATATCCTCAAAAAAGAAGGAGAGGCAGCAGCACGAGAGTGGCTTGTTAAAAATATCAAAGGCCTTGGCTACAAAGAGTCATCACATTTCTTGAGAAATACAGGTTGCAAAACACTTGCTATTATTGATCGACATATTTTAAGTGTACTAAAGAGTTTTAATATAATAAAACAAAAACCAGAAACAGTTACAAAAAAGATTTACTTAAAACTTGAAAAGAAACTTCAACACATTGCACAACAGCTTAAGATGTCTGCTGCAGAACTTGATCTGTATTTGTGGTACATGAAAACAGGAAACGTTCTAAAGTAGAATTTCAGAGATCACAAGAATGTCAAAGCATACATCACTGCTATTCCTGATATAATTGAAAGCAGCTGTATTGTTGAAGATCTAAATGCATATGGCGTTTTGTGCAGTTCTGGCAGCAAGTCTGCTCCTGCAATGTAAAGAAATCCTCCTGCAGTGAATGGAACAATTAAGTGTAACCCATTCTGGGAACCAATATTAAAGGCAAGAACAATAATTGCCCCGAGCACTGCGGTGAGTGCAGAAAGGAAGTTGAACAAGAGCGCTTTTGTTCTTTTAATGCCCGCATGCGTAAGGATTGCAAAGTCTCCTATTTCCTGAGGGATTTCGTGCAAAAGTACTGCTAGTGTTGTTGCGATACCAATTTCGAAACTCACTAAGTAGCTTCCTGCAATGATCATGCCATCAACAAAATTATGGAAGGCATCACCTACAAGGTTCATTGTTGCTAACGGATGCACGGTGTGGTGTTCACGCGTTGGCATGTGACAGTGCCTCCATTGCACATATTTTTCAAGCACAAAGAACGTTAAGATTCCGGTAAGTACTGAAAAAGAAGTGACTAAAGTAAAGCCTGACTCTTGCACCAGCTCTGGCAGCAGGTGGATAAACACATCGCCAAGTAAGGCGCCAGTTGCAAAACCAATTAGAACTAAAAGTAATTTGTGTAGCTTCTCTGCTTTTATTGACAAAAAGAACATGCCAATCAAAGAAACAAGAGAGACTGCAATGACACTTGTGATAGTGCTCAGCCATACATTGACCATGATTTTTTGTGGTATCATTCTCTTTAAAAAGCTATTGTTTTATCTTACTAACTCTATATGTTTACAAAATGTCCTCAAAACTTGTACATCTTGAAACGATACAGCAATCTCGCTTGCTAGAACTTCAGTTGTTGCAATCAATCTTTTTACATGCTCTTCCAAATCTTCCATTCTTTCATACCTTTTACCTGTTGTCTTGCTTAGTATATCTTTTACTAACTGGTATGCAGCAATTGAGGTTTCACCGCCTTTAAGGATTGATGAATCATGGCGATAAAAATCAATATATTTTATGGTCGAATCAAAAAGACGGTGCATATTATCCAAAAAGATCCGAGGTACTTTGGTTTTTTCACCAACAAGCATTTTGTCTAAAGAATCACAGAGTACTAATACAGTTGGTTGATATTTTCTAAGCAAATCAGTTTCGCCTGTAATGCCACCCATGCATCTCCTTGGTGAAGTATAGATTTAAACATTTCTATAGCTTTAAGAAATTAAGCACAAGCTGTTTATTCCTGACTTCAGGATGAAATATAATCCCGTAGATATTTTCTTTTTTAATTGCCTGTATGCCTGTTAAATTTTCTGCAATCAAAGTGAATCCTTTGGGTAATGTAACACCGTTGCCATGCATCTCATAAGCAGAAACCATTGTGTCTCCAAATATATCGTCTTTTGCAATAATCTGTGTCATCCCAATCTCCTTCTGTTTTATTATTTTTCCTCCAAACACTAATGTAATCATCTGCATACCTGCACAAATTCCTAATACAGATTTTTGACAATGTTTTAACCATTGAAATTTATCAACGTGATAAACAAATTCATTATCCTTTAATGCTGTGCCACACATGATGACCTTTTCTGATGAGCCTATCCATCTATCATTCAATTCAGAAAAATGAACAACCTTTGTTTTTTTATTGGCTGCTTCAACAATGCGTCTAATCGGCTGCACAAACTCTAAGTTACTCAACGAATCCTTTTCATAGCACATATCAATAATCAAAATCATTTTTCCACCAGTCTTGCTTTTTTTATTTCAAATACTCCTGTAAAATTGTTGTAGTGTTGCTTTGCTTCAATAATCTCTAACCTTTTTTTGAAGAGTGGTCCATCAAGTACTAAGCTTTCAAATTCTCCACCTTCTCCTGCAGGATTGATCTTGTATTTCTCAGCAAGTTTTGCAATTTCTTTGACTGCCTTTTCATCAATTTCCTTTCCAAGCCATTTTTTAGTAAATGCTTCTGCAAATACTCCGGAAATAATTATCTTAAATCCGACATCAATAAGTTCATTCAAATGGTCAACTTGATGTACCTGCCATAACGGATTAAAGCACCACAAATCAAGCTCATCACAGATTTTCTGTATGCGTGTTGCTTGATACACCGATTCAATCGCTCCTGTCACAATTCCTTCAATTTTATATTTCTCTTTTGCTTCTTGTATTGCTTCCTTAAGGTCTTCCAGCTCAATTTCTTTTTCTCCTTTTGTTATCTGCTGTATCAATGGAATCTCCAAAGCTTCTGCCTGCAGCTTTGTCATGTGAATGTTTGGTGTATGAAACATATAACTCTCTTTATTCTCAGATATAACAGAGATTAAACAAACAACATCATGTTTTTGCATAGCCTTGTAACAGGCAAATACAGAATCCTTGCCTCCTGAAAACAATACTCCCAATCGCATAAGAAGTTACTTGCTCATACTATTTATATATATTCTCTTAAACCCATTATTAATTTCTAGAATACAAATCTGCTGTAGGTATTGTATCCACGGTTTTTGTAGTACTCTTCTCACTTGGTTTGTAAGGCACATTCCCAGAAGGCCGGTTGTATGACATCACCAGATTACGACTTTGGCGAGCGAAGTGATCTTCATCACCCAGTTCTTGTTCATGGATGATATTGCTAAATTCTATCTCCTGCAGCACTTGTTTTAGTGTTTTCATGGATTATCAGCAAAACCCCTTATTTAAATAGCTTTCTGTTAATACCTAAACAACAACTTTTAAATAACAGTTTTATCGAGCACCTTTTATGATTACCTTTACACCACACGATAAACGCCTAGGACGTCAGATCTATAAAAAACTAAATGCTGCAAGAAAGAAGAATCTTGAGTTGAGAATAGCAAACTTCAGCGATATACGCAATATTTTGAACAAAGATGAAAGAGCGGTAGTGGACAAAATTCGCTACATTAATCCCCAAGATTATGAAAAGAAGTATCAACTCTTGGGGATTAGACCAGTGCCAAGTAATTTGGTAAGAATTAAGGATCAAACCTACCAACTTAAAGAAAAAAACAAGAAAATACCACTACAATTTCTTCCGAAGAAAGTCTTTAAGGCATACCAGAAATTAAATAATGCCATGCAGCAAGACATAGACCGTTCTATCAATGTATTCTCTGGTTATCGTTCACCTGCCTACCAGATGGTGCTTTTCTTTTGTGATTTTTATAACAACCTATGGGATGTTAACAAAACACTTGTCACCAATGCACCGCCAGCCTATAGTGAGCACTGCTATCCAGCACGGCAGGCAATAGACTTTGCACCAGCAAAAGGCATTCCAGAATTAACGGGCTTTCACCGAACAAAAGAGTACAGGTGGTTGGAGAGAAATGCATCCAAATTCAACTTTTATCTTTCTTATCCTAAATACAATGGCACAGGTGTGGTGTTTGAGCCATGGCACTGGCACTTTGAAGTCAAGAGAATATAGTTTTATTGCAGTAGAGATTCCATTAATTTTAAATACTTCTCCTATTAGAAGCATAATGTGGCAACAATTGGTATTGTTGGGTATGGTATTGTTGGGAAAGCTGTTGACTATGGCTTTCGCACAACACACCCAAAAGGGGAGAATGTCAATAAAGTTTTTATTTATGACAAGTATAAACCAGAGATTTCTATTCCACTCAAAGATGTTGTTAAAAACTCCGAGTTTGTCTTTGTTTGTTTGCCAACACCAATGAAAAATGATAACAGCGGAATTGATCTAACTATAATGGACCAGAACATAGCAGAGATTGCAAAAGCTGCTGAAGGAACAGACAACATCATTATCATCAAGTCAAGTGTAATCCCAGGAACAACAAGAAGGTATGAAGCGCAGTACCCGAATGTGCACTTTGCTTTTAACCCAGAGTTTTTGACAGAAGCAAATTACTTGGAGGACTTTATTCGCCCTGATCGAATTATCATTGGAGCAGATAACGATAAAGTACGGTTACGAGTTATTGATTTTTACCGCGATCGATTTCCACGAGATAAAATCATTCCTACTGACCCTGCTGCTGCAGAGATGGTAAAGTACATGGCAAATACTTTCTTGGCAACAAAGGTAATCTTTGCAAATGAAATGTACGAATTGTGCGAGAAAATGGGAATTAAGTATGAAGATGTAAAGGAAATGGTTGCACTTGATCCTCGTATTGGGCCAGCACATTTTAGTGTTACCTCAGAACGAGGCTTTGGCGGAAAATGCTTTCCAAAAGATACTGTTGCACTTATTGGCCTTTACAACCAGCTTGGCATCGACGCTTCACTCTTAAAATCAGTCTGGGATAAAAATTTACGGGTACGCAAGCATCGCGATTGGGAAGAGATTCCTTTTGTAAAAGGAAGTCATTAATCAATAATATCTGTTTCAATTTTCTCTAAATCACAAAAGTCAGTTGTAAAATTGTAAGCGCCTGCATTGAGGAACGTTACAGTATCTCCTATTTTTGGCTCGTTAAGGTAAACTCTGTACCTGAATAAATCCATGGAGCAAGGTGTTATGCCTTTGATCACATATGGCTGTCCTTGTCCTTTTTCTAGCTCTCCTTCTACAAGTAATTTAACAGGCACTATCAAAGCATCCATGTCGGTATTGTACACAGAGGCATTGACGATGATGTTGTTTTGGTGCATACCAATAATTGTCGTTACCAG
>Ga0247727_10003810_pt1 | contig 32915 bp, 26 predicted proteins | sample WisWelCaveWW1625_FD_202498 | JGI IMG/M metagenome (GOLD analysis project Ga0247727, IMG submission 202498) | Biofilm microbial communities from Wishing Well Cave, Virginia, United States - WW16-25 | ecosystem: Environmental > Aquatic > Deep subsurface > Groundwater > Cave microbial mat | place...
GCATTCGCGCCGTCGAGTTCGGCGGCTTCGTAAAAATCGGTAGGAATACTGCCCATCGCCGCGCTGTAGAGCACGACCGCGGTCGCCGGAATGGTCATCATCGCGGAGAGCGTGACGCTGCCGAGCGCAATGTCCGGGTCGGAGAGCCAGCGCATCGGCGCAATGCCGATCAAGCGCAAAATATAGTTTGCAAAACCCCATTGTCCGTTGAAAATGTACGCCCAGGTCATGCCGACGATGAGCGCGCTGGTCACGGCGGGCAGATAGTACGCCGCGCGGAAAAAGGTACGCAGGCGATGACTGAGGGGCTGAATCAAACTGGCAAGAATCAATCCGATGAAAATGCTCGACGTCACGGTGAAGACGGTATAGATCAAGGTATTGCGTATCGCGATCGTGAAAATACCGCCGGTTAACGTGAACGCGGTTTCGTAGTTGGCGTAGAGGGGCGTAATCCATACACCGCCGGTGCGCAAGCTGAATGTTTGGAACGAGATGATGAATGACCAAATGACCGGAATGAGCACAAAGACCGTAAAGGTCGTCATGCTGGGGAAAATAAAAAGATAACTCCAGCCGTACTGGCGAATAAATTTGCGGATGGCGGTCATAGCATCCTTATTGCGAGGTGCGTATTGCGTATTCCGAATCCGCTGACGCGAAAACAAAATACGCAATACGCATTACGCATTATTTATTACTTGGTTCCGATCAACTTGTCCGCTTCTGCCTGAATTTTCTTCATCGCATCTTCGGGTTTGATTTTGCCGAAGATGATGTTCTGATATTCAGGATGAAACAGACGCGTGAACGAAGCCCACTGCCGGATCAGCGGCGTGATCCACATGTCAGCCAGCATCGGGAGGAATTTGTCGAGCGGCGCGACAACCTTGACCGATTTGCGCGCGCCGGGCGCGAGGTAGAACCCGGTCGGCACATTGCTGCCGGGAGGAACGTCGACCTGCACGTCATTGCTGGTCAAATAGCGACCCAGGTCCATTGCGGCTTTCCGCTTGGTCTCGTCCTTCATCTTTGCCACGCCGATCAAACCCACCGCACCGACGGTCAGTTTATTGCCATTCATGGTTGGGTGCGGATAGATTTCAAAGTTCACTTTGGCGGCAACGAGCGCCGGCGAAAAACCGGTCGCGTCCACGACCATCGCGTACTGTTTGTTCGTAAAGCCACCTTTGACGTCAGAGTCTTTTTGCGCCCCAAAGTCAGGCGGTGTTACTTTGTGCACGAGCGCGAGATCGGCAAAGCGCTGCAGACCTTTATAAGTAGCCTCGTTTACGAAGCCGAACTTGAGATCACTCGTCACCGGACGAACGCTCTTATCTTCGTTCATCCACAAGCCCCAGGTATTGACGACGCCGGGGTCTATGAAACCGCTAAAGCCGTAGACCTGTTCGCCGTTCGCGCGCTTGAACGTCGTTTTCTTCGCGACGTCCACGAACTGATCCCAGGTCCAAGTTTGCGAAGGCAGATCTACTTTGGCTTCCGCGAAAACGTCCTTGTTCACATAGATGCTCATCGGCACGACCCAGAGAGGCCACGAGTGCGCTTTGCCGTCTTTCAAGCGCGTCACGTCGAGAACATTGGGCAGAATGTCTGCCTTGTCATCGGCGGTCATATAAGCGTCAATCGGCTCGACCAGATCCTCGGCGACGTACTGCGGCAAACGGTCCGAAGCCATGCGCAAGAGATCAATGCCTTGTCCCGATTGTAGCGCGGCTGTAAGTTTTGCGAACCCTTCATCATTCGGCGGATAGCCGGTGATTTCCACTTTGATGTCAGGATTGTCAATCATGAATTGGGCGACGGCGTTATCAAACGGATTCGCGAACGCGTTGCCGGGTGTGTAACCCAGCACCCACAAATTCAACGTGCCTTTGTATCCGCTCGTACTTTTGCGGATGCCGCCTTTCGCGGTGCGCACGGGCGTCGCCGGAACGACAGTGGGTCCGCCAGGCGCGGTTGTTGCCGCGGGCGGTTGAGTTGCCGCGGGTTTTGGCGCGGCGGTGGGGGGCGCGGCAGTCGGCGCCGGGGTTGGCGCGGGCGCGCACGCTAGTGCAATCAGTGCGATCGCGACGAGCGCGATCAAAATCATCAAACGTTTCATTTCTTCTCCTCCTTGAAATTGTCGAACCGCATTGTGGGTAGAAAAACTTTATCGTCGAGTTTCTAGCATCACCTCCCTGTGATTTCGTTTGACGGATCAATACAGCAGATACTTTTTCCGCGTCTCTTCAAACCGAGCGATATCTGCCACCCACGCGCCCGCTAATGTTTGCACGAACTGATTCGCTATCAAACTTTCGCGCACTCGCGCGTTGCCAGCAAGTAAATCGAAATGCGGCGGCGATCCTTCCCAACTCGTCGGGAGAAATTCAAATCGCTCCGAGTTTTGCGCTCGGCACGCGGCGAGAACATGCAACCCTGTCTCCACCGCGCGGAACGCGTTTCGATCCGTGACGTACAGTTGAACGCCATAACATTCCTCGCCCGCGTGTTTGCTCGAGCAAGGCGTGAACACAGTCGGTCGAAAAATCACGCCATCTAATTTCAACGCATTGAGCGATTCTGCGAGCGCGTATCCATCGAGCCACGGCGCGCCAACGATTTCAAACGGCAATGCCGTGCCGCGCCCTTCGGACAAATTCGTTCCTTCGATGAAACACGTTCCCGGGTACGGCATCGTCGTCGCAAAATTGGGAATCCCCGGCGAAGGTGAGACCCAGGTCAGCCCGGTCTCATCAAACCACATCGCGCGCTTCCAATCGCGCATTTCAATTACGCGTAATTCGGCGCCAATGTTCAATTCAGAATTGTAAAACCGCGCCAATTCGCCGAGCGTCATCGCATACCGGATCGGCAAAGGACCGTGACCGATGAACGATTGTAGTTTCGAATCGAGAACCGGTCCCTCGATGATCGCGCCCGTGATTGGGTTCGGACGATCCAGCACGATGAGCGGCACGCGATTTTCTGCGCACGCTTCGAGCGCGAGACCGAGCGTCGCCGTGTACGTGTAAAAGCGCGCGCCGACATCCTGCAAATCAAAAAGGAGCGCGTCGACGCCGACGAGCATCTCCAGAGTTGGTTTGCGAATATTACCATAGAGCGAATAGACCGGCAAGCCCGTACGCGCGTCACGTCCCGATTCGACTGCCGCGCCATCTGCCGCCGCCGCGCTGAATCCGTGTTCGGGTCCAAACAGCGCGACGAGATTCACGCCCGCCGCGCGCAACGCGTCGATGTTGCTTTGCAATTCGCGCGTGACGCCGGTCGGATTCGTGATCAAGCCGACGCGTTGATTGCGGAGCAGTTCGAGTTTTTCTTGAAGAAGGACATCGAGTCCAGTGAGAGTCATTGCAATAAGTGATCAAGTAATGCGTAGTAAAGTAATGCGTGAAGCGTGAAGCGTGAGACGTGAATCGCAAATCGAAAATCCAAAATCTAAACTACCAATCTCCAATCTCTAATCTCCAATTACCAATTACTACCTAACCATTTACCATTTACCATTTGCCAGCGCCCCGCGCACCGACCCCGCCGCGCGTTTTATTTTTTCACGCGCGAGGTCCGGCGCGACGCGCGCGAGGTGCGCGACGATCGCGGTTTTTACTTCGCCGTTACATTCGCGCAACCGTGCCTCCGCGTCTGCGCGCGGAATGCCGCACGCCGTCTCGACAATCCGCACCGCGCGGTCGCGCAGTTTCGCATTTGTCGGCTGAACGTCCACCATCAAGTTGCCGTACGTCTTGCCAAGTTTGATCATCACGCCGGCGCTTAGCATATTCAGAATTATTTTTTGCGCCGTGCCGGCTTTCAGCCGCGTCGAGCCGGCGATGACTTCCGCGCCGACGAGCGGCGCGATGTTGATTTCGGCGCTCTCTTGAATCGGCGCGGGGCGATTGCAGGCGACGCTGATCGTCAGCGCGCCGTGTTCGCGCGCGAATTTCAGCGCGCCAATGACGTACGGCGTGCGCCCGCTCGCGGACAGCCCGACAACCGAATCATTTTCCGCAATCTGCACCGCCGCGAGATCGCGCGCGCCGGCATCCGCGTCGTCTTCTGCGCCTTCGACCGCGCGAAACATTGCCTCGCGTCCGCCGGCAATAATGCCGACGACTAAATCCGACGGCGTCGAAAAAGTCGGCGGCATTTCGGACGCGTCGAGAATTCCCAATCGTCCGGACGTTCCCGCGCCGATGTAAATCAATCGTCCGCCGCGTTTCATCCGCGCGGCAATTTCATCCACCGCGCGCGCAATGCCCGGCAATTCCGCGCGCACGGCATCGGCGACGCGCGCGTCTTCCGCGTTGATGTGCGCGAGCATTTCGAGTGTCGGCAACGCGTCGATGTCGCGCGTCGCCGGATTAATCGCTTCGGTTAACGCGGTTGTCTTGTCTGCTCCCCTGCCTGGGGTTATGTCTCCCAACACCACCGCGCTCCGCGCGCCGGTCGCCGCCGGCAAATTGCTTGGACGATTGTGCGCGGTTTCGTACGCGAGAATCGCAAAGGCAATTGCTTCTTTGGCTTCGACCGGCATTCCGAGTTCGTCCGATAAAATTACACGCGCCGGCGCGAGTTTTGCGCGCAACATCGCGACGAGCGTTGGATTGCGCGCGCCGCCGCCGGAGAGAATCACCTGGTCCGGCATTGCCGGCAAAAAATCGCGATGGGCGCGCGCGATAGATTCTGCCGTCAACGCGGTCAACGTCGCGAGAATATCGTCGGAACGTAATCCGCGCGCGATGCCGCGCGTCCAAACATCCGCGCCGAAATGCGCGCCGAATATTTCGCGTCCCGTTGTTTTCGGCGACGGCAATTTGAAATAAGGATGCGCGAGCAGTTCAGCGAGCAATTTTTCGTCCGCAGTGCCGCGCGCGGCAAGCGCGCCGTCGCGATCGAATTGCATTGCGCCGTTCGTCGCGCGGCGCGCCGCGTCGTCTATGAGAACATTCCCGGGACCGGTGTCAAAGGCAAACGGTTGTAGGGGCGCGGGAGAGCGCGGGTGCGGGGGAGACGCTTCGCGGTCACCCCTGCTCCACTGCTCCTCCGCTCCCTTGCTGTGCGGAGGAAGGAATGTAACATTGGCAATCCCGCCGATATTTTGCGCGGCGCGCGTCAGCGTTGGATGCGAAAACAACAACGCGTCCACGTACGGCACAAGCGGCGCGCCGTGCCCGCCGGCGGCGACATCGCGCGCGCGAAAATTGCTGATCGTCGTCACGCCGGTTTTTTCCGCGATCACCGCCGCTGCGCCGATTTGCAATGTGTGCGCGCGCGGCGCATGCCACACCGTTTGCCCGTGACTGCCGATCAGATCAATTTGCTCGGGCCGCAGATGCGCGGCTTGCATCGCCGCGCGCGCGGCTTTTGCAAACGCGTCGCCGAGCGCGAAATTCAGCGCAGAGATTTTGTCCACCGTCGCCGTTGCCAAAGTGCACGCGAGGATTTCCGCGCGCAATGCCGGCGGATGCGGAATGGTAAGATGCGTGATCAAATGCCAATGCAAATCCGGCGGCGCACCGGAAAGTTCAACGACCGCCGCGTCAATGCCGTCCGCTGACGTGCCGGATATGAGACCGAGCACAATCATTTGTTTTGCCTTTTGGGAATGTGATGGTAAAGCCGTGACAAAGCAAAACGCCGGTCGAATTGCCTTGCCCAAAAAAAAGATTCGCCGGCGAGGTGCGGATTGCGGAGATGGGGGTTCAAATTCCTCCGCCGACCGGCGGATACAAATCCACGCGGTCGCTGTTCGAAACGCGCGCGCTTTCGATTTCAACCAGCGCGCCGTTAATCGCGGCAATCGCAATTTCCGCCGGCGGCACGCCGACTTGGTGCAAGAGGGCGCGCAAAGTTGTGGGCGCGCGCAGATCAATTTCAAAACGCGCGCGTTTTTCCGCGTCGTACCAATTCAAATGCCCGCCGAGATGAAGGCGCATTACTTTTCAATCAAATCCGCGACCCACTCGATTTCCAATTCGCGCAAACGCGCGCGCGTCGGCGCGGCGGTTACGGGGTCCCAGCCTTTGTGCGCGTACACGTCCGTCAGCGTTTGCTCGAATTCCGCGCGCGGCATCGCGACCCCTTGCAACGCGCCCGCTTCGAGCGGCTGAAACAATCGCGCCGGCAAGGTGTCGTCCGCGCGCGAAAATCCTTCGCGTATATTGAACGCCCGCGCGAGATTCGTCGCGCGCTCGCCGATGCGTTGCAATTCTTCCACCGTCATCTCCCAGCCCGTGGCGGCGCGCACCGCTGTGACAACCTCTTCCACTTGGATGAAGGAGCGCGGCGCGGGACCGAAAAAGCACAGCCCGGTCACTTTTTCCATACTGTTCCAATTTTCCAAAATCGCATAATTGCGCGCCTTGCGCGGCGACAACTCGCGCGCGGGAATGGATTCGATCCCGAGCGGCGACGCGCTTTTGAATCCCACGGATTCCGGATTCGCAAACATCGGATCGTGGGCGGCAGTGAGATGATCCGCGCCGGTTTCGGAAATTGCATAGCCCAAGCCCACGCCGACTTTGCCGCGCGGCTCGTGCATCGGCAATTCCTGCCCCTTGACCTGCATCGCAAATGTGGGCGCGGCGCCGCCGATTTTTTCCGCGGCGCGCCGCGTCCCTTCCGCCAAAAGCGCGCCGATGCCCTCGCGCCGCGCGATCCGCTCGACCATGTTGACCATTCCGTCTGCGTTACCAAAGCGCAATTCGATGCCGCCGGTATCTTGCAATGTGATCAGCCCGTGTTCGAAACATTCCATCGCGAACGAAACCACCGAACTGCACGAAATCGTGTCGAGCGTAAAGCGATTGCACAATTCGTTCGCTTTCGCAATCGCTTGCAAATCGTCAATGCCGCAATTCGGACCAAAGCCGTCCACAGTTTCGTACTCGGGTCCGCCGTACTCGGAGCTGACTTGATAGCGATCGTTGACGCTGACTTCGCGCTTGCATCGCACCGCGCACGCGTAGCAACTGCGCCGCGCGCTCAAGATTTCTTTTTCGTACGCTTCCCATTTCACCTTGTCCACATTTTCGAACGCGCCTTGCCGAAAATTGCGCGTCGGCAAAATGCCCGCCGCGTTCAGCGCGCCGACCAAACCCGGCGTGCCTTTGTCCTGCAAATCCCATGCCTGCGGATGCTCCTTCACTTTTTTCGCGAGCGCGCGTCCGAGTTCGGCAATCGGTTTGGGATCGTGTGCGAGATCGAGATATTTCGTGTTGCCGCGCACGGCGATCGCTTTCAAATTTTTCGATCCGAAGACCGCGCCCATACCATTGCGCCCGTTGAAATGGCGCAGGTCGTTGGTGAGGGACGCAAAGCGCACGCGATTTTCGCCGCCGATACCGATTTGCAAAACGCGGACGAGTTTGTCGCCGTGCGTTTCGCGAATCGCGTTCTGCACATCCAGCGGCTCTTTGCCCCAATACGCGCGCGCGTCGCGGATTTCAACGTGATCGTTGTGAATCCAAAGATAAACCGGCTGTTCCGCGCAACCGGTAATGAGGAGCGCTTCATAACCCGCCATTTTTAACTCGGGTCCCCAAAATCCGCCGGCTTCCGATTCGCCATACGCCAGCGTCAGCGGCGAACGCGCGGCGACCGTGAAACGCGTCGCGGTCGAAAAGGGCGCGCCCGTGAGCAAGCCGTTCGCGATCACGAGCAGATTGTCCGGCGAAAACGGATCGGTGTGCGGCGCCAACTCGCGCAAAAGAAAATAACCGGCGAGCGCCTTGCCGCCGGGATACAAGCGATAGAAATTTTCGTCGAACGTTTCGACGCGCGTCGTTTGATGCGTGAGATCGACGCGCAATATTTTGCCGGTCGTTCCGTAACTCATAAAAACTCCTTTCTCGGAAAAGCGCGACCCGTCGAGTATAGTGCGTTCCCTTGACGCGCGCAAGCCCTTTACGCGCGGCGGAGCGATTGAACCACGCGCGGCTGTTTCGCCTCTTGCCCGCCTATGACGATGCTCCCGGCTTCTATACCAACAAATTCAGCGGCTCTTCGATTAATTCGGCAAGCGTTTGCAAAAACTGCGCGCCGCGCGCGCCGTCAATGACGCGATGATCGCACGATAAACTCAACGTCAACATTGGCGCGATGCCCGGCGCGCCGCCGGCGGCAGGCACGACACGGTCCGCGATGCGCCCGACCGCGAGAAGCGCGGCTTGCGGCGCGTGGATGATCGCGGTGAACGCGTCCACGCCGTACATGCCGAGATTGCTGATCGTAAATGTGCCGCCGCGTAAATCTGCCGGGCGCAATTTGTTTTCGTTCGCGCGTTGGGCAAGGTCGGCGCGGCGCGCGGCGATCTCTTTCACGCTTAACGCGTCCGCGTGCGGAATCACCGGCACGACCAAGCCTTTTTCAGTGGCGACCGCGATTCCAATATTGATTTCGTCAAGCAGGTTGAGCACGCCCTTGTCCCATTGCGCGTTGACGCGCGGGTGCGCGCGTAAACTCGCCGCGACGAGTTTGACCAGCAGATCGGTGTACGTGATTTTTTCATCGCCGCGTTTTTGCAATTGCGCGCGCCACGAAACCAAACACGATGCGTTCACCTCGCGTAGCAAAAAGAAATGCGGCACGCTCGTCCAACTCGCGGTCGTGCGCTCTGCCATTATTTTCCAAACGGAACTCGATTCCGACGCGGTCCCGCCCGGTTGCGCCGGCGCGGCGAGAATATCTGCCGCGATAATCGCGCCGTCGGGACCGGTGCCGGAAATTTTTTCGAGGTTGAGGTTAGATTCTCGCGCGAGGCGGCGGGCTTTGGGCGACGCGAGAATTTTTTCGCGCTCTCGCTGGGCGAGCGATGGCGATTGCCGCGCCATGAAACTCAACACGTCCGCTTTTTCAATTCGCGCGCCATTGGTTTTCAGTTGAGATAGATCAATGCCATGCTTACGCGCGATTTGTTGTGCGACCGGCGACGCGCTGTGAGCTTCGAGGTTTCTAAAACCCTGAAGGTCTTGCTCACCCGGCGCGAGAATCCACGCGATCGGTTTGCCCACCGGCACCACGTCGCCATCGCGCGCGGAAATATCGCGCAAGATGCCATCTGCCGGCGCTTCGATTTCGACCGCGGCTTTGTCCGTTTCAATTTCCAAAAGCGGCTCGCCTTTTTTCACCGCATCGCCTTCGCGTTTGAGCCACTTTAGAATTTTCCCGGAATCCTGCGCCATTTCGAGCGCGGGCATAATGACTTGGGTCGGCAATTTGTCTCCAAATTTCAGTAGGCAGAAGACACAAAGCAGAAAGCAGAGAACGTTTTCTGCCTACTGCCTTCCGCATTCTACGCTTTGACCGCTTCGACGCGCGCGCTCTGCGCGACCGCGCGCACCCTATCCATCCCGCGTCCATCCGGTGGCGCGTCGTGTTCGCGCGTCGTCGGCAGTGGACCGGTCGCCGTATAATAATGATGCCCCGCGACCATCAAATCGTTCGCCGGAAATTTTGTGATGACCTCATGCCCCTTTTCCGTCACGACAATTTCTTCTTCGATGCGCGCCGCGCTCCAGCCGTCGCTCGAGGGCCAAAATGTTTCGAGCGCGAACACCATTCCCGGTTTAATTTCAATCGGATGATCGAGCGACACCAAGCGCGAAATGACCGGCTTTTCCCAAATCGCGAGACCCACGCCGTGCCCGTACTGCAATGCAAAGCATGCTTCTTCGTTTGGAAATCCAAACTCTTGCGCTTTCGGCCAAACGGATGCAATCTCGCCGGTCGTTCTGCCGGGACGCACGAGTTCAATTGCCGCGTCGAGATAATCGCGACAGCGTTTGTACGCGTCCACCATCGCGTGTGACGCGTAGCCGATGACGAATGTGCGATAGTAGCACGTGCGATAGCCCATATACGATTGCAAAATATCGTAATAAACCGGATCGCCCGGGCGCAACATGCGGTCGGAAAAAACGTGCGGGTGCGGATTACAGCGTTCGCCGGAAATCGCGTTGACGGCTTCGACGTACTCCGAGCCGAGATCGTACAAAACTTTCGCGACCAAACCGACGGCTTCGTTCTCGCGCATTCCCGGTTTCATCGCGCGATACAGTTCATCGTACGCGGCGTCCACTTGCGCGGCGGCGTGCGTGAGCAAGGCGATTTCGTCTTGCGTTTTGATGAGCCGCGCATCCGACATCAATTGCTGACCGTCAACAATTTTCAATCCCTTTTTCTGCAATGCAAACAAAATCGGCACTTCGGCAATGTCCACGCCGACCGGTTCTTTTTCCAAGCCGCGCTCTTTGAGTTCGCTCCAAATTTTATTCGCGACATCTTCCGCGCGCCCCATCTCCGGCGACATCGCGCCGCGCAATAGCGAAATGCCGGCGCGCGATCTTTTTTCGCCGAGCCACGGCGCGTAAAGTTGATGATGCTTCGCGGCGGAACCGAAATCCCACAGAATCGGCTCGTCGTCTTGCATCAGCAGTGTAAAGCGATTGGCTTTGTCTTGCGCCCATGTGCCGATGTGCGTCGCGGTGATATAGCGCACGTTGTTCATATCAAAGCAGAGGAGCGCGCCCATCTCGGATTTTTTCAGCAGCGCTTTCACGCGTGCCAATCGCTCGCGGCGCAAGCGATCGAAATCAATGCGCTGCTCCCAATCCACTGCCATCGTTCCGTAAGTTTTGGTAGGCATTTGAAACTCCTATTCATTGGACACTGATAAACACAGATGAACACAGATATTATTATCAGTGTTTATCAGCGAAAATCAGTGTCCAATTCCAAATGTTATCCCGCGCGTTCCCAAACCAATTGCCCATTCACTTGCGCGCCTTGAATCATCAACGCTGGTGTTCGCAACGTCAAGCGATTGCCGGCGAGTTCAAAATACCGCGTCTGATCCACGCCCACCCAATTTGGAAACGCGCAGCCGGTAATATGATGCGTCACCGTGCCTTGCGTTTCATTCACGTCGTACGTTCCGAAATATGCGAGGTAGCCATCGAGCGCGGCTTTGGCTTCTTGCGGCGTACTGCCGGCGCGATCATTCACGGCGAACGCCGGACGCTCGCGGCGCATCAATTGAATAGACACATTTCCGCGCGCTTCGTACACCAATTGCCCGACTGGTTTGTCGCCCAAGTAATCAATCGCGATTCCATCCGCGCGGCGATATTCTGCCGAAATTAATTTCCACGTGCCGATCAATTTTTCTTTGCTCATCAATGCCTCAAATTCCAAAACGCGCCGGTCAATCCGAGCGACGTCAGCAAGGCCTCGGCTTCGTCGAGCGTATGCCGTCGCCAGTTCGGATCCATTTTGTGATGATACCACGCGTGCGCGAGTTTGTAGCCGGTTTCCGGCGAAAAGATTGCGCCGCGCGTCAGGTTCTTTTGCGCGCACCAGCGATCCACATGCTCTTCCGACCGGAAGAGCAGCATTGTCGTTCAGGTGAAAATAATATCGTCCCACCAATGCGCGGCGGCAAGCGCAAAATGAATCACACCGGCGCGCTCGACGAGTTCGCCGTTCTCGACGCGCAATCGCATCGGCTCGCCGCAATCGCCGCATTCGCTCAGCACCGTTCCCGTGCCGCCAAACATCGCGATCACACCCAGCGCGTCCCAGACGCAACTGGCGTACCACTCGCGTCCGATTGCCTCGACGCGATGTTGCGTTGGAATTGCCGAGAGCGGATTCGCCATGCGAATGTCGAGCGTTCCCGGATTCAAAACCAGTACGCGCCCCGCCGCGAGTCGCTGGTACGCTTCCGCGATTTCGTTTGCATCGCGATTCAGCACGCGCGCGGTTTCGCCGGTGGTCGGCGGACGACCGACCGTCGCGAAATGATAATAAATGTGCAAACGAATTGCGCGATCAAATCCGGAGTGATCTTGTGATGTCATTTTTTCTTCATCCCCCGCGAATATCGCGAGTGCACGCAATTGAAATATATTCGCGTGGATTCGCGGATCAATCCTACCCGCACAATTGCTTGGCCGCGTCAAAAACAGTTTGCTCCGTCGGCACCGTCGCATCTTCAAGCGGCGGCGAAAACGGAATCGGCACATCGCGCGCGCCCATCCGCTTGACCGGCGCGTCGAGATAATAAAACGCGCCGTCGGCGATGACCGAGGCAATTTCTGCGGTGACGCCGTACCGTTCGTAGCCTTCATCAATCACCAGCGCGCGACAAGTTTTTTTCGCGGATTCGATCAGCGTTTGCTTATCGAGCGGAAACAGTGTGCGCGGATCAACAACTTCGGCGCTGATGCCAAGCTCTGCCAACATTTTCGCCGCGCCGAGCGCGACCTGCACCATACTGCTCGTCGCGACAATCGTAATATCATTTCCGGCGCGTTTCACGTCCGCGGCCCCGAAAGGAATCGTGTACTCTTCTGCCGGCACAACGCCTTTGAGTTTGTACAGCATCTTGTCTTCAAAAAATGCGACGGGATTTTCATCGCGGATGGCGGTTTTCAATAATCCTTTCGCGTCGTACGGCGTGGACGGAATCGCGACTTTTAATCCAGGAACGTGAGAGAACCACGCGTGGAGCGATTGCGAATGTTGCGCGGCACTGCGCCGCGTCGCGCCGAGCGTCGTGCGCATCACCATCGGCACGCGCCACGCGCCGCCGGACATGTAATGTATTTTCGCGGCTTGATTCACCATTTGATCCATCGTCAGCGTAATAAAATCGCCGAACATGATATCCACGACCGGGCGCAAGCCGGTCATCGCCGCGCCGACGCCGAGACCGGTGATGCCGGCTTCAGAAATCGGCGAATCAATCACGCGGTCGGTCCCAAATTCTTCGACCAAGCCGGATAAAACTTTGAATGGCGTGCCGGCTTCCGCGACGTCTTCGCCGATGATGAACACGCGCGGGTCGCGCCGCATTTCTTCGGCGAGCGCTTCGCGGATGGCTTCGGCAAATGTCAATTCTCTTTCAGGCATTGAAAATCCTAAATCTCACCGCAAAGACGCGAAGAACGCAAAGGAAAGTCATTCTGAGGAGCGCAACGACGAAGAATCTCGTTATTCGCTTTGATTCAAATTCCAATAACAAGATGTTTCGCGGAGTTTACAGTGAGCAATGCGAATCTGCTCAGCATGCTAATTCTTTCGCGCTCTTTGCGTCTTTGGTAAATATTTATTCTGCGTAAACGTCCTCATCCACTTGACTCACTGCCGGGAACGGCGCGTCGAGCGCGAATTGCGCGCCGCGTTCGATTTCATCATGAACGTTCGTATCAATCTGAGCGAAAATTTTTTCTTCCACCAGTTTTTGCGCGCGGAGCCATTGCGCCAAAATTTTTATCGGATCGCGTTTCTCTTTCCATTCCAGTTCTTCTTTTTTGGGACGATAATACGCGCGATTAATATCGCCGACATGATGCCCGTGATAGCGGTATGTATGGCACAGCAAAAATGCCGGACCCTCGCCGCGGCGCGCGCGCTCAATCAGCTCTTGCGCGATCGTTTGCGCCGCCCGCACATCCTGCCCGTCCACTTGCTCCGCGCGCATTCCAAACGCGCGGGCGCGCGCGAGCAGATCGCCGGCGGTCGTTTCGGTATAGTGCGTGTACTCGTTGTACAAATTATTTTCGCAAACGTAAATCACCGGCAGTTTCCACAACTGTGCCATATTCATTTGTTCGTACAACAACCCTTGCCCCAACGCGCCTTCGCCGAAAAAACAAACCGCGACGCGTCCGTTTTTCAAATGCTTTGCTGAAAATGCCGCGCCGGTCGCGATGCCCGCACTGCCGCCCACGATCGCGTTCGCGCCGAGATTGCCGGATTCCGGATCGGCGATGTGCATCGAGCCGCCTTTGCCGCGGCAGTAGCCGGCTTCTTTGCCCAAAAGTTCCGCGAACATTTTGTCCACGCGCGCGCCTTTCGCGAGGCAATGCCCGTGCCCGCGATGCGTGCTCGTAATGTAATCATCGCGGCGCAACGCTTCGCATACGCCGACCGCGACCGCTTCCTCGCCGATATACAAATGCGCCAGCCCCGGCATTTTCGCGCTGGTGTACAGTTCATTTACTTTTTCTTCGAACGCGCGGATGCGCGCCATTTGTTGATACAGGTGCAAGGGTTGTTCAACGTCCGGTTGAAGGTTGGAAGTTGCAGATTGGATGTCGGAATTTTGCTTTTGCGTCATTTCTTCTTCGCGTCCTTTGCGTTCTTTTCGGTAGAACTATTCCACTCCCGCCATTTTCGCCAGCACCTCAAACAGCGCCGCGAAATCTTTTTCCGCAAATCCCATTCCGCGCGCGGCGGTGAGAAATTCATTCGTCGTTGCCGTCGTCGGCAGAGGCACATCGAGCTGGCGTCCAAGTTCGAGCGCGAGCATCATATCTTTTTGCATCATATCCACGTTGAACCACGCCTCGTCCGGCATTTTCAAGACAAAGGGTCCGCGATATTTCACCATCGGCGATGCAATGACGCTATTCAATAAAACTTCGACCGCGGTTTCGCGCGCAATGCCGGCTTTTTCCGCGAGCAGAACGCCTTCGCTGAACGCCAACATTTGGACCGCGAGCGAAAGATTCGTCGCGATTTTCATCGAGACCGCCAATCCGTTCGCGCCGACATACGTAACTTTCGGACCAATCGCCTGCAAGACCGATTTTATTTTTTCAAATGTTGCCGCGTCGCCGCCGACCATAATCGAAAGGTTGCCTTGCTCGAGCGTGACGACACTGCCCGACACCGGCGCATCGAGCATCTGTGCGCCTTTCGCCGCGACGCTCTGCGCGAGTTCGCGCGATGCGGCTGGGCTGACGGTGCTCATATCCACGTAAATTTTTCCGGCGCGCACGCCGGCGAGAATTCCTTCCGCGCCCTCCGCGACCGCGCGCAACGCGCCGGTGTTCATGACCATCGTGAAAACAATTTCTGATTTTTCCGCGACGTCGCGCGGGGATTCTCCCCACTTCATCCCGGCATCTAAAAGCCATTCGGCTTTTGCTTGGGTGCGATTAAAGCCGGTAACCGAATGTCCGGCATCCAGCAATCGCTTGACGATGCGACTGCCCATCATGCCGAGTCCAACGAATCCGAGTTGGGTCATAAATCTCCATATTTGATTTTTTCGCGCGCCAAAAAAAACTAGCCCGCGAAAGATTCAGCAGCGACGCTGTCTGCGCGGGCAAGATACAAATGTTCGCGCATCGCGTTGCACGCGCGACAAGTCAATAATTGAATCAATGAGAACGGGAATGAGCAGGTTTTGCGTTCCAGCGCGAGCGCGGCGATTTTCGGATCAAGCATTTCGCGCACCGCCGTGCGACTGACACCGAATTGTTCCGCGCGATCGCATTCAAGAGGAAGTTGATCGCCGACGTGGAACGCGCCGGTGTGGATGCGCGTTTCAATCTGCGCGACGCTTTGTTCGTAGAGGCGACCCGACCGTACGACGTTGTAAAGTGTCTGGGTTTTCATTGGTGTAGTAGTAGGATGCCTTTTACTTGAGCGCGGCGGATTTGTCAAATGAAATAAAAAAAAGGCAACTTGCCAGTTATGGCAAATTGCCTTGAGGTGCTTTGAATGCGCGCGGTTACGCGGTGCGGAGCGCGAGCGGTTTTCGCCGCGAACGGTTCGCTTCTTGATAGCGGCGAATCGCTTCGGGGTCGGGCTGGCGAAACGCGGACGAGTTGTAATCAATGCCGGCGAGCCGGCGGCGTTCCAATTTGTGCTTCAACACCAATTCGATCCGGCGAATCATGCGCTCGTCTTCGGATGTGACGAGCGTGTACGCACTGCCATTCGCTTCCATGCGCCCGGTGCGACCGATGCGATGCACATAGTCTTCGGGTTGCATCGGCAGATCATAATTGACGACGTGCGAAATGCCTTCGACATCAATACCGCGCGCGGCGATATCCGTCGCGACCAAGACGCGCGTGCGCCCGCGCCGAAACGCTTCAAGCGCGGCGACGCGTTGGCTCTGCGAGCGATTGCCGTGAATGACCGCGGCGTGAATGTTCGCGTGATTCAATTGCTTGGCGACGCGATCGGCGCGATGCTTGGTGCGCGCAAACACGAGCACGCTGTCCATTTTTTCTTCTTGGAGCAATTGTTGCAACACTTGCGCTTTCAAATGCTCAGAGACCGGAAACAACAGTTGCGCGATCGCGTTCGGCGTGGCGGCGATTTCTTTTTGGATGCGGATGGGATTCCGCGTGACTTCGCGCGCGAGATTCGCAACGTCCGCGCTGATCGTCGCGGAAAAGAGCATCGTTTGCCGTTCGCGCGGCAAGAGCCGCACGATGCGGCGCAGATCCGGCAAAAAGCCAACATCAAGCATGCGATCGCCTTCGTCGAGCACGAGAATTTGCAGTCCGGCGAAGGAAACATTTTTTCGCTCGGCATGATCGAGCAAACGACCCGGCGTCGCGATCACGATCTCCGTGCCGCGTTTGAGCGCATTGATTTGATCGCCCATGCCGACGCCGCCGTAAATCGCGGCAACGCGCAAGCCGGTGCGCCCGCTCAATTGCACCGCGTGCCCGGCGACTTGCAAAGCCAGTTCGCGCGTCGGCACGAGAATGAGCGCGCGGGTTTGGCGCGCGCCAGTCGTCGGCGTTGTGAGCAAACGCTGTAAAATCGGAAGCAGGTACGCGGCGGTTTTGCCGGTGCCGGTTTCCGCGGACCCCAAAATGTCTTGACCCTTTAACGCGGCGGGGATCGTCGCGCTTTGAATCGGCGTCGGTTGGGCAAAGCCCATCGTCCGCACGCCGGCTTGCAAGCGCGGATCAAGATCGAAAGAACTGAAACTCATAAAACTCCTGAAAGTTTTTGCCACAGAGGGCATAGCGGGCACCGAGAAATGGCATGCATTTCTCTGCGCTCTCCGCTTTCTCCCCTAAAGGAGACTTACAGTCTGTGGCGAAACAATTTTTGTTTGCGGTAAAGATTGCCGAGGTGAACAACCGCGGGGACACGTCGGTCGCAAATCCCAACGATTTGCGAGTGTCAGGGAGGGGTAAAAAGTCAAACGCCGCTTCAGTCGCAAGACCGGGCGGCGCCTATAGACCGGATTTACTTGTCTCTAACGCCAGTGAATGTAACATAGTTCGAAAAAAAAGGCAAATCGGCGAATCGCCGCGCTGGGCTTGGGCAATGTCAGAGAATGAAAGAGGCGAGAGCCTTCGTGCGGCTTCCAGCAAGAGGCGGCACGCGGGCGTGCCTTGCTCCAAAAAGCATATTATGCTACTCGAGTAGCGCGCGGAGAAAAGTAGTCTATTTGAAATTTTTTGATGCAAAACCAACGCACGGCAGAGAGGGCTTCTCTGCCGTGCGCGTTTCTATTTCGTCGGCTCAGCGCGCCGCCCGTTTTGCGCAAGTTTTCTTGCACCCGATCTTATTTTGTTCGCGCGCGAATGTACGCGCGCAGTTCAACCAATTCCGGGTAATCGTAAAAGAACGAAATCTTTTTCTGCGCGATTGTTTTGCCCAGCGGCTTGGGTTTCAAGACAAACTCCGTCCACGATTCGGCAATGTCTTCCGCCGGGTCGGACGCCGCATAGTCGCTGACAAATTGATCGCGATATTTTTTGTAAAAGCGTTCCAAACCCTCTTCATCTTCGCCCGCGTCCGTCATCCGCCGCCACGCCTTTTCAATCTCGCCGCGCCAAAAGCGCGCGTGAAAGGTGTGAATGTAGGAAGTCGGCAGACTGCAACCTTCGCCGGTGAAATAGTGCGGGCACGCGGCTTGCGCTTTGCGAAACGCTTTGTCGCTCTGTTGCGCCGCGGCATGCGGCGGCACTTGCGCCGCGTTCAGCGTGAGCAAATGTCCGAATTCGTGGATTAGTGTTTCGGTGAGCTCATTTTCATTCCGCGCATCCGCGATGTCCACCGAGAGAATCCATTTCGTCAGATCGTTTTCGTCTGGCTCCACAGCGGCATGCGTGCCATCGGCGCCGTCGGTGAAGATGACGAATTGCGAAACGAGCGCGCGGCGTTCCGCCGGAAAGAGCGTCACAAAGAGCGTCCAGATTTTCTGATGCTGTACGGAATCGCGTTGCAGGTCGCGGAGCGACGGATCCGACAGCGCCGCGGGGCGCGGATGAACGATGCGATTGCCTTGCACTTGATAGGAAACGAGCGTTTGCTCTTCAGCGTAATCTTCGCAATCGAATTCTTCTTCACTGAAAGCGCTTTCCGCATCGAAAAAAGTTTCGTCGTCGCATTCCTCCGCGTCTAAAAACAAATGCTTGCCGACAGCAACGCGCGGCGACGCGCTCTCGGACGCGAACGCAAACGATTGCGCGCCCAACCAGAGCAACACGGCAATGCTGAAAAATATTTTCAAAAGAAATTTCACGCGATTCATTTTGCCTCCTTGAATCAAGTGGCGATTCTAGCGGCATAATAAATCAGACTGCGCGAAAGCGCTTGACGCACGGGGGGCGAAACGGGGGCGAGAGAGGGGCAAGAGGGGGGTGGTGAGGGGCGAGATTAGAGATTGGAGATTACGGATGGCTGATAGCAGATGGCAAAACACAAGTTGCGAGTTGCGATTTGATAATTACGAATTACGAATTACGAATTATGAATTTGATCTCACTCCGGCTCTGCCAACCGCACCCCTTGCCCGCGTACAACCTCGACATATTCGCGCGAGGTGCCGGTTTCGCGCAAACGCGCGCGCAAACGTTTGATCAGTCCGTCAATCGCTTCTTCGCTGATGCCGCCGGGGTCTTCGTGAGGCCACACCGCCGCGATGATATCGTCACGCGAAAAAATTTTGCTCGGAGCGGAGTAGAGTAACGCGAGCAGAGCAAATTGCGCGGCGGAGAGTGACGGCTCGATTTTCTGCGCGTCCACCCACACCGCGCGGGCGGCGGCGTCCATCCAAATCCCCTGCAACCTGCCGACGCGCGCGCCTTCCAACGTTTCATCCGAATCGTGGAAACGGAGCGTAACCACGCCGCCCAGCACGATCTCATCGCCACTCTTCAAACGCCACGGCTCGCGCGTCACCGCGACGCCGTTAACAAAGGTTCCGTTGCGGCTCTGCAAATCCGCGAGAAAATATTGTCCGCCGCGAAATTCGACGCGCGCGTGCTGGCGCGAAATGGACGGCAGAGGCAAAACCAATTCCGCCGGCGCGTCGCGGCCAATCAGAAAATTTTCCGTCAGCTCGAGTTCTTGCCGCGTGCCGTCGGTATGTTGGAGGAGCAGGAGGGCGTTCATGTGATGAAGTGAATAGTGATCAGTGATCAGTGAACAGTAACTGCCAACTGTTTACTGATAACTGATAACTGTTTACTGGCAACTACGGTCCAAACGCGTACACATTCGTCCCACGCACAAACAGCCAGCCGCCGGCGGGCGCGGGCGCGAACAGCATCGGCTCACGCAACGCAACGCGCTGCTCCGCGATTTCATTACCGGTCTTGGCATCTATGAAACGAATATCGCCGGTTTTGGTCGCGAGGAGAACCCCATTGCCGTCCGTCAACGGCGCGCCGGCGAACGCGCCGCCGGCATTGAAATTCCAATTTTGTTTTCCGCTCGCGGCATCCAGCGCAAGCAAATTGCCGTCCGCACCCGCGGCGTAAACGCGCTTGCCGTCCGTCGCAAGCCCGGCAATCGCGGCGGACGCTTGCGCTTTCCATACTTCTTTACCGAGATATGAAAACGCGTGCACGGTTCCTTTGTCTGTGCCGACGACGACGAGCGCCGCGTCCTCGACGACGACCGGCGCGCTCGTCGGCGCGCCGGTCGTTTTCGCTTCCCACGCTTTTTGCGCGGTGATGGCGTCAATCGCGTGAAGCAGTTGATTATTGCCCGCGACGTAAATCGCGAGGTCGGTCACGCTCGGCGCGAAACGAAATTTATCTGCGCGCGAAAAATCTACCGACCAAATGATCGAGCCATTCGTTGAATTCAACGCGTGCACCCAGCCGGAATCCGTCGCCGCAAAAATCGTGCCATCGTCACTGATCGCGACGCCGCCGGGAATATTGCCCCGCAACACGTCGCTTTTTTTGCGCCACGCGAGATTGCCGGTGTAAAAATCGAGCGCGTGCAACTCGCGGTCTTCGCTCGCGACGATGACGTGCCCCTTGTCGCCGGGCACAATCGCCGGCGCGCCGAGAATCTTGGCGCCGAGCGCGGCGTCCCAAATCAATTCGCCGGTTGCCCAATCGAGCGCGCGCACGACGCCGTGATCCGCGCCGAAAATAATCATGCCGCCTTCCGCGACGATGCCAGAGCCGAGACTTGTTTGCGGATCGTGCCGCCACCGCGCTTTGGAATTGTAACGCGTCAACGTTTCTAGGACGTAACCACTCTGCGCGGCGTCGCCGGCGATTTGGGACCAAACGCCATCATCGCGCGGCGCGGCGTTCGTCGCGCCGGCAATCGGCACGCGCGGGGGCGTCGCGGTGGACGCGATAAGTGCGCGCGGCGAAGGGAGCGGCGTCGCGCGCGCGATTTCCGTCGGCGCGGGCGCCGCGCTTTCCTGTGGCGCGAATTGCGCGGCAAAGACAAAAATTCCAAACGTGAGCAACACGCACAACGCGAGCGTGCCGCCGAGCGCGGCCAGCCCCAGCGCGCGCGTAAAAGATTTTTGCGCGCGCGGGCGCGGCAACGCGGCAGGCGCATAGCCCCGCGCCGGCGGCGACATCGCAATGCCGAACGCGTTTTTCAGCGCGTCGGAAAATTCGCGCGCGGCAACGAATCGCTCGGCGGGTTTTTTCGCGAGCGCGCGCGTCATCACCGTTTCCAACGCGGCAGGGAGCGCGGGATTCTTTTCGGTGATGGGCGGCGGCGGCTGTGTCATCTGCTTGTAGAAAATCGTCGGCATCGCCACATCCTCAAACGGCGGCGCGCCGGCAAGCATTTCGTACGTCACGATTGCGAAACTGTACAAGTCCGCGCGCGCATCGGCGCGCGCGCCTTGAATTTGCTCCGGCGCCATATAGCGCGGCGTGCCAAAAACCGATCCGCTCGCCGTGATCGTCGGCGCGGCATTCACCCACGCCAAACCGAAATCCACAATCGTCGCGTGATCGTCCGCGCCGATGAGGATATTCGCCGGCTTGATATCGCGATGAATCACGCCGCGCGCGTGCGCGTAGTCGAGCGCGTCCGCGATTTGCTCGGCGATGCGCGCCGCGCGCGCCGGCGCGAGCTTGCCGTCGGTGAGAATGGATTTGAGCGTGCGCCCGGCGATCCATTCAATCGCGAGAAACGGTTGACCGTGATGCTCGCCAAATTCATACACCGCCGCGATATGCGGATGCTTGATCTGCGCGGCGGCCGCGGCTTCGCGATGAAAACGCGCGAGCGAATCCGTTTCGCCGGCGAGGTGCGGCGCGAGCAGTTTCAGCGCGACCGGGCGATCGAGCGCGTCATCGCGCGCGCGAAAAACAACGCCCATTCCGCCGCGTCCGATTTCGGCTTCGAGGCGGAAATGTCCGATAAGCGCGCCGGGAGAAAATGGTGAAGACATTTTTTATCGCGTCGGCGTCAGTGTGCGCGTGTTCGTCGGCGTGCGCGTGATGGTCGCGGTTTTCGTCGGCGCGCGCGTCGGTGTCGTGATGGTCGGTTTGGCTTTCGTCGGTGTTGGCGCGCGCGTGTTCGTTTCTTTGCGCGTCGGCGTGATTGTCGGCGTCAGAGTGGCGGTTGCCGCGCGCGTCGGCGTTTCGGTTGGCTCCGGCGTAAAGGTTGTCAGTGTCGGCGCGGCGCGCGTCGGCGTTGCCGTCCCGACCGGCACGAGCGATGTGATCGTCAGAACGGTGGAGGGATAATGATCGTCGTACGTGAACGTAACTCCTTGCGTCATTAACTCGCGCCCAGTTTGCGTGATGGAAAGTTCCCGGCGATACGATTCGACTTTGTAGGTGAGGTTGGGATTCAGCCCGCGCAAAAGCACTTTGCGTTCGCTCCACACCTCCGACCCTTGAAACAAATAGACCAAGCCATTGCGCGAGACAGGATCGTAAAATTGCGCGGCATCCGGCTCTTCGGGCGGCTCGAGATGTTCGTCGAGATCGTGCTGCGGAAAGAGGCGATAGACGCGACTGCGCGTCAGAATCGCACGCGTTTCTTTATAGCGTTTGATTTCGTCCGCGATCACCGCGCGCAATCCCGGCTCGACGTCGCTGATCTCGCGCGAGATGCCGAACGCGCCCATCATCCGGCTTCTCAGCCACGCGCGCATCAGATCGGGATTATCTTCCGCGTCGCCGAAATGTTCAAAGTACGATTCCACGATCCACGAATTGAGATATTCCGGCGGAAAGGCGTAACTCGCGCCCGCCATATGATGGCGCACGCGATAACTCGGGTCGGTCTCGTCGGAGAGCCACGCGACATCCGTGCGGCGCATCATCGCGTAATCCATGCGATTCCCGCCGGCGGCGCAATTTTCGACGATGACGCTGGGAAATTCTTTGCGAATAAAGTCCAACACTTGATACAGACCCTTGTAGTGAAAATAATTTTGGTCGCCGGGTTCGCCGGGCAGATCGCACGACGCCGGCATATTGTTGTCCCACTTGAGCCACTCGACTTGATAGTCGCGAATCACGCCCGCGAGCATTTTTTTCATCCATTCAACTGCCTCGCGATTGCCGAGACAGATTTGCGTGGTAAAGACTTGATCGGGCGGAACCGAGTCCGGGAATTGTTGCCAGCGCGGCAGCCATTCGCGCTGGATCTCTTTGTCCGCGCCCACATAGCGCAAATCCACGCGCTCCGGTTCGACCCACAAGCCAAACTTCATGCCTTTGCTTTTCACGTACTCGGCAAATTTGGCAAGCCCGCTCGGAAATTTTTCGCGATTCTCGCGCCAACTGCCCAATCCAAACGAAAAATCCGCACGCTCCGGCGAACCCTCGTACCAGCCGGCGTCCACGTAAAAAATTTCCAGTCCCAACTCCGCCGCGACATCCACTTGCTTTTTCAATTTCTCTTCGGTGATGTTCGTGTAAAAAGCAAACCAGGAATTGTACTGCGTCCACGGAAAATTCGCGGGGCGCGGGCGCAAGAGATACAGCCGCGCGAAATTATTTGATGCGTTCGCGGCATCGTCGAGATCGCCCTGAAAAAAGCCAACAAACCGGCGCGGACCGTCAAACAATTCGCCGGGTTGAAGATCATGCTCCAAGGCGTCAATGCCGCCGCGCAAGACGATGTTGCCGCCTTCGCCGCTGACGCGCAAATACCACGCGCCCGTCCATTCGATGCCGCCGAAAATACCTTCGCGCAGTTTCGGCGAGACGAGCGCGAACCACGCCATTTCTTCTTCGGTCGAGCGGCCCGACGAGCCCAAATCCTGTACTTTGCCTTCTTCGATTTTTAGCGAGCGCTGTCGCAATGCGGGCACGGGCAGAGATGTTTTGTCTTCAGCCGATGGATCGAGACCGTGAATCCAGTAGAGTGTGAGCGGGTCAGCCGAGGGACGCAACGCGACCGAGAACGAATCAATCGCGGTGAGGTGCGGGATCACTTCACTGCCGGTATTTTCAACTTCCACCCATTGCTCGATCACACTCGTGCGCGGATAGATGAGGTAATGCGTGTGAAAATTCAGCGCGCCGCGCTGGAACGTTACAACGAGTTCGAGCGAATTGTCTTTGAGTTTCTCGGTCTTGAAATTTTTATAGAGGAGGTCGCTGGTTGAGCCGATAATGGTTTGATTGTCAATCACGACGCGCAGTTCGGAACTCGCGGCGGATTTGGTCGCGAGCCATTCTTTGCCGGTCACTTTGTTCGTCAAGCGCGTCATGCGAAAGCCGGTGCCGGGCGCGTATGCCATTCGCCGGCGAATGCTGTTCGTGCCGATTTCCCAATTGTTCGTCTTGGGATCGTGCGCGATGTACGCGTCGCCGGATTCGAGCAGGCGCGTGAATTGCGGCTCGGATTCTTGCGCGAGCAGTATGACCGCCGTCGCGTTAAAGAGAAACGTGGCGGCGAGAAAAACGAGCAGAGAACGCAGGGGCGATTTCATAGACGACTCTCCTTGAAACCTTGCGAGAAATTATATACGAGAGAACGCCGGCTGTCTATCCCCAAAATGTGGCGCGTCAAATGGACAGTCGAATGATTCCGCCTATAATAGCCGGCAAGATTGGTCGTTCCTAAAATATCTTTGACAAAAGGAGAGAATTATGAAGCAACGTCGCTTCATCGGAGTCCTACTCTTTGCGCTCGTTTTGTTTGCGGTTTGGATTTCCCCGCCCGCGAATCCCCCTTCCAATAATCTCTCTGCATCCACTCCAAATATACCGGTTGCCGCGCCGGACGCGTTGGCGACTTTCAGTGTCGAAATCCCCATCGCGACCGCGTCGCCGCGCCGGTCGCCGATTCCCACTTTTGCAAAAGATGCCGGCGTCCCTCCCGACCAACAAGAAATATTGAAAGAGAAAAAACCCGGCGCACAAGACCACGCGCTGTTCGACACTCTGCTCAAGCCGTTTGCCGACGAAGCGCAGAAACGCCGCGACGAGCGCGCGCGCAAGGATGCGCAGTACCTCAAGCGCGTCGATCGCGCCTTGAACGAAGGGCGCATCAACTTTTTGCTGTACGGCTATGGCGAAACGCACGAGCCGCCGGTGACCGAAATCGCGATCATCGGATCGTACAGCGTCCTCTCGTACGACACGGCAAATAGAGTCTTGGATATTGTATCACTCACGCACGACATCCGCGCGCCGGAGATCGAGCAGATTGTGTACAAGGACGGCAAGGGTCGCCGCGCGATTCGAATGGATCAGGCGTACAGCGTCGGCGGCATGGCGCTGAATCGGCAGATGATCGAGAACGCGACTGGGCTCGCGGTGGATTTTCAAATCGTCTTCAAAGATGCCGCGATTGCGCGCGCAGTCGATAACGCGTTTGGCGGCGTCGAGATTGATAACCCGGCAAAATTTGAGGTGCATCCGTTTTATCTCGACGGCAAAAAATATCCGGTGGGCGTTTTTCCGGCGGGTAAGCAAAAACTGAACGGTACGCAAGCGATTCAGTTTATCAAGACCATTCCGATCTCACAGGGATACTATGGCAGAGATTTGGAACACAATTATCGCAAGCATTTGATTTTTAACGCGCTCTTGGATTCGTTGGCGCGGCAAGCCGGTGACGCCGGCTTTTGGCTCAAGTGCAGTGGGTTTGCCGTAGGGGAGTTGGCGAAGAGCGCGATCACGTATGATTTCGACCCCATTCCTTTGGCGATCAACAATGCGCAGAACATCGTGTCCGAACTCGGACGCGAGACGTCCGGTCGCCGCGCGCGAATGGGCTTGCCGAAAATCAACAAGACGATTTACGTCGTGGATCCCGCGCACGGCGAAGGCGGCGTGCAATGGGTTTCATCGAACGCGCACGCCGGCAATGTGATCACGCAAAAAGACATCAAAGAGGGCGTCTATCCGTCGCTCGATTACGAAATTCCAATTGACGCGAATCCGTACGGCGATCTCGTTACCGAATATTGGACCTCGGTGCGCACTCTAGTCAAAAAGAGTTTTTACGGCGAAACGCCTCGCCCTCGCGCGCCGACTCTGCCACAAGAACGCGCCGAGTGATTCACGCCGGCGAATGAAATTCGCCGGCTCAATGAGGTGAAAGCCGACTTGAAGTCGGCTAAATTGCTTGAGCGACTGATGAAATTTCAAAAGCAAAACGCTCGCGTGAATTTTCAAGCGGGCGTGCCTTTTTCAAGAACCGCTTTGCCTCGAAAAAAAAACGTAGCCGGGCGTTCACGCCCGTCGCCAAGAAGCAAAGAGGCGGGCGTAAACGCCCTTCCGCGAACAAATGGGATTCTCACACTAATACCATTCACGCCGCCGGCATCAATTTGATCAGCACCGCGGGCCGCGCCGGGTCATAATTCACGCGGATGCCCTGCGTCATCATATCCTGCCCGGACATTTGCGCGTTCACCGAGCCGTCGCGCGAAGTGATTTGATAAAGCGTTTGCGGATTCAATCGCTTTAACTGAAACGCGCGCGCGTCCCACGCGTTCGTCCCCTGAAAAATAAACACGGCGCCGTGTTGCGTTTCTGGTTCGTAGAATTGCACCGCGTCCGGCTCCGCCGGCGGCTCAAGATTCGGTTCGGTCATCTCGTACTGCGGCGTGAGGTGATACAACTTGCCGCGCTTGATGATCGGGCGAATGCTTTTGTACTCGCGCACCAAATCCGCGACCCGCGCGCGCAACGTCGGACTCCAGCCGGCGATGCTGAGGGAAATGCCAAAGCCGCCGAGCATCCGGCTCATCAGCCACGATTCGAACACGCCCGGCTCATTCTCCGCGCGCGCCAGATCTTCAAAGTACGAACCGACAATCCAACTGTTCAAATATTCCGGCGGAAACGCGTAGCTCGTGCCCATCCAATAATAACGCACGCGATAACCCGGCTCGGTGTTATCGTGCATCCATTGCACGTCACTGCGCCGCACCCAGCCGTAATCAATGCGATGCCCGCCGCTCGCGCAATTCTCGAACATTACGTGCGGAAATTCCGCGCGGATATAGTCCAACACCTCGTATAATCCTTCGACGTGCGAATGATTGCCATCGCCTTCGTGCCCCGGCGCGCCGCACCACATATAAAGATTGTTGTCCCATTTGATCCAATCGAGTTTGTAATCGCGGATGATGCGCGCGAGCATTTGCTTCATCCATTCGCGCGCGGCGGGATTGCCCAAACAAATTTGCGCGGAGGCGGGCAGATCGGGCGGGGGCGGCGCGTTCGGATCAATGCCCGGCGCGATCCAATCAAACGGCACTTTTTGATCCGCTCCGGTATATTTCAAATCAATCCGCTCCGGCTCGACCCACAAACCGAATTTCATTCCCTTGCCGTGCACGTAATCCGCGAACGCGGCGATGCCGCTCGGAAATTTTTCGCGATTCTCGCGCCACGTCCCCAGCCCAAAACTAAAATCCGCGTTCGTCGGCGAGCCCTCGTACCAGCCGGCGTCCACGTAAAAAATTTCCAGCCCCAATTCCGCCGCGACATCGGCTTCGCGCCGCAGCGCCTCTTCGTTGATGTTGATAAAATACCAGAACCATGGATTGTATTGGGTCCACGGAAAATTCTCCGGCTGTTGCCGCAATAAATAGCGGCGCGTGAAATTGTGCGTTTCGTTCGCCGCGTCGTCGAGATCGCCGGCATAGCAACCGATGAAACGCCGCGCGGATTGCACCGTTTGCCCGGGCGCGAGATCGCGCGCGAGCGGATCGAGCCATCCGCGCACGTACGTCGTTCCATCTTCGCGCCGCACCAACACGCCCCACGTGCCCGACCATTCGACGCCTCCAAAAATTCCTTCGCCCAAACGCGGCTCAGCAAGCGCGTACCAGCCGACACATTCTTCGGACGAGCGCGCGGTCGAAAGAATCGTTTCGTTTTTGCCATCGGTCAGTTCGGACGCGCGCAATCGAAAATGCGGCAATTGCGCGACGCCGGAAATCCAATGCAACATCAGCGCGTCGGGCGTGGGGCGCACGGCGATCGAAAGCGAATCAAGCGCGGTGAGATTGGGGATCGGCGCATCGCCGGTGTTTTCGAGAACGACCCATTGCTCGATCACACTCGCCTGCGGGTACGCGACGTAATGCAAATGCGCGTTGAGCGCGCCGCGCGCGAGCGTGATGACAATTTCAAGCGCGCCGTCCGCGTTTTTTTGCGTTTCGTATTCTTCCAAAACAAAATCAGGCGCGTTGCTCGCGAGCGGCTGTCCGGCAATGTCGCCAATCAGATCGCTGTTCGCCGCGTCGTCCGCCGCGAGCCACTCGCGCCCGGAAAATTTGTTGACGAGCCGCGTCACGCGCAAGCCGCTGCCGTCGGCGTAGCGCATTTGGCGCGCAATGCCGGCGGTGCCGATTTCGAAAGTTTCCGTTTTCGCGTCGAAAAAAATGTACGCATCGCCGGATTCAACGCGGCGGTTTTCTTTTCGGCGCGGCAAGTTGGGCAAAGTTTTAATAGACATCGCGACCTCGCGGGTTCTGGAGTTAGCGGGGATTATACCGGAGGCATCCATCGCTGTCCACCACCGCGCGGGGTTGACAGCCGCGCGGCGCGCGAAATATAATCGGCGGCATCAAGCCACTATGAATCGCATGCTACAGTTCTGGTTTTTAATTTTCATTTTCGGCATTCCCGCATGCGCGGCGGTTCCGCCTCCGCCGCCAACGCCGCGCGTATGGCACGGCAAGCAAGTCATCGCCGCGTTTCAGCGCGCCGGACTCGACGCGCAAATCACGCGCTATGGCGCGAAAGATTCCGACGATGGGCTGGCGGTGATGATGGTAGTGCAGGTGACGCGCTTTGCGATGCCGTCCGAGGGCGAAAACGCGCGCGGCATTGTCTTTGCCTTCGCGAATCTGGATGACCTCGCGTGGCATATCAATTTTTATCTGCAACTACAAGACCACGATCCAAGTTACGCGGCGTGGTTGTTTTGGCGCGATAATGTGCTGGTGTGGATTAGCAAAAGTGTTGCGGAGAAAACGGCGCGAAGATATGAGCAAGCGCTTAAGGAGATAAAGTAATCCGTAATCGAGGCAAGCCCCTTCGCCTCACTAAAACGAAATGCGCCGATATCGTTTGCTTTGGAATGCTCGTCCCCGCGCAAGTTTTCGTCGTGGACGAATTTCCGGCTCACAATACCGGCGCGTATATTACGCGCGTCGCGGAATTTATTTCCGATGACGCCGCGATCGTCGCGCGCATCTTGCGCGGCTGGCGCGTACCGAGCGGGATGATCGGCACTGCGCTCGGCGACGATGCGCGCGGGCGCGCCGCCGCGCGCAAACTCAAGCAACTCGGTATCGCCGGCAAAACGCGGCTGACGCGCGCATACGCGACGCCGTACGAAGTGAACGTCTCCGACCCCAGCGGGCATCGCACGTACTTTTGGCAACGCGATGCGCGTATTCTCGAAACGCTCGACACTGCCGATCTCGCTTTGCTCGACCGCGCGAAAATGTTGTACGTGGATTGGTACGACGGCGATCATATTATTCGTCCGATGCAAGAAGCCGCGCGGCTCGGCATTCCGGTTTTTCTGAATCTCGAACACGCGCACGCGTTCGCGCATCCGCTCGCCGCGTATGTGCGGCACGCGACGATCGTACAAGCGACGACGAACGCGGCGCAACGCGCGGGCGACGCGCGCGCGGTCGCGCGAAAAATATTGGATGCCGGCGCGCAAATCGCGCTCGTGACGCTCGCGGGCGCGGGGTGCGTCGCGGCAACACGCCAGAAAATCGTGCGCGTACGCGCGCCGCGCGTGGAGGTTGTGGATGGCTGTGGCGCGGGCGCGGCGTTTTCCGCCGGATTTATTTACGCGCATTTGCGCGGCTGGAATTTACAACGCGCGGCGCGTTTTGCCATCGCGGCGGGGTCGGTGAAATGCGCGCGGGTCGGGATTGATCAAGTGAGGTTGAGAGAGGTAGAGCGGATCGCGCAGCGAGGAGTGACACATAGGGGCGACCACGCAGTCGCCCCTATGTTTTGACTTTAGGCGCGTCTCGTGTTATCTTGCGGCGGAAATTGGTCTATACCAATTTCGGATCGGCTATGCCTGCAACATTTATCGCTCCCCCGAAAATCCCTTCTGCGACCGGCATGCCGCGCTATGCGCAAATCGCCGCGAATTTAGAAGCGCGCATCGCGGCGGGGAAACTCGCGCCGGGCACGCGCTTGCCGGCGGAACGCGCGTTAGCGGAAAAATTGCGCGTCAATCGCGTGACGTTACGGCAAGCGTTGAACGAACTGGAAGCGAAGGGCTTGCTGATTCGCCGCTGGGGCGCAGGGACGTACGTCGCCGAGCGCGTGATCGAGCGGCAAGCCGGCAAATTAGTTTCGTTCACGAACGGCATGCAACGGCTCGGCTTTACGCCCGGCGCAAAAATTCTGCGGCTTGAAAAACGCGCGGTCGAATTTTCGCTCGCGGCGCATTTACAGATTCACTACAACGCGCCGGTGTACGAATTGCATCGCTTGCGTTTTGTGAACGCCGAGCCGGTTCTGCTCGAACGCTTTACGATTCCGGTCGAACGCTGTCCCAATTTGGAAAAGCAGGATTTGGAGCATCGCTCGATTTATGAAGTGCTGCGTAAAGAATATTCGGTGAAGGTCGTCGGCGCGCGGCAGAGTTTGGAGCCGGTGATCGCGGATGCGTCGGCGGCGAAATGGTTGGACGTGCGACGCGGCGCGGCGCTCATGCTCGAGCGCAGATTATCGTTTGATGCGCGCGGCGTGCCGGTCGAGTACGGGAATGATCTTTATCGCGGCGATCGGTTTCGGTTTGTGACCGAACGCGCGGCGGTGGAGTTGTAATGACGACACGGTGACGCGGCGATACGGCGACGCGGGGAATTTTCTCCGTGTCTCCGCGTCCCTCCTTCTCCGTGTCATCCAAAAGAACTCAACGGAGAGAAGCAATGAATTCCTACGCCAAACTTTTGACGCCAGAGCAAGTGCATCAAGTCCACGATGCTTCGCTGGAAATTTTGGAGAACGTCGGCTTACTCGTTCGCAATGAAAAGGCGCGCGCGATTTTCAAAAAGCACGGCTTGCCCTTTGATGACGAAACCGAAATTGTCAAAATGCCGCACCAGGTTATCGAGAGCGCGCTGAAAAGCGTGCCGCCGACATTCACGTTTTACGCGCGCGATCCGCGGTTCGACAAAATTTTGCCGGCGGCGCGTCCCGTGATCGTGACCGGTTCGTCGGCGCCGAATATGCTCGACCCGGTGACTGGCAAAGAACGCCGCGCGTTTTCGGACGACATCGCGCGCATCGCGCGGCTCATCAACGAGTTGCCGGGCTATGATATTTTTTCGATCTCGACGCTCGCCGAAGATGCGCCGATGGATCGTTTTACGGTGACGCGCACGTATGCGGCGCTGAAAAATTGCGTCAAGCCGATTCGCGTGAGCACCTCGAGCGAAGCCGACGCGCAACAATTATTGCAAATGTGTTTCGCGGCGGCAGGAAGCGAAGCCGCGTATCGCGCGCGACCGTTCGTTACGCATCATTATTGCCCCATCGTCTCGCCGCTCGCGTTTGATTTGGATTCAACGTCGGAATTAATTTTCTATGCGGAACAAGATTTGCCGGCATACGCGACGATGGTGCCGAACGGCGGAATGTCGTCGCCGCTCACGATGCTCGGCACGCTCGCGCAAGGCAACGCGGAATTTCTCGCGTACGCCGCGTTGACGCAAATGGTGCGTGAAGGCAAGGCATTAATTTATTCGTCACTGCCGACGATCGCGGATATGCGGCGCGGGGCGTACGCGCCGGGCGCGATCGAATGTGGCATGCTCGTGATGGGGATGGCGCAGATGGCGCGCTTTTACAACGTGCCGAACGGCGGCTACATCGGATTGACGAACGCGAAAGTGAACGACGCGCAATCCGGATTTGAAACCGGAATGTCCAACGTCGCCGCGTTGCTCGGAGGCGCGGATATGTTCAATATGGGCGGCTTGCTCGACGCGCTGATGTGTTTTGATTTTGCCAAAGCCGCGATTGACGGCGAAATTGCGTTGATGATGAAACGCTTGACGCGCGGTTTTGAATTTAGCGATGCAATGATGTCGCTGGATGTGATCGCGGCTGCCGGACCGGCGGGAATGTTTCTCGACAAGCCGCAAACGTTGGAACTAATGAAAGAGACGATGTTCCTCACTGAAATTGCCGACCGCGATCCGCGCAATCGCTGGGACAAGTTGGGCGCGCTCGATACGCAGGCGCGCGCGATGCGCAAGGTGCGCGAAATTCTCACGCGCGATCACGCGTCGTTGCTTTCGCCGGACGCGGACGCGCGCATCCGCGCGCTGTTTCCGGATTTGCCGGCGGGCGAGTGCATCGCGCCGAAAGGGTGGGAGAAGCAAGCGGAGAAAGTTGCGGCGTGAATTAGGCGCGAGTTTCGAGGACGTTCTTGAGATTGATGAGGTAGGCAACTTCGCTTTGCATATATTTTTGAATTATTCCATCAACCAATTTTTGCAACCCTTGCGTTTCCAAGTTCAACGCAAAAGTGACGGTCGTCGCGTTACCGGCTGAAACAAATTTGTACACCCCGGTTGGGCGGGCGGGTCCGGCAATCACTTGGAATTTTATTGACTGATTCGGTTCACATTCCGTAATTTCGTAATCGCAATCAATGCGACCGCCGGGACTTTTTGAACCTTGTTTGAATTTTGCGCCCACCGCATCGGGCTTGTTGGTTAAGCGTTGAACATCGAGGCAAACGGGGCGCCATTGGGGATTGTTGTCGCCGTCGAGAAGGTAATTGAAAACGTCTTGGACCGAACGATTGATCGTGATTTGAAATTCTGCGTGTGCCATTCGAGTCCTCCGTGCATGAGAGTATAACGAGAAAAAATGAAATTTGCAATTGGAGTTTCACCCTTGAATCGAAAAAAAATCAGCGCGCTCACGATCGCGATTTTTTCCACGCTCGCCGCGTGTTCCGCGCCCGCCGCGCCGGATGTTGCCCCGATTCAAACGCAAGCCGCGCAACAAATTTTCGCGACGCTGACCGCGCAAGCGCCGATCTCGCCGACCTCACCCCCAACCCCTCTCCTAAAAGGCGAGGGGAGTGTGACGCCCGCGCCAAAAGTGGAACCGACGCGCGCCGCGCCGGCAACTGCCGCGCCGCAACCCATAACGAATTTGCCCGCCACGTTCAAAAAATTCACGGACGATGTACAGGTCAGTATGGACGGGGCATTTATCGTTTTGAAATCGAACGGCGTGCCAAATCACAAGAGTCCGTACTTTGAGCGCGCGGATTCGCGCTATGAAGCGTACAACGGAACGAACGCGCGCTTTCGCGCCGCGCCGAACACGATTCGCGAACAAAATTTTGAATTGCGTATTCCGCTGACCCCGCGCCCAGCCGACACGCCGCAAGTGACGCGCGGCGGTCCGATTGGAATGGCGTTG
>Ga0247727_10003811_pt1 | contig 32915 bp, 46 predicted proteins | sample WisWelCaveWW1625_FD_202498 | JGI IMG/M metagenome (GOLD analysis project Ga0247727, IMG submission 202498) | Biofilm microbial communities from Wishing Well Cave, Virginia, United States - WW16-25 | ecosystem: Environmental > Aquatic > Deep subsurface > Groundwater > Cave microbial mat | place...
TCTTTTGGGTATAGAACTTTTAGATGCAAGCAAGCGCTTTTCTAAGAAATCTTTGCAAGAAGTACATGTAAAGGATATGCTGCTTGTGAAGTAATTTTTTGTTTAGAAGCCTTTCCAGAGCCAGTAGCAGCTTCCCGGCCGTGTCTTTGCGCCGTCTTTATCGTGGACAAAGATATCACTGTAGAAATTGCGGGCTTTCCCCTCAAACAGAAGCCCTTCCTCGACCACGTCTCCTGCTCTCTGGGAAAAGTTCTGCGACGTGTTATACGCATGTCGTCCCATAGTCGCACCCTTGTAGCCCGCGGCCTTGGCATATGCAATCATCCAGTCTTCGCCATACTCGACCAGTGCTTCTACCGTTTTTAGTCCGCCGACAATTCCGATACGCGACAATTCAAGGCTGTTGCAGGTCAGGATTTCTTCTTTTCGCCCTTGTATATATGTATCGAATGTGGGAACCAGACCCATTCTGAGTTTTCTTTGCTTTTCGTGCTTGAAGAAAGCGAAAAGACGTATGCATGGATCCGCAAGCCATTGCCCCACGGTGTATCCATTTACTAACTTCTCAACATTTTCAGGGACAAAAATACAGCATTGCGCATCATTCCCAAACGTAACATCAAGCGGATCTTTCGGCAGCTCTTCTATGGAGTACGTATGATCTCTCTTGTTTCGATATCTCGAAGGTACTGGCAGGTCAGTGAGATCCGGCATATCATCCAATGCGCGCTGCATTTCTTGCCGAATGGCACCCATTTCATCTAGAACTGCTTGGGAATAACGGATATTCGGAAGACGGCCGTGATTCTGCCGGATAGAGAGCGGATCTACGTTAGGGTTTGTGATGGGGCCGCCAGCGAGAATCTGCTGCAGTCCGATGACTGTATCACGCATGAGGGTGAGCTCTAGGTCGAGGTCTGTGATCAGCATTCGCCTGAAGTGAATTGGAGTGTGCAGAATCTGTTCGGCAACAGGTTTTCGCGCGTCGAAGTCGAACGGCTGAGCGTCATCGTCTTGTTCGTAGCCATTCTTATAATTGTTAATATCCTGTAACGGCCATAAATTAGTAGTATCAGTTTCTGGTTCGATGCGCCATCTAATGGCCGTTTTGGCGTTGGTGATTACCCTGTCGTGCTCGGTTTCTTTCATATATGCAAGCCATGCATCAAACTGCTTCTTTCGATAGACGGGATCCTTTAGCACGTGTTCTGCCATGTCGAGCATTTTTTCAGCGCCCTGTTGGATGGTCTCCTTCAGTTCCTCCGTAAACTGCGGTTTATGATCGTCCTGAGGAAGGAAAGGGCTATCAATAGGTAGATAGCGCTTGGCTTCTTGTGCACTTTTCAACATATTGAAATAGACAACGTCATGGGGATCTCTCCAGGTCGTCCACGTGCGTAGTTTGTTCTTCCACCCGCGGACTCCTTTATCATAATACTTATCAACATCAACCTTTTGAAGGTCATCATCGTCTTTAAACACTCTATACAGAAGGTTGGGGTCGGTGTCTGCAGCGCGCTGTAGATCCTGGAAGGCAATTTTTTCTGCAACCATTGCAAGGTCTGCAAGCCTCGTGCCCAGTGACGTCGCTTTCTCAATGTCCACTGCTGATAGGGTCCTATCCACGCGTATGTCTAGGGGCTCTTGGAAACATGCTCTTGGTTGGAACTTCCCCATGCTTGATTCTGCTATCGTGTTCCTTTTAAGGATATGATTGCGAAATATTGTGGCATGAACTGAGTATTGTAGCTCTTGATATGCGTCTGCCCCTATGGCTTCCGTTACATGGGATTTCCATTGTGGGCGTGTAAGTGCAGCGATATAGCTCTCTGCGAATCTCGATTCTAAGAGTGTGGCCTGACGATCGAGTCCGTTATTCCTCATCTGAGCGATAATTTCAGAAAGTTCCATGGTTTGTTCTGATGAAGTACTTATTTATTAATGTTACTACTCAAGCATAAGAAAAATATTAAGACATTTCGTCTTCAGGTGCCGCTTCGCCTTCTCTGCGGATGACTTTCACTGCATCCAGCTTCAATGTCAACGGAATAGGAATTGCTGTCTCCAATAATTCTAGAACAACTTCTTCTTTCTGCATATCAATACGAACGACCTTTGCCTTCTCCCGCTTGAACGGACCTGTAATAATTTCTACTATGTCGCTCCTTTGAATATTCACTTGGATCTTGACTTGCTCGAGCATGCCTTCGATTTCCTTGTAATCAACCGGTTTTGGCAACAGACCCTTTGCATAGGGGATGCCCATGTAACCATCTTCAGCAGCCTGGCGATCTTTTGCTTCAATAAAAATGTAGCCGCGCATCCCGTGCGGACGGATGATAGCATAGACGTCTAATTTCTTTTTTTGAACGTTTGACGTGATAAAGTCTACTACTTGATCTTCACGGTTTGCCGTGGTTCGCAGGACAAAGATTTGTGTTTCCATATTAGATTCCTAGCAATGAGCCACCGATAGAGATGATGAAGCCCATTGCACCGATGATGAGAATGCCAAGACCGGTAATTTTGACGATGGTTTTGTAATCGCCTTTTGAGGGTTTCTTTGTAATTTGCAAAACGCGGATACACTCTCGGATGAAACTTTTGAATTTAACCCAATTCTCATTAAGTCTTAGATTCATGGGTAGAAAGGAATTATTCTCCTATTTAAAGGTTTGGGTTAGAAAAATTCAATACCAAGCTCTTCTTCAATCTCTTTTTTTGGTTTGCCAGACTTCCCTTTGCGACCTAAGATCTGCGGGCTTTTCACACCAGTCACTATCAAAAGAACTCTTATTGCTGTCCCGAGATCTTCGGAGATCTGTGCGCCCCAAATAATGCGTGCTTCTTCGTCCAGCTTTTTGGAGATCGTTTCTACGACTCTTCGTGCTTCCTCTAATGTCATGTCAGAGCCACCGCAGACGTTTATCAGTGCACCTGTTGCGCCGGAAATATCCACGTCCAAGAGTGGGTTGTGAATTGCTTTATCGACAGCTTCGACCGCACGGTTTTCCCCATCAGCCTCACCAATGCCAATCATAGAGACGCCACCCTTGCCCATCACTGCACGGATGTCGGCGAAGTCCAGGTTGACCAGGCCGGTTTTCGTGACGAGTTCTGCGATGCCCTTGACCGCGTTCGTTAGGATTTCATCTGCGACCTTGAATGCCGTGTGCAGCGGCAAGTCTGGTGCTAATTCCAAGAGTTTATCATTTGGAATAACGATCAGTGTGTCTGCGTGCTTTTCCAAACGTTCGAGGCCATACTTTGCATTTTCAAGGCGACGTGCCCCTTCCATTTCGAATGGGATTGTTACAATTGCTACCGTCAGTGCGCCAGATTTCTTTGCGATTTCTGCAACGACTGGAGCGGAGCCCGTTCCTGTGCCGCCACCAAGACCGCACGTAATAAAGATCATGTCGGAACCAGATATTTTCTGCTTAATTTCCTGCTCGGATTCTCTCGCAGCTTCTTCGCCTACTTGCGGCATGCTCCCTGCGCCGAGACCTTGCGTGAGCTCACGACCTATGAGAATTTTCACGTCTGCGTTGGTGTACAAGAGATCCTGTGCATCCGTGTTAATGGCAACTGTTTCTGTACCGGTGATACCAATATCTGCCATGCGGTTAATAGAATTATTTCCGCCGCCACCGCAGCCAATGACTTTGAGCTTGGACCGTTGCCGCTGCAGAATTGCTTCCAGCTCTGCATCTATTGCATTTACCTTCCGGGCCTTATCGTCTTCAACTCTCGCTGCGGCTTGCTTGAAAAGGCTGTCCATCTCAAACTGGCATTGCAAAATTGAATTTATAAGTTTATTGCTAGTTGACTATTTATGTTTGGACGGGATTGTTTCTAGGACTAATGCTTTCAGTTTCGGAATTCTTTTTTTCAGTTCCTTCTCGAGCATTTCCTGCATCTCTTTTGGCATTGGAGACTTTACCGTGACCGTTCCGTCGTTTGCTTCGACATGGCAGTCATGCAGGTGAAAGCTCATTTCAAGAAAACCAGCAACTTGTTCTTTCATGTCTTCTATTTTTTTGTTAATCATTACTTCATATTGGAGATTTCTTCCTGCAAGCGGATGGTTGAAATCGATGAGAATGCGGCCACCAGAGACAGACTTGATCACGCCAGAATAATTGTCTATTTCTACTCGCAACCCTGGGACTGGCTGGATTTTTTGCTCTTTGAATTTGTTTGCGGGAATCATCTGCAGCAGCTTTGGATCTTTCTTACCAAACCCCTGTTCTGGAGCAATGCTTGTGGTGAGTTTTTTCCCTAATTCTTTATCGATGAGGAAATCATCAAGGCCGGGAACGACATCGCGCTCCCCTAGGCAGACGATAGTTTTTTCGTGAATGTGACCGTCCATGCCTTCTTTTTTTGCGAGTTCTTTATCATTGAGATCGAAAATAGAGCCGTCATCGAGTCTTCCCACATATTTTATTTCTACAAAGTCGCCTTTGACTGTTTTCATGTATTTGAGGAACAATTCGGTGTTTATTAAATTATCTTTTGAAGCCAATAATCCTTATAAGGCGTATGAACGTTTTCATGTTGTATGGACAGAAACGCTTTGGATTCTGTGCTCCGTGAGCATTTCGAAGAGCTAGTTAAACACGTGCATAAAGAAAGAAAAGCGTATGCGACAGGACAGAATCCCTCCCGAGCTCAGCTGTGGTGCGCCGTGGCGGTGTTGGCGAAAGAGATTTCTGATTTGCGGCTGAAAGTAAAGAGTATGGAAAAACATATTACTGTGAAGTCAAATATTTCTTTGAAGAGGGGATTGAGGAAATTATGACAAGAAATTTAGAATTCAAGGTTAGAACATTTGGTGATGGCGAAGCGTATATTATGAAGAGAGAATATTCAAACATGCGATTTCAAAATGGCACTATTGAGGCAGACAGGGCCTTATGGGATTTTGACCACGTACGTGGCATACTGAAGGAAGCTGCCGGTGCAAAGTATCGCTGGGAGGATTTCTGGAGGGTTAAGGATCTGCCTGAGAGGCATGCTCGCAATATGGTTCGGCAGCATAGGATTCTTGTGAATGGGAGCAACGCCGCAGGGTATGCTGATCTGACTTTTTATAAACAACGTGAGGATCGTTCAGAGAGCTGGGGTGATCTGGATGCTTCATTTTATTGTCGTGTGGGGTGCAGTCGTGAAGTTGCTTTTGCTATTGCAAAACCATTGGGGTTTCTTTCGTTGCTGGCCATTCCCGGAAGCTTCACCTGGGAAGGTGGCTACAGAGTGCCTGAGACTATAAATGAATTTGGGCAATTGCGGACAGGGACGTTATCTTCTGTGTGATTCCCAGATGCCTCATCTGAGCGCGAGGCTATTAGAAAGGGCTTCGGACTATAAGAGAATTTTAGGAACTGCACACGTTTAGGGATATTATTATTTGAGCAAACCTAATCTGCGTAACGAAGCCTGTTGAAATTCTTCAATTGGGATGTCATATCCACACGTCGGCGTCGTTTCCATCCATGGTAGGGATATGTCAATTGCTAATCGTCGCTCAACATTATGGAAAGTACGTAAAAGTTCTTCGAGTGTTGCAAATTCAACCTTGCTATCTTTTGCTTTTATTTCGTCACCGTCATAGTATGTATGCATTTCATGAAGGACATAATGCTCACCTTTAGCACTTCTGATTATTAAGGGTTCACAGTAGCCACCAACCTCATCATCCTGCCCGCCAATATATCCTACCTTTTCTACAAGAGGCTGTGTCATGGTCATAAGAACGTGTGATTTACGATATCTGTTATAAAGTTTGTGTACGTGTCAAATACTTTGGTTGTATCACTTTCATTTTTCCTTTGCTTCTGCCTAGCGAGACAAAAGGTTTATATATCTCTAGTTTTTCTCAGTCCATTTATGGGAGAAATTAGGCCTATTGATGCAGTAGAAGCAAAGCCAGGGAGATATGTTATCTTTGATGGCACTGCCTGTGTGGTGAAGAGCCTCGAGATTTCACGGCCGGGAAAACATGGACACGCGAAGTGCCGGATTGAGGCTGTGGGTATTAGGGATGGTAAGAAGATTATTAAGATCATGCCGGGACATGATAGAATTGAGTCGCCGGTGATTGAGAAGAAGACTGCACAGGTGCTTTCTGTTGTAGGAAGTACAGCAAATGTGATGGACATGGCGTCCTTTGAGACGTTTGACATCACGGTGCCTGAAGAATTGAAAGATAAGGTTCAAGAAGGTGTACAAGTTCAATATTGGGTTGTGCTTGATGAAAAGATTATGCAAGATATAGCGAAGGGTTAAATGGCAAAATTTGATGCAACAGCAAGTCGGTTATTTAGAAGAATTTTTGTCTGCAAGAAATGCAAGACGAAAATAAGAACAGATACTTCTCGTATCATCGCAGGCGCTATCAAATGCAGAAGCTGCGGTGGCAAAGCTTTTAGGACGATTAAGAGCAAGAGTAATAAGTAAGTGAGGCAGGTGAAAAAAGGATGGTGAATTGGGATATAGTCTCCATTTTCATTTTTTATGCGTTACTGCTTGTGGTCTATTATCGTTACAAAGAGAAATTTTCCACGCAAGGCTTGCTGGTGATGTATAGGACTAAATTAGGTCTTCGCTGGATGGATAGGCTCGCGAAGGCATATCCGCGGGTCGTTCATTGGATTTCGTATGTTGGTGTGGTGCTTGGCTTTGCTGGTATGGCATTCATTCTCTATTTTTTGATTAAGGAAACTATTAAATTAGTATTTGTTCCTGGAACACCTCCTGCACTTGCACCGGTGCTTCCTGGCATTGAGATTGCTGGTGCGCCCACCTTGTCTTTTTGGCATTGGATTATTACGATATTCATTGCTGCAGTTATCCACGAGTTTTCACACGGCGTGGTTGCACGACTGCATGATGTGCCGATAAAGAGCTCTGGGTTCGCATTCTTAGGGCCGATCCTTGCGGCGTTTGTTGAGCCCGAAGAGAAAGAATTGGAGAAGAAATCGAAGATGCAGCAGCTCTCCGTGTTTGCTGCGGGACCGTTCTCGAATATGGTGCTTGGTGTTGTAATAATCTTAGTTATGTTTTTTGTTCTTGGACCGCTTGCATCCGCAATTTATCAAGGGGAAGGTATTATTGTGAATCAAGTTGTTGAAGGCTATCCCATGAATGCAACAGGGATTGCAGTGCCGTTTACCATACTTGCTGTGAATGGCGAAGAAACAAAAGATATTGTGCAGTTTGCGAATATAACAAAGGATATTGCTCCCGGTGACAGTGTTGTTCTCACGACGGACAAGGGGGAGTTTACCGTTGTTCCTGTGGAAAATCCTGAGAACGCGAGCAAGGCATTCTTTGGCGTGTCAGGGTTTGAAGCGAAGGTTTCATTGAAAGAACAATACGCGTACCTGGAGCCGTACAAAGGATTCTTTGATTGGGTACAACTGCTGGTATTGTGGATATTCATTGTTACGGTTGGTGTCGGCTTGTTCAATCTGCTGCCGTTGGGGCCTGTGGATGGGGGAAGAATGTTCTATACGCTTGCGCTGGGCGTGTTCAAGAAAGAGGCATATGCGAAGCGTGCTCTGCAATTGGCGACGGTGCTTTGTTTAGTACTTATTTTCATCAATATGATCCCATGGCTGAATAAATTATTCTTGTGGCTGTGGGGACTGTTCAGCGTGTTACTTGGTCTTCTCTAGAATGAGAATTCTTCTTGTGAGCGATGCGTGCACGTATTCTTCGGTCTGCCAAGTAATTTTATAGTCTGTTTTTATTTTGACGGTGTTGGGCGCCATAAGCACGACGATATCGACGAAGGGATAGACGTGCGCGAGGAATTCCTTGTAGAGTTTTTCGATGTCGACTTTTTTGGTGGATGCGCGCCTGCCGTACGGCGGATCAGTAACGATAGCTGCGCAGGTTATTTTTTCTTTCCGTGCGTCTGCAATGTGCACGTCGGCAGGGAGATTGTAATGCACAAAGTTTTGGCGTGCGGCGCGAATCATCAATGGGTCTACGTCGGTACCAACTGCTTTTAGCCCCATGAGCCGTGCTTCGAGGAGAATGCCGCCAGTGCCACAGAACGGATCCCAGATTGTTCCCTTCTTTACCCCAGAGAGGTTTACTAACGCTCTGGCAAGCTTGGGCTTTAGTGAGACGGGGAAGAAGCCGGGACGGAGGTCAGGGCGCCTCAGACTGAATTTCTCTTCCCGCTCGTATATTTTTTTCCCGCAGATTATTTTATTGCCGACGAAAAAGAACCAGAATTCTGATGCTGCATTTCTTAGTTTTACTTTTGGGTTTTTTACCCCGTTCCAGATAATGCCCGCGAGCTCTTTTTCTTTCGCAGTGATGTTCGCCCGGACGCAGAAATTATCCTTGTAGTATTTTTGCCAGTTTATTTTTGGGATTTTTGTATCTACAAATATTTCTTGGAAGACTTGGTTGGTGAATGCGAGACGAGAGACGTCTATTTTTCCATCGCAGACAAGGATGTTGTCGAATAGCTGAAATTGTTTTGACTTTGCCAAACGGACTACTTCCTCTTTTGCCAAATCAATATTTTCTCTCGAGAGCTCGTAGATCATGCCCTGTTAGAACGGGGGGTAATTTTTAAAGATTCCTACCTGGAGAGCTGTACATTATGTGGATACTGTTGAACAACTTCGAGAGACGTTGAAAAAACTCAAGGAAAATTTAGATCTCTTTTAGCCACCCTTTTGGTTTAACACGAATATTCCCTTCGACATCAATTTCGAAACAGTGGTGCTTTCCTTCGTCCTGTACCCGCTGCGGCTTCCTGTCCATTCCAATTGCCCGCACCTTTGCCCTTGGAGCGATTGTCATTAAGGAGAGCCAGCGTTCTCCATCAATTACTTTCACTGGTATAACAACTCCATCAGTCACGTTCTGTCACCACCCCTTCTTTTTCTAGAATGTTCATGATTCTGTCAATCTGATCTACAGGTAGCCGTGTTCTTTCAATTAGATCAAGGATGCTAATATTTTCGCCTCTGTGGAATTTACCTACTACTTTTCTGATAGTCATTTCCGCATTCTTGTCGCTTACTTTACGTACTACTTCCTGATTTGTAAGCGTATGGATTTCTTGTTTTAATCCTTGTACCTCTTTCAACAACTTCTTGGTCGTTTGGTGCTGTCTTTCCATAGTTTCCATGATTTGGCTTTGCATATTTTATTATAGTCCACAATCTTTAATAAACTTTTCCAAGAAAAAACCAAAATATTTTCAGAGTTATACTAAATCACTACCTTTACAGCTTACTACCTGATCTTCTTCATAAAACCGAACAATACCGTTACTTCTCTCTTAGAAAGCGGTGTCTTTCCGATGAGTTTTTTCCATACGATCTGCTGTGTTTTTGTTTTATGTGGCGTCGCGAAGTTTAACACATCCAGTTTCTTATCGATGAGCTGCAATAGCCGTTCTTTATCCTCTTTTGCTGCTGCCTTAATGTTGTCGCCCTGTTTTGGACTCTGTGAACATTTATAGAGTTCATAGAGAAGTATTGCCGCAGCGTGAGAGACATTCATCGTAGGAGATTTTTTCGACGTTGGTATGGTAACTACAATGTCACACTTGGCCAGCTCTTCGGCGCGCATGCCATCCGCTTCCCGCCCGATAATGAGGCCCACGTTTCCCTTCAATTCCATGTGGGAAAGTGTTTCTGGGGTTATAGGGTTTCGCTTCAGATTGCGGTCAGTCCCGGTGATGGCCGTGGCGCCTATCAAGAGGTCGTAGTCCAACTCTTTGACTATTCTTGCATTTTCAAGTATTTCCTTTGCATGCGTTGCCCTGTCCATTGCTTCCTTCCCCAGATGGTCGCACTGCGGTTTGTACAGTATCAGCTGAGAAAAGCCAAAGTTCTTCATGACCCTTGCCAAAGCACCAATGTTGCCGGCTGTTTTGAACTCCTGTGCGATGATATCCATAGCGTGACGAGGAGGGAACGGCTTTAAATATTTTGTGTCAATTCCTGCAGAGTGACCTGACCACGTCAGAGGTTTTTTAAACTGAATTTTTCTCTGTGTACTATATGCCTCTGGCTCCCTTTTTTCTCTCTTTTTCTGCGTTTGCGTCGCCACAGTACACCATTGGCGTTGGCCTCGGGCAACGAAACATTGAACGGGCTGAGGGGAGTATTGAAGATTATCTTGAGGAACGAAAATATACTGACATGGTTGCAGGGATAGAGGACTCTGTTGATCTGGAAGGCGTTACGCTGCCGTACTTTGCTTTGGAAGGTGGCTACCGAGCGCAGCGGTTGCGGAATGTGGAGTATCGATTCGCGGTCAACTGGAGCTCCTCTCTTTTTGGGAGCGAAGAGGATGCAGAGGAAGTGCCTATCATGTACGAAGGTGCGGACTTAGGCGATGCCAGTGTTGCGTGGGAATATTTCCTTAACTTTTATGGAAGCATTGGAAGCGGCGTGGAAACCTCTGTATGTCGCTGGGGACGGAGAACGTTCTCGCTTGAAGGGAGTGTTGCGGCACTAGCAGGTATCTCGTATCTGGATGCGCAAGCGAATTTGTCGTTCGATGTGACCAAAATGGCCATCTATGATACGCTTGGCTCTCAATTTGTCGAGGACGAGTTTGGCATTGCGGGAAGGACTGAGGCTGAGGCGCGCGTGAAAGGTGTGGGGTATTTTTTTCAGCCCGTGTTCCGGCCGTCGATGCATTTTGCGAAGATGGAGCTGCATGGGGATATTGGGTATCGCTGGGAAACGGTTCCGGTGACCGTGCAAGAGCACAGTTCTGGGCTGAGCGAGCAGGACATAGAGACCAAGGCGAATTTTAATGGATCCGGTGTGGTCATGGGCTTTTTGCTGGAATATCATTTTGGGCGCTAGATTTAAAAGGAAGGTTTCTCTTTTGGTTGCATGTTTGTTGATGTACATACCCATGTGACTGATGCGGCGTTTGCGAGCGATAGGGATGCAGTGATTTCTCGTTCTGGCTGCGTTGCTTTGGTAAATAACGGATATACGCCTGAGGATAATAGGAATACACTCACGCTTGCCAAGAAGTTCACGATTGTAAAAGCTGCACTGGGGCTCCATCCGAGTGAGACGTCAAAATTATCTGTGAAAGAGATAGAGAAGGAGATTGCATGGATTGCAAAGCAGAAACCGTTTGCGATAGGAGAGATTGGGTTGGATTTTACGTATGAGGAGCAGGAGAAGCAAGTACAGTATTTTAGGGAGCTTATTGCAATAGCCATGAAGAAAGATCTCCCGATGATTGTCCACTCCAGAAAAGCGGAGAAAGAGGTGATTGATGTGCTTGAAGACATGCATGCGAAGAAAGTCATCTTACATTGCTTTACTGGCAAGCTGAAGCTGGCATTGCGCGCAGAGAAGCTGGGCTATTCTTTTTCTATTCCTCCCATTATTTTGCATTCGACGCATTTTCAGGAGCTGGTGAAGAAAGTTTCCATTACGAAATTGCTGACGGAGACGGATGCGCCGTATTTGGGTCCTGTGAAAGGAGAGCGGAACGAGCCGAAGAATGTGCAGCTGACGGTGCAGAAGATTGCGGAGATCAAAGGCATGGATGCGAAAGAAGTGGAGAATTCTATTTTTGCGAATTATCAGCGACTGTTCTTATAGTAACTACTAATTAATAACTACAAATAGAAAAGTTTATAAAGATGCGAGGATGCCGCAGCGTATGGTCTCAAGAAATACGCTCGCAGCGCTCAACATCACAGCGCTTATAGTCTCCTGCAGCACAGCACTGCTTAGTTATCAAGCCCTTACGCAGAATCGATCGCTCCGTACAGAAAATGACGTTCTTTGGGAACTCCAAGATCTCAATGCCTCGATGAAAGACATACATCAGCAAAACCTCAATGCGATGTTCCCAGACATGGTAACGGCGGGCAGATCCTACCTTACGGCAACCGAGCGTATGGCATTGGAGGAGTCTTTAGAGGATTCTCACATACACGAAGATCCATGGAACAATCTTTGTAACATTGAAACACACTCACTGGAAGGTAACTATAGTACCCGTGGGAATTGTGTTTTCCTTTCACCGACCTTAGTGCTTACGAACTACCATGTTATCCAACATGACAACAAAGAGGAATTCTACGATACAATAAAATTAGTCCTGAGCCAGGGGGACTTTTATAGCGGAAAACTTGACCTTGTAGCGACCTCGCCACGATACGATCTTGCCTTAGGATGTGTCAAAAATCCAAATCTCAATGCAGTAAGGATGCAGATAGCCGACCCGACGGACGCACGACCGTACCGATACCTATCATTGCTGCTGGGAAACGATGGCGCGATTGGAAGCGAAGAGGGCGTCCTACGACTCGAATACATAAATACACGCTCGTACATCTCGCATTCGGGGGTGTTTGTGTTTCCGTCTTTGGAAATGAGCGGACAAGTAGAAGACGGATATAGTGGTTCCCCAGTCTTTCAGGAAGGAAAACTTGTCGGTTTGATAGCACATAAGATTAACACGAATGATTATATCGGAGTATCTCCTAATGTGCGTTGGTTTATCGAAGAGACCTTAAAGCGCGTAGAGTGAGTGTCAAGGCGCCAGCGTTCCCGCCAAACAAATCCATCCCTAATAGTACCACGCCTCCATGTTATTTTCTTAATCTTCTACGCGGCACTATTGGTCTATGGTTTGCATGTTCATACAGTGCATACGCGACAAACGTTACACCAAGTGCGGCAGCTATCCATAGGGTGAAGAGGAGCGGCTGACTCTCGATGATTGCTACCGCTATAGAGATAATGATGACAGCAAACACAAATTCAGAGACAAGCGTGATAATAAGATATTTCCAAAAGGGATACCGTAATACTCCCAATGCATAACTCCCTATCTCCGACGGTATCGCTAGACGGAACAGCAACACGATCAAAAACTGCTTAGTTCTAGGGAGCTGTTGCTCATAGCGTTGAATCTTCTCGAGAGGCACAAAACTTTTCAAGAGAGGGTATGCCGCATAGATACCGAGGGCATATGCAGCTAATGCGCCGAGCAACCATCCAAAGGTGAGGAGTACAATGGTAAGCGTCAATCCCCAAATGGCAACGGCAAAGGGCAACAGGACGGTGCTGCTGAATGGGGAGAGGATAGCAGACACTGCGGCGAGTCCAACGAAAAGCACGATACCCACCGCGTGATGGGCCTGCATGTACTGTTCCAGCGCGCCAGCAGTAGCAAAGAAGTATGTCTGGAGAGAGTACGATGACCAGAAGATAACTGCGATAATGATGACGAGAGCTACGGGGCCGAGAATACTGCGTCGCATCTCTATTTAATTGATTGTAGGATTTAAAAAATGTTGCCTTACCTAGAAATGAAAACTATTTAGAAGTTTTCCAAAGACACCTGAAAATCTTGGACGTGGTTTCGCTTTTGGAATGACAGATAATTTCCCCTGGCGCCGCAATGCAAAGTAGAGCCCTGAGTCAAAATCCCTAAGAAGACTTCGTCTCATAGGATAGAAGTCCCGCATATACACATCAACAGGGTCGATGATTCGCCAATTACGAGGCTTGGCCTTTCTCCGAGGAATTTCATCGGTGCGGCCATCACTGCGTAATTTTTGATAGAGTGCGTTATTTAGCCAACAGAGGTCTTCAAGATAGACTCCCTCATACCATCGCCCATAGTAGGCGATGGCATCACAGCCTCGAGGCAGGCGTCCGAGTGTAAGAACAAGATTATTATCCTCAGCAAAATAGAGCTCTTTAACAGGTCGCTCAGGAGGGATGACATACAGCCGCTGCTTTTTTATGCGCCGGAGCTTTGCTATGCGATCACGAAGCGTATCGATACGGACGACGTGACTATTAAGGAGAACGTCCGTCGCATCGACACCGAGAAGCTCACGAAGTTCAGAGACAAACGGTGCGTATTTGCGTGGGAGCTGCGCGATAGACAGAGGCTCTGCTTCTTGTTTCTCGTGTTCAGGTGCCGGTAGTTTATCCAGCAGTGTTCGTGAGTCATCATCGGAACGCGGTGCATCCAAAGAAATGACAAATCTCTCGGAATACGGAATGTCCAATCGCTCAACCTCATTGATAACAACACGGTACACATGAGAGAACTCAACGAGACCCATCTCCTGCACTGTCCTGCCTGCACGAAGCGCAAGTCGTCTTCTTTTTCCTTCGGGAACCTCTAACAATTCTAAGATATCCTCAATGCTTGATTCAGCCATTCTCATCCTCAAACTCTTCATCCGCTCGCTCTCTTCCTAGCAACACATTCTTCTGGTCTTTCTTCTCTCTAAATGTTCTTGGGACGTACACTTTTTCTTTCGTTAGCGGATTCTCCCCGGTGTAGTACATTGCTGTTGCTACCGTCCCTGGCGTGGGCGTAAACACCTGCGTCAAGTTTACGAATATATCCTGTTCATCGCAAAATTCTTTCAATATTTCCATGTCTTGCATCGTTGTACCGGGATGCGCAGCGACAAAATAGGGAACGAGATGCTTGTTGCTCTTCTGCTCTTTATTTACTTGCTTGTAGAGCTTCAGAAATTCCTTAAACGCCTGTGGATCCGCCTTATTCATTTGATTTAATACGCTCGCGGAGAGATGTTCTGGAGCTATCTTAAGGCGTGTCACAAACTTCATCATTTTTCTGAAGAGTTCCTTCTGGTCAAGAATAATGTCATGGCGTATAGCGCTTCTCAGTTCCAACTTTGTTCCCTTGTATTTTTGCTGGATTTTTTCCACTCCTTCTAATACTGGAAGCAAATCATCACTGATTTTTCTGTACTTGCAGCCGACGCACTGCTGATTGCAATACTTTGGCTTGTTATACACGGTGATTTCTTCGTTGATAATGGGAGAGTGTATTTTTTGGGGCGTATCATACAGACTGCAGTACGAGCCGTACATGTTCAGTGTGGGGAGGGTTAAGTCGTTGATTTTCTGCGCACCACTTGCATATAATGACTCTATCTCCTTGAGAATGCTTTCCTTGCTTCTCTTTGCAACTTCCTTTCCCTGCACGAGAGGAATTACACAGAAATTGCACGATCCCCAGCAACCGCGACCAATGACGACGGAGGTGGAGAGCTTTTGCACCATTGCTTCCTGGAATTCTTTGTTCTTTGTACTGGGATGCAATTTTCTTGTAAATGGAAGTTCATAGACGAGGTCAAGTTCTTTTTCTTGTAATGTATGTGAAGATCTATTGTGTTGGATATATCCCAGGCCACATGCTTCAATGAATGGTGCATCCGGAAGCAAATTGTGCATTCTCGTCAGCATATTGAACTTATTTGCATCTTTCATGCAGTCTTCATAGCTCGGGAGTTTTCGTATCTCTGTATTGATTTCATTTTCTTTTGTCCTGAATGCGATGCCATCAATGGAATGGAGATCCAGTGCGTCACGAATTTTTTCAAAGTCGGTACCTTTTTCTTTTCTTGTCGCTGCTTTCATCCGTTCCAGCACGGTGAGAATCGTACGGTCGCCGTTCCCGAAGATAAGTATATCTGCTTTGGTGTCATTGAGAATCCCTCGCCGGAGCTCATTCGTCCGGTAGTCGAAATGCGTGAACCTGCGCAGCGTTGCTTCCACTCCGCCCAGGACCGTCATGCAGCCCTTGTAGAAAGATTTTATTTTTTGCGTATAAACCATTAACGCTCGTTCTGGCACTAACACGTTTTCGCGCTTTCTGAGCATGGGCGTGTAGTTTGCGAGCATAGAATCTAAGAGGCCTGAGGAAATGCAGAAGAAATATTTTGGCCTGCCACACGCTTGATAGTCTGCGTCTGTCAATGGCTGGGGTATGATTGCTACTTTGTAACCCTTTGCATCGAGAAGCCTCGCGATAATAGAAACACCATTCAGTGGATGATCATAATAGGGGTCGCCACTAATGAAAACAACGTCGAAGCCGCCAAAGTCTTTGTAATACTTCGCTCCTTCGTTCCACGTGGTCGGAAGGAATTCCCGCGCCATAGGCATCTACGACTCGAGGTGGTATATAAAGGTAACTATAGGTTTATATGGCTAGCATAAGACTAGTCGCAAATTTTAAAATTATGAATATAATTCTTCTGTGATTTCTCTACGAGTTCTGAAAGTTCCTTAGGAGTAACGTGGTCCTCGAAATGTGAACTAGACTGTGCCGGCGGCCAATTAGGTTCATCGTATGATACACAGATAGTGGCAGGCGAAGGTGCAGGTGGCGCAGCATGGTACCATTTCTCCAAAATAGGGACACCCTCATTTACCCCAGCAGCAAAGGCTAAACCTACGAGAGCAGCAATGGAATACCGCACAATGGCACCAGTCCTCGACGTAGTCGCCTGAGGTTGCATTTCCTTGAGAACATCTTCAAGATCCTTTTTGGTGAGGCCCTCCACATCAAGAACACTTGCGACACGTGCATTAAAGTCCAATTTGCTGTTTTCATTAGTGGCTTCAAGCATCGCTTGTTTGCTCATGTGATCAGAGCGAGAACCTAATGCTTCTGCCACTTTTTCCTGGTCATCGAGAGTAGGATCTCTGTTGAGATACTGGCGGAACAATGCAGCATACTCTGGGGTACTTCTTTCCATAGATTTTTTCCTCTGATTTTTGTTTATAAATCTTTTGGTGGTCACCCCTAAAAAAGAAACGACATAAGGATCGAGATCCCAGCAGTAATAGCCGGAACATTTAAATATACAAACGTAATACACGTAACATACATATAGGAGGAAAAAATGGTCAGCATCACGTTATCAGTCCCTGGGGACTTAAAGAGAGATATGGATGAGCATCCAGAATTGAACTGGTCGGAAGTTGCAAGGCAGGCGATACGTCAAAAGATAGTACTTCTCAAGAAAATGGATCTGCTGCTTGCCAAGAGCACGCTCACCGAAGGAGATGCACTGGAGCTCGGTAGGAAAGTAAATAGATCCCTAGCGGAACGGTACAAAGAGAGGATGTAGGTGGAGCTCATTATCGATGCGAACATCATTTTTGCAGCCTTGATAAAAGGAAGCCATACCCGTCATCTGCTTCTCCGCGAGGATGTTTCATTATATGCTCCTGAGTTCTTGTTTGATGAATGCGTGAAACACAGTGCAATGCTGTCGTCTAAGACGGGTCTCGCAGAAAAGGAACTTGTTGCGTTACTTGAAGAACTCGTTCTCATCGCAAATGTGCAAACTATCCCATTTGAAGATTTTAGAGTATATATGAAGAAGGCTGAGGAAATTTCTCCAGATCCAGACGACACGCATTATGTGGCTTTAGCGTTGAAGCTCGGCTGTGCAATATGGTCAAATGATAAGAATCTGAAAGAGAAACAAAATGTTGTAAAAGTCTATAGTACGAAAGACTTGTCCGCAGTGTAGAATACTTCCCTCCTTCGTTCCACGAGGTCGGGAGGAAGCCCTGTTCCATAGTGTTTTTGGCTCTTAAGTGCTTTATAAACGTATGCATCACAATCCTTAAAACACTTGGAGGCGCTACATATTTAAATCCAGCGTTACTTGTGCGCGGTATGGCTCGTCCAAAAAAACGTTCATGGCCCGTGCGTGTGATCATCGCTCTGGCAAAAGCGTTGTGGTGGGTCATCAAGGGCGTGGCAAGAATGATCGCCTGGCTTGCAAAGAGCATATGGGCCTTGATCACCAGGGGTGCGTCTCACGCAAAAAAGGCACATCAAAAACGGGCTGAAGTATCAAAAGTCGAGCGCCATAAAAAGGAGGCGCAAAAGAAGTTCGGCGATGCCAAATATCAATCATTCTCCATCAAAAACCTGATCTCTGGGAGTTTTGAGTCATTTGAAAAGAGGATACTGAATGATTCGCTCATTATTGCAGTTGCAGGAAAGAGGGGAAGTGGCAAGTCGAGTCTGGGCTTTGCGCTTCTTGAGAATATCCATGCAAAAACACAAAGACCTTGTTTCGTGCTTGGTGTTCCAGGTCAACACTTGCCGGTGTGGATAGCATCGGTGACTGATATTGAACAGGTAAAAAATGATGGCGTCGTCCTTGTCGATGAAGGCGCGATTACCTTTTCTTCACGAGCGTCTATGAGTTCAAAGAACAAGGAACTGGGCGGGCTCTTGGCAATAGCGCGCCACAAAAACATGAGCCTCATTCTCATCACGCAAAATACGGGAATGCTGGACAAGAACGTCCTCAACCTTTGTGACATGGTCTTGCTCAAGCAGGGAAGTCTCTTGCAGGAAGAGATGGAGAGGCCGGTCATCAAAAAGTTGTATGAAAGAGCAACTCCTGCGCTCAATGCGCTTCAAGACCATGAGAAAAAAGGGGGAGTCTACATCATTGACGGGGATTTTGAGGGCGTTGCCGTTATAGGCCTGCCGTCATTTTGGTCGCAGAGTTTGTCAAAGAACAGGGCCAATTAAATTGCATGACTTATTGAACTACTAATTCTGCAAGCATATTCTCAACGTTCGGAGAAACAGAAATATTTTCCAGTTCATCAATAGGAACGAATCGCAGCTCTGAGAATTCTTCTGGTTCTGCAAGAGAGGGTCGCTGTCCTTGGGCTATCTTTGCGATGAACCACGTGCCATGCGCTGTCTTTCCTTTGTGAGGATATTCCTCTTCTTTGAAGAGTGATAGGATTTCTACATCGCATCCGATTTCCTCTCTCATCTCTCTTACCGCAGCGTCTTCCTTGCTCTCGCTATCTTCAATTGTACCACCAGGTAGCTCGTACCAATTTCTAGTTGTCTTCTTTAAGAGAAGTACTTTATTGTCTTCGATAATGATACAGCCCGCAATTTTCTTGATGAACATTCGGCACTAGACACGAAGAGCATTTATAAATACATGGTTGAAAATTTGTTTAACTGGGGTGTTCTTAGAAATATTTTTTAACTCGAGAACGTTCTCTTCTCCTATGAAACTCTGGCTGGCGCCGCTCGAAGGTGTCTCTGACTGTGCATTCAGAACGCTCTGCTATAGGTATGGAGCAGATATGACATTCACGCCGATGATTCGCGTCGATGCGCTCGTGCGTGGGAACAAAGCAACGATGCAGCTGCTTGATCTTCACAATGACACGCCCACAGGCATACAACTTCTCGCCGTGAAACCTGCAACTTTACAACAGTTTGTCAAAGAGTTCAAAGACAGCGGCATGAACCCCGTCTCGTTCGATCTCAATTGCGGCTGTCCGAGTCCAGACGTGATCCGTGGGGGTGGCGGTGCTGCCTTAATTAAACGCACGAAGAGACTTAACGAATTAATCACCATTCTTAACCGGCTGGGGAAACCAGTGTCGATTAAGATGCGTCTTGGGTTAAATTCGTATGAAAAGGAGAAGAAAGTATATCTGCATGTCCTCAAGGAAGTAGAAGCAGACCACTTCATCATTCACGCGCGACACGCAAGGCAAACATCCCGAGAACCAGCGGACTGGAAGGTCTTTGAGGAATGCGTCGCAACTGGGAAGCATATCATCCCCAACGGTGATATCGGGACAAAGCAAGATATCGATTTCTTTCGTCGGCTTGGAATCAAGGAAGTGATGATCGGTCGGGCTGCAGTGCGGAATCCCTGCGTGTTCAACTGGCTGAAAGGCGATGAACAGGTTGCAATGAAGGATATACGGAAAACGTATGGAACGCTCAGCGCAAAGTATCACTCCCAGCCCTCTTTCAAGAAGACCGTTCTCGATTACATGGGCAAAGAGATCCACAGCAAGGCTTGGCTTATGTAGAAGATAAGGCTTATTAATTACCTGCCATGCACCCACAGATGATGAGCCCGCTTTTATTCCTATTATCTTCTTGCACGACTGTAGAACAACGCATTATGATCGATGAGAGTACTTCTGTATATTCTGAGTCGGTTTTACGAGAGTATTATGATCTTCTGCTGGCTCGGAACCTTGTGCCTTTTCATGGTGATATGACCGCAGTTCGAAAGGTTTGCGAGGGACAGCCGTATGCGATGGAAAAGCAGACTCCTGATGGTTTTCGGCTGCGATACGTGCCTGAGGGGTATCCGGGTATCACGACACAAGGCATTTTCTTGCAAGAGGTGTTCACGCACTATGATGGGCGGCAGACTATCTCTGCTTCTTTTGAGGACAGGAACTTGAATGGCTTGGCTGAGAAATATTTTTCTCATGACGCAGACGCTATTTTTCCGCTGCTCATCCATGACTTTCCGTTGCGCATGTATGCTAGTAATGGAGATCCTTTCTCTTCTTCGCATCTCGAGTTCCAAGCGAAATACAAAGCACTGCTGGAAGAAGTTTCCCAGAGTTCTGGTGTCATTGTTTCTTGTTTGTAAATAATAAGCTATTTAAATGGTCATGCTCTTTGTGTCGTAATGGATTACCAAGCATTAGGTTTCAAATGCGGACTCGAAATACATCAACAAATAGAATCCCATAAATTATTTTGCGCCTGCCCTTCTGTCGTCAATGACGAACACCAACCAGATATTTTCTTTGAAAGAAAGATACGTGCAGCTGCGGGAGAGACTGGAATGATTGATCGTGCAGCCGCGTATGAGATGAAAAAAGATAGAATCTTCAAATATGAAGCGTGTTCAACATCGTCCTGCCTTGTCGAGCTTGATGATGAGCCGCCGCATCAGGTGAATATGCATGCGTTGCTGATTGGGTTGGAAGTCGCTTTGCTGCTGAATGCACGGATTCTCGATCAGGTGCACTTTATGCGTAAGACTGTGGTTGATGGAAGTAATGTTTCTGGATTTCAGCGTACTGCGCTTATAGCCATTGATGGATACATTGATACCTCTAAAGGAAGGGTTGCCATCCCCACCATTTGCTTGGAAGAAGAGGCAGCAAAGAAATTGGAAGAACAAGAGCATATTGTCCGGTATCGTCTTGATCGATTGGGCGTGCCATTGGTTGAGATTGCAACGGATGCTTCTCTACAGGATCCAGAGCATGCGAAGGAAGTTGCCTCTCTTTTAGGCATGGTCTTGCGAAGTACAGGAAAAGTAAAACGAGGCATTGGAACGATTCGGCAGGATGTGAATATTTCCGTTCATGGGCATCCACGCGTGGAAGTGAAGGGATTTCAGGAATTGCGTTCGATGCCAAAAGTTATCGAGCATGAAGTGAAGCGACAAGTTGCGGAGGGCAAGAGGGGAGAGCCGCATGTACGCAGGGCAAACCCTGATGGCACGTCGACGTATCTGCGACCGATGCCGGGAGCAGCGCGGATGTATCCTGAGACAGACATTCCTGTCCTACGAATTACGAAGGAGATTATTTCCAGTATCAAATTGCCGGAACTGCTGGATGAGCGGGCGTTGCGCTTTGAGCAGCAATACAAACTCAGCGCTGACATGGCAAAGCTCATTGTTCGCGAAGAAATTCCCTTTGAGCAGTATGTGCAGGCGTACCCTGCGCTTGAGCCTGGGTTTATCGTGCATACGTTGGTGAATACGCCTAAGGAGATTCACGCCAGATATGGCTTGGATGCCGGGCAATTAGCCGAGGCAGATTTTGACAAAGTTTTTGCTTGGTTGCAGAGCCAGGAGATTACGAAAGAAGCCGTAATGGACGTTCTCGTTGCACTTCTAAAGAAGGAGAAGGTAGATCTTAGCAAGTACCTGCCTGTCGATGAACGAGAAGTAGAGAAAATTCTGAAGAAAATTATTCATGAGAACAAAGGCGCACCAGTAAACGCTTTGATGGGGGAAGCAATGAAACAACTCCGTGGGAAAGTTGAAGGAAAACGGATTATGGAACTTTTGAAGCAGCTCACGTCATAGAAAGGCTTTTATTCCTCTGTATTTTTTGTAGTGTATGCGCAAGAAGGATTTTCGTTTAGAACTGGAGCAGATCGTTAGGAAAGAGAAGTGGCTGATGGATCTTCTTCGTTCGGTTCGTGATTTGCACCTTCCCGACTGGTATCTCGCTGCGGGAGTTATCCGGAATACTGTCTGGGATGTTTTGCACGGGTATGCGAAGAGGACGCCATTGAATGATATTGATGTTGTGTATTTTGATCCGCACCGAAAGATTCTGGTTGCAGCAATTGAGAAAACGTTACATGCGCTGTATCCACAATTTACTTTTGAAGTGGTGAATCAAGCGTTTGTGCATGAGACATACAAGTACAAGGCACCGGTGAAAAACTCATGCGAGGCTATCGGATATTTTATTGAAGTGCCTACGTGCGTCGGCGTGCGTCTCGAGGCAGATGATTCGCTGATCATTTGCGCGCCGCATGGGCTGAAGGATCTGTTTTCTCTTACGGTTGCGCAGACACCGGCACCGTATGACAATCGCCTCCGCTATGCGGAACGAATGAAGGCGAAGCAATGGGCGAAGATTTGGCCAAAGCTGCGAATATCCCTTTAGCGTATTTTTAGCGTTGCTGCTATTTCTTTTCTGAATTTTACCAAAAGTACTATGCCAAAGAGAAGCAAGAATAACACTGATGTTTCTCCCACGTACCGCGGTGGTCCTAGACCTTGTGCGAGCGCCTGATATTCTTCCAACATGAGAGAACCCAGAGAGAGATTTACTATCCATTCGGTTCCCCTGTGAATGCTGGCGGTGAGATAATAACTTTTGTCTATGAATGGATAGAACCATGCTGGACCTGGCCAAGCAAAGTCCAAGAGCAAGTGCGAGAATCCATAAAAGAGCGCAATCCAGAATGCCCGTTTGTCCCATAGGAAATAGACGATGACTGCAAGAAGCAACACAAAGCTGAGATTATGAAAAGTAAAGCGATGAATCCCTATGAAGGTATCCAAGTCAATGATCCAAACGATGGGGACGAGGTAAAAAATATATTTCTTATCGAGATTTGGAAATAATGCTAAGAGAAATGCTAAAGGTATGAGTGCATGTACGAATGGCTCCATGGATCATTTCATTTTTGGCGAGTTTTTATAGTTTGCTGTGCATAAGTTTTATAAGCGGCAGCACGTGTTTTTTATGTATGGGATTATTTAGCTTCGTCCGTTGGATTATTGCTTTTGTGATATTTATTTTCATGGTTATCCTTGTTGCATGGCTTTTTTTCTTTGGTGGGTATGAGTTCATTTTAAGATAGCTTTATATAGGATATTTCTTTATTTTTGTGCATGATTGAAGATTTTAAAGGTATTATTAAAGAACTGAAAGAAGCGGATGCGCGAAGAGAAACATTGATACAGCTCTCTCGGGATATCATTCGCGAGTCCAAGCTCATTATCTATGCGCTGCAGCGCGATGACAAAACCGATTTGAAACGAATTCAATCTTTAATGAAACAGCTGAAAAAGGAATCGGCAACGGGCATTGAGGACACGGCGGTGCAGGAGTATGTAGAAGCGGCATGCTTTTATCATTACATTCATCACAAAAAAATCCCCAACAAGAAAGAGCTTGAAGTGGATACGGAGAATTATTTGATGGGTTTGTGCGATCTCACTGGAGAATTGATGCGAAAGGCAGTGAAAGATGTCATTGATGGCAAACATGATAGTGCACGACAGATTACGAAAGTGGTGGAAGAAATCTACGGTGCGTTCCTCCAATTAGACTTGAGAAACGGGGCATTGCGGCAGAAAGCGGATAGTATTAAATGGAACCTGCAAAAATTAGAACATTTGATGCTTGATATTTCTCGCCAGTAAGGTTTACATACATATTATGAATTTAATTCTATTTAGAAGAGACAAAGATTAGTATCTTTCTTAAACAAGCTGGTTAGAGCAGTTTTAATGCAGTCCTTAGTGATGCGCACACTTCAGCGATCATTTTGTAATCTTGTACTGTTGCAGGTTTTCCAACAATCTGTATGCTTTGCTGTAGCTCTGTCGCTTCTTCTAAAGCGTGTGTCAATATTCTCCTTAAGCCTTGTGCCATTGTATATAGTGTTAAGGTTGATTTCTTTATTAAATTATCGGTGACTTTTCAGCGTCATGGAGATGAGTTCGTAAGGCTTAAATACAGACAATAATTTTTATGTTTTCTATGGTATTCAATATAGACGAATTTCATTTGTTCATGATCGAAACTAAAACTATCCGCTTTCATGAGCAGCCTGTTGAGGTTTGCCCTGGGAGAAAAAGCTACTGGAACGTAGACTGGGATTTTGTTCTGGGAGATGTTTCCCGAATGGAGCGGCTCACCGATTTTCTGTTTGACTTCGTACGCGTGCATTCGCTCGAGCCGGAGACGTTTTATGGAGTGCCTGACAACGCGACCAGATTGGCATTGATTGCACAGTACCGATGGGCGTCTATGCTCCCTCATTATACCAATGGCAGTCATGCACTGGCTATGGGAAGGAGCAGCGCCGATGGCAGAGAAAAGTTTCTTACGCCTCCCAGAGGAAGAACTATTGTATTAGATGATGTGGCTGTCACCGGAGATTCCTTGCTTCGTGAAGTTTCTGAAATTGACATGAAAGACGGTGATATTGATGCGGCGATTTGCCTGACCGATGCGAATCTGCGGCGTGCGGATGGATTCTGCGTGGAGGATATAATTCCCCGATATGCGGGCTATTTTGCCATGAGCAACGCATTGGAGCTACTGCCAGCCTTGTACCGAGTGCGAAGGCCAAGTGATGCGGTTGCACGTGCCGTTGAGGAAGAGTTTGAGCAGTATGGGACGGATAGGTTAGTTCTGAGAAGAGTTTGAAAAGGAATCTTTATATATCCCAAGACTTTTTTTCTGTGTATGCGAACACACCGATGTGGAGAACTGCGTGGCTCCGATAGTGGAAAAGAAGTGACGCTTGCCGGCTGGGTAGATACGCTGCGAGTTGCTGGAAAGATTTCATTCTTATTACTTCGAGACAGGACGGGAATCGTTCAAGTCTTTCTTGATAAAAAACTGACGGAAGAATTTCAGCATGTCAAAATGCAGTCTGTCGTTAGTCTTACAGGAATTGTCAATAAGCGGCCAGAGAATCAAGTGAAGAAGGAGATGCTCACCGGTGAAATTGAAATAGCTGCTAAAACGCTTGCAGTGCTGAGCATGGCTGAGACGCCGCTGCCCATTGAGATGAGTGAAGAGACGACGACGCACTTGGATAAGAGGTTGGATTACCGATTCTTAGATTTACGACGGCAACGATCCACTGATATTTTCACGGTGCGATCGAAAATTTATAGCGCCACGGTTAGTTTCTTTGATAAGGAAGGTTTCATTTCCATTCAAACTCCGAAGTTAACTGCTTCTGGTGTTGAGTCCGGGGCGGAGGAATTCAAGATCCCGTATTTTGGCAAGACGGCATCGCTGGCACAGTCGCCGCAGGTCTACAAGCAAATGTTTGTCGTTTCTGGTTTGGAAAAGGTGTATGAATTAGGACCCATTTTCAGGGCTGAGAAGTCGCATACGACGAGGCATCTGACGGAGTTTACAGGTCTGGACTTTGAAATGGGATTTATTGAAAGTGAACACGATGTGATGGTAGTCATTGAAAAATATTTCCAATACTTACTTCCCGAGATACAAAAATCCTGCAAGGCGGAGCTCCAGAGGCTCGGTGTGACATTGAACGTGCCAAAAAATATTCCCAAGCTTTCTTTGCATGATGCGCGGAAGATTCTCAAAGAGAAGGGAAAGATTATTCCAGAGGATGAAGATCTTGATCATGAGTCAGAGAAGCTTATTGGTGAATATGTACAGAAAAAGTATGGCTGCGATTTTGTGTTTATGCTCGATTATCCGTGGGCGAAGCGGCCGTTCTATCATATGCGGCCTGAGGGCAATAAAAAAGTGACGAAGTCGTTTGATCTTGTGTATCGCGGGGTCGAGATTGCCACTGGTGCCCAGAGGGAGCATCGTGTTGAGGTTTTGGAAGCGCAGGCGAATGAGAAAGGGATTGATCTGAAGAAGCTGCCGTTCTATAGAGATATATTCCGGTTTGGCTGTCCACCGCATGGTGGTGTTGGCCTTGGATTGGATAGGATTACTGAGCAGATGTTAGGTTTAGGAAACATTCGGGAAGCGATTTTACTGCCGAGAGATCCTGAGAGACTCACTCCATAAGTTGTATATTTCTTCACCTTGCCCTTTATAAAGTATTATTTGGGCCTTTTTTCTATGGAAGACTTATATGCTATCGTGCATGAGCCCTTTATTCATAAAGAGCTGGAAAGCCTGAGAAAGCAGGGTGCTGGGCTAGGACGACTCCCTGAGATAATCAAGGAGCTTGATCGTATCAAGAGAGAGGAGAAGTGGGTGGCTATCAATCCTTCCCAGCGACCTTCTAACATATCCTATGCAACAGAAGACAAAAGAATTCTTGTCTGTGGGGCATACGGGGAGCTTTGTGTGCGGGCGCATGCGGAGGCATTGGAGGAGCGAGGGGTGCCGGTAGGCTATCATGATCCAGGTATTCTTTTTGGGTTTAAGGACATCTTCCTGGAGTCCTTTTTTATCGATATCAATTTACATGATCTTCCGGAGTGGTAAGTATGGAATCTTTGTATGTTGTCGTTCATCCGCATTGTGTCTATCTGCAGGCAACATGTGATTCTGCACCGCCAACCAGACGTGCCGCTGCGAATCTTGTTCTTGAGGAAATTACCAATATATTTGATCATGAGGATTTTGTTGTTCTGCGAGCCGGCAGTGATCCCAGTGAAGTGCCCTATGCGATTCCGGATGGAAAGGAAGTGCGTGTCTGCGGGGCATTTCGAGATATTTGTGTTGCTTCTCAGCTCCGTGCGCTCCTTGCGAATGGCGTCGATGCAAAACTGTATGAGCCTGCAACCTTAGACTGAGTTGCAAAAAGCTTAAATAGAATCAATTTTTGGTAGAAAACTATGAAGCCGTTATATGTGATTGTTTTTGAAGAGTGTATTGGCATAGATATTGCACAACTTGCGCTCGAGCGCATTCCACTAGGAAGGTATGAGGACGTTCAGAGAGAAATGGAACGGATTAAAGGAAGTGAAGAGTGGATTGCTGCGCCACGAAATCTTGATGACCATTGGTACAATGGAAACATCAATCCGTCACGGCCTATTCTCGTGTGTGGTGCCTACAGCGGTGGGATGGCTGTTGATTTTCATGTGGGTGAGCTGGTCAAGCGCAAATGCAATGCCTCCATTTATGAGGCTGCAACAGTGAACGGCAATGAGTTGTATAGAATTAAGAGAGCTTTCTTAGATCATCGCTAAATCTTTTTATGTTTTGTTAGAAATTCCTTCTTGAATTCTTGAAATGTTCCTTGCTGAATACTTTCTCTTATTTTTTTCATGAATTCCTGCATGAAGTGGATGTTGTGAATAGTGAGGTATCTTTTTCCGACGGGATCTTGTTTTTTGAACAAATATCGCACGTACGCGCGGGAGAACTGTGTGCAGGTGTAGCACGTGCATGTGGCCTCTAATGGTTTGTCATCGAATTTATATTTTTCCTGGCCAATGTCCATGGTACCGTCAAAAGTGAAGAGCATGCCATGACGGGCGTTCTTTTGCGGGTAGATGCTGTCAAAGATATCAATACCTCTGGAGACGCATTCGATTATTTGATCCGGTTTGCCGACGCCCATAAGGTATCTTGGCTTGTTTTTGTTCAAGTGCGGAACCGATGTTTCCATCATTGCGTAGGTGAGTGCCGCAGGCTCCCCAATGCCTAATCCACCGATTGCATTGCCATCAAAGTCCATAGCATTGATTGCTTTAGCACTCGCTTCCCTGAGATCTGCAAACGTTCCTCCCTGCGTGATGCCGAAGAGGAGTTGGTTCCCTTCGTGCAGATCCTTGCATTGTTTTGACCATTTGTGCGATTTTGTCAGTGCTTCTAGATATTCTTCACGGGTCTTTCCGTACGGAAGGACGCAGTCAAGGGCCATGATGACATCTCCACCTATTTTTTTGCCAATGTCCATTACTTTTTCTGGGCGCATGAAGATGTCTTTCCCCTGTGGATTTTTGAATTTGATGCCGTTGTTTGTGGTATCTAGTAAAAGGTTGTCTCTCAGCATCTGGAAGCCGCCACAGTCCGTGAAAATAATTCCAGGATAGTGCATGAAATTGTGAATGCCGTTGCGCTTCTCAAACATGTCGAGGCCTGGATCGATCGAGAGAAGGAAGGCGTTGGCAATTATTGCCTTTGCGTTTGCTCGTTGATAATCGTCCGAGGAGACAAAGCGGCCGACTGCTTTTGTTGCGACGGGCATGAAGAAAGGTGTCTCTATTTCTCCGTGCGGAGCTTTGAGGATGCCTACGCGTGCGTTTCCGTCTTCTTTTAAGAGTGTGAACATGGCTTTTTGGGGCTGGTGGGGGTTTAAAAAGGTTTGCAGGGCTATCCGTGCTTAATCAACTCTAATCTTAGAATTTCTTCATAGAACTCTTTTATTTTATTCTCCTTCCAAAGTCTGCCCAGAAGTTCGTGCTGTTTGACTAAGGTGTTTCCTCTGTCGGTAAGAACCCATTGCAATGTATCCTTCACGCTTTCAAGCCGAACTATGCGCAGGTCTTCCAGCTTGTACAGGTAAATTCTTTGCTCCTCCGTATGATGCTCAGAGCTTTTCCATGCCATATAAGTATTGTGATTTCTAGGGATATAAATCTTTTGCCGCACCGTTATATATTTAAATCCCAAAAAAAGTACTGTTCCTATGCAGAAATTCCTTTCTATTCAGGAAGCAATGAACAAGGGAACGGGGACCGTTTCGTTGCATGGCTGGTGCTATCGAGAACGAGGGTCCAACAAACTTAAATTTATCACGTTACGAGACTCTAGTAATATAATTCAGTGTGTTATTGAGAAGGACAAGGTTTCTGAGAAAGCCTGGAAGGACGCTGACAGTATTCACATTGAAGCTTCTTTAGAGCTCACCGGTGAGGTGCGCAGGGATGAACGGGCGCCAACGGGCTATGAAGTTGCGGTGAAAGACTTGAAAGTCATTGGCAAGTGCGATAATTTTCCTATTCAAAAAGATCAAAGCGTGGAGTTCTTAGCGGATAACAGACATTTATGGCTGCGCTCCAGGAGAATGACGGCTATTTTGAAGATTAGAAGCACGGTGTTTGGAGCCATTCATGCATATTTCCGAGAGAAAGGGTTCTACGAATACCAATCACCGATTTTCCAGCCGACGCAGGCCGAGGGGGGTTCTACTGTCTTTAAGGTCCCATACTTTGGGGATACGGTGTTTTTAGCACAGACCTGGCAGCTGCAGGCAGAACCAGCGATTTTTGCCTTAGAGAAAATATATACGATTGCGCCTTCTTTTAGAGCTGAGAAGTCGAAGACATCGCGACATCTTACTGAATACTGGCACGCGGAGATGGAATTCGCCTGGGGGCAATTTGAAGATTTGCAGGATCATGCGGAAGGATTATTGAAGGCGATTGTGAAGACAGTTTTGAATACTAACAGGGAAGAACTGAAAATCCTTGAACGTGATGTCACTAAACTTGAACCGACGATAGAGAAGCCGTTCCCACGGACCACGTATGATGACGTTTTGAAACTATTAGAGAAGAAAGCGAAGATGAAGGTCGAGTGGGGGAAGGATCTGCGAACAGTGGAAGAAGATAAGCTCTCTGAATTGTATGATACTCCTATTATTGTGACGCGATATCCGAAGATTGTCAAGGCGTTCTACATGAAGGAAGACCCGCAGAATCCTAAAGTCGTTCTCGGTTTTGATGTGATTGCGCCTGAGCATTATGGAGAGATTATCGGTGCATCACAGCGGGAAGAGGATGTGGCGAAGATCGAAGAGAATCTGCGGAAGCAGGGGGAAGACCCGAGACATTATGATTTCTACTTGGACACACGCCGGTACGGTTCTGTGCCGCATGGGGGCTTTGGGATGGGTGTAGAGCGGGTCATTGCGTGGGTGTGTGGCTTAGAGAACATTAAGGATGCGATTGCGTTCCCCAGGACGATGCTGCGGTATAAGCCTTAGTTTGAAAAGTTTTCTGGCCTTACAAGTATTTCATGAATTCTTCCCTTGTTATGCCTAAATCTTTTTTAATTATTTTATTCAGAAGTCCTGGACCAATATCTTCTCCAGCATGGTGTGGAATGGTGGTCTTCCTTCCGTCAGGGTGTTTGTAAACCATATGGCTACCTGTTGTATGACTATAAATAAAGCCTAGCTTCTCAACGACTTTTGCTACTTCTTTCCCCGTAAGCCTTGGCAATTTTGCCAAAATCTATACCTCTATTTGTTGTACGCCTACAAATTCCTCAGAAATCTCAATAGGTTCTTCTTGATCAGTTTCTAAGTATGCCTGAATTGCTTCTTTGGTTCTCGCTAATAATTTATCCATAGTCTTAGCTTGTGTATGACATCCTGGCAGCTCAACTACTTCTGAAACAAACCACCCAGCTTCATCTTTTTCTATAATAACAGTGTACTTTCTCGTCATATCGTATATAAGTAGCTGGACGTTTAAATAACTATCGGCTGAGTTTCTGACTCGAATGCAGTTCCCCAGGACGATGCTGCGGTATAAGCCTTAATTATAAACACTTTTTCTATGGCCTACTTTAATGACCAGAATAAGCAATTTCCCTCTATCTACATCTAAAATAATCCTATAATCTCCCACTCTGAATTTATACGCGGGATCTCCAACAAGCTTTGTAACAAATGCTTCCGGCCTAATCCTAATTCGTTCAAGAGACTGAATGATTCGTTCCTGAATACTCCTTTCTAATTTCTCTAATTGCTTTTTCGCTTTCTCAGAAAAGATAATTTCATACATTTATAGCCCAAGCTCTTTTTTTACTTGTTCTATCGTGTGGAATTTACCCTTTTTAATTTCAGCACGAGCCTCTTGAATATCGCGCTTTGTTTCTTCGCTTAATTCTTGCGTATCTTCTATCAAATCCCAAATAACCTCTTCGTAGGTCTCTTTGTCGTACACCTTTTTCTTAGCAAGCTCTTTTTGTAGGCTCTCTGTGATTTGAATTGTTGTTACCATAGGGGATTATAGCCCACTATAGTATATAAGGCTTTTGTTTGCGTGGCCTCAGAAACTTTTTAAATGCGCAAAACTATTCTCATTACATGTCGTTGGAAGATACATTTCATCAAGCAGTAGATGCATGGAAGGAGCATTGCAGAACAAATTCCACTCACTCTTTTTCAGGACCATACTTGGATTGCGATGCGTATCGGAGAATTGTTTTAATGGGACCACAGGTTCTTCCTCTTATCCGTGAACAGTTGCATGATGAGTATGAAACCGCCATGAGGTATGAAAATGAACTCAAAAGATTGAAGATTAAAGTGTTTGGAACAGACTCGGTGGAACTTTTTGGCGAACCGTATCACAGAATATGTGAAGATGAAGAATATCAACAATATCAGCAGAGATATCGTACTGAAGTTATAGGAAATCCAGGGATTCATTGGTGTCACGCTGTAAAAGACATTGTTCCAGAATTTGGTTTGCCTGTGGGGGAAAAGGATAGCGGATCCCCTATTGAAAGAGTGGCCTCTGGATTTGTAGGGCTGAGAGTAGATGAAGTTAAGCAAGCGACGATTCGATGGCTTGATGAGAATATGCATAGGTACTGCCTCTTACCGTAAGGCTTAAATATAGTGGGTTTCTAGCTAAATTTTATGTCACTGAATTATCATGCACAATTTCGGACGCTAAGTACTGCACAACGTGGAAGGTTTTATCTTCATGCCTCTGGGTTAGAGGCCTTTGGTCATGATCCCACTGCATGTGCTGAGCTTGAGTTCAATAAGGTGCTAGATCATTATCGTAGCAGCCAGCCTCTCTTCCCATGGGTGATTGGTATCCTTTGGGGCAAGCGAGGGGAGGTTTTTACCAATTTCTTTGGGTACCGCAATGATTTACAGAGTTGGCCTGGAGACCCTCATGTTGAATCTGCGCTGCATGCTGGATCGACAGTTCTTGGCCCAGCTAAGCACACGGGCGATGATCTTGTGGTGCTGGGAAGAGAAGAAGAGCACCGGAGAAGGTGTCGGAGCCTGGAACATTATTTACAGGAAGCACCAAAATTTTCTAAAGAGGATGTCAAGTTCTGCTTGTAACGCTATTTCAGCCAAGGATGCGGAGAAATTCTTTTGTGGAAGTCGAGAATCTTTCCGGCTTTCCGTTCAATCTCATCCACTTTCCGTAACGTCGCAATCTGTTTTCTGCTGAGAATTTTTGTATGCGGGATTTTAAAGAGATGGTCCACGACATACCAGAGCTGTTTTTCATCGGTTACCCATCCTTTCTTATCGAAACGCGCAAGGTTCACTGGCTGTGAAAATGATCGCAGTGTTTTTCTGCCATTATGGTTGGTGAAGTATTCATGAAAATAGGACATCACGAGCTCTCGAATCGTTTTGTACACTGGCTCTCGGTAGCGAAGGGTCACGTGATTCGTCTTTGAAATGGCTCCCCAGTGGCCATGCTGCTTGAAGAGTGCCACAACATGGTCTTCATCCTTGCCATCGGCGGTCAAATCAAGAATGAGCGGCTGGTGTCCCTGCAATCTCAGCGCGACTGCGGCAAGAAATGCGGCTTCAATGCAGTGGGCTCTATTCTCCCGCAGCACTCTTCGTGGTGAGAGAGAGGTGTATTCGTCCTGCTCGAAGTTTATAGGTATGGCCGTGACAAAATCTTGAATTTTTCTTGGGGTATTTAACTTTTTGAGAATCCGTAGTTCATCCCTAGACAGTCCCCACATGTGTATAAAGAAGGAAATATAATATATAAGAGTATTGCTTACGCAGAAATGGCGTCTTCAGGCGATTCTTCCGTGTACGGGGATATCGCAGGAATCTGCGCGTATATGTTTTCATATTCCGGCAAGAGGCCTTCTCTGCTGCGCATGCAAATATCCTCCAGTGCGAGACGGGTACTTCTCCCAATATCATTCGGGTTGATTGCCTGCAGGCGCTCTAGTGAGCCTTTTACGGGAAGAAACTCCCCTTCCTCATGCATGCGAACGATTGCGTAGGCATACTCTGTTTTAGCCCCGGTCATGCCCCCTCCCAAATACTGGATGCCGTACTTC
>Ga0247727_10003812_pt1 | contig 32911 bp, 25 predicted proteins | sample WisWelCaveWW1625_FD_202498 | JGI IMG/M metagenome (GOLD analysis project Ga0247727, IMG submission 202498) | Biofilm microbial communities from Wishing Well Cave, Virginia, United States - WW16-25 | ecosystem: Environmental > Aquatic > Deep subsurface > Groundwater > Cave microbial mat | place...
GGCTACTTTTACAATCATCAGGGATTCACCGAGAAGATTTTCGAGATCACCGGCCAATGGGGCCTGCAGGACGGAAACAGCCTCCTGGGCAGCAAGCCCACCTCGGTGGTACTGGCTGATTTCCGCCGAGATCACTACCTGCTGATCCCTCCCATTCCGATCAACAACTCGGATCGGCCCTTCGGCGGAATCGGCGGGCTCAATACCAAGTATCCAGTGCGTTTCCTGCCGCAAACCGACCCGAGGTTCCCGCACGTGCCGGCCAACGAGCCGGACCGCATGTACGTCTCGTTCGCGGACACTGACGCCATCCAGGTGCTCGACCCGGTGCGGGTGGGCACGTCGATCGGCGAGCTCAAGGAGCGCGTAGGCCGGCCCGTAAAGAAGCTGGTGTCGTTCTTCGAGTGATCGGTCGTCCGGATCCGGGTTCGTTCCCGAGCTGCGCCCGGCCGCGAAGCGGCCGTAGGTGCCGCAAAGCGGCACCTTTGGAAAAAGGTTCTTCCGACATCTCAGCGGGTACGGAAGTGGGTCCAGTACCAGGCCCCCCGTTGATTTGGCTCCACATGAACACGCAGCCGACCGGTCGGAGCCCAAAGAAACGTCGTAAGCAGACTTGAGACAACAAGTTGCAACTGGCGGTTCATGATCTTCATGAATCATCCCGGCCAGGGCGCGGCTCGTTCGTTTCCCGGCAGAGCGGACCGTTGCGACGATTTCCGTTCCGGCGATCCTACGGGTTAAGTTGACCGTCTGTCCGCGCTCTGCATGTGGAACCCGGAGAGCTCGAGGAACGTGACGGCCGCCCATCTCCGCCGCTGGACCTACTCCGACTACGTCGGATGGATCCGCGATGTGTTCGTTTCGCTCGCGCTGCTGCTGCCTCTGCTGGCCGCCTACGAGGCGCTGGTGATCTACTACTCCGTCGACCTGCGCAACTCCGCGGAGATCCTGCTGAAAGACCTCTCCGGCATCCTCGGCAATCTGACGATCTGGCTGCAGCGCCTGGTCATCGTCTTCACCCTGGTGGTCGGGGCGCGGGTTCTCCAGCGCAACGTCCCTCTGCTCAGGATCTACCCGCTGTTCCTGCTCGAGAGTACCTTGATCGCGCTGCTGCTCGGCCCACTCGCGTCATGGGTTCTTGCCGCATTCGGAGTGAAGCTCGCGCCGCAGGAAACCTCGGATCACTCCTGGGTCCTGTCGCTGGGAGCGGGGGTGTACGAGGAGCTGGTGTTCCGCCTTCTGGTGCTCGCCGGAACCTTTTCCCTGCTTCAGAGGGTTGTGCACTTCCAGTCGCGGGCAGCCTACGGCGCCGCGCTGATCGTGTCCGCGATCAGCTTTTCGCTCTACCATCACCTGGGTCCGCACGGCGAGCCGTTCGATCTGGGCGTGGCTCTGTTCCGCTTCGTCGCCGGTATACTCCTCGGCGTCCTGTTCCTGCTGCGCGGGCTCGCCTCCTGCGCTTACGTCCACAGCCTCTACGACCTCTTCTGCGATCTTCGCGTCGCACTACTTCTGCCGTGAAGCCGGTCATCGTCGCCATCTCAGGGGCTTCCGGAGCCATCTACGGAGTGCGGATGGTCGAGGCCGTGATCGACACCGGCCACGAAGTCGAGCTGGTGGTCAGCGACGCCGGCCGTCGAGTCCTGGTCGAGGAGATGGGCTTGAGCCTGGACGGGAACCGCCTGGAGAGCTGGCTGGGCGAGCGCAAGGCGCGAGTGCGCCTTCACCCGGCTCCCGACATCGGTGCCAGCATCGCCTCGGGCTCGTATCCCGTTCAGGGAATGGTCGTCATGCCCTGCTCCACCGGGACAGCGGCACGCATCGCCGCGGGCCTCTCCGACGACCTGATCCAGCGCGCCGCCGACGTCCAGATCAAGCAGAACCGGCCCTTGGTCCTGGTGGTGCGCGAGACGCCTCTCTCGGTCATCCACCTTCGCAATCTGCTGCGCCTGGCGCGGGCCGGGGCCACCGTCCTGCCGGCGAGCCCGGGTTTCTATGCGCGGCCGCGAACCGTCGACGACCTGGTCGCCTTCGTGGTCGAACGGGCGCTCGACGCGCTGGGCCTCGAAGGTCGACGGTCGGTTCGCTGGCAGGGAAGCTGAGCCGTGGGAAAGGCGCTCGCCGCGGGGCTGTGCCGCAAGGTCGTGCTCACGCTGGAGATGATCAAGTTCTCGCACAGCGTGTTTGCCCTGCCCTTTGTTCTCGCCAGCGTGCTGCTGGCGGAGCGCGGCTGGCCGGACGTCCGGGTGCTGCTGTGGATCGTCCTCGCGATGGTCTCGGCCCGCAGCGCCGCGCTGGCCTTCAACCGTCTGGTCGACCGACACTTCGACCAGCGGAACCCGCGGACTCAGGGACGGGTGCTGCCTCGGCGCGTCATCTCCGAGCGCTTCGTGACGGCCTTCACGGTGGCCTCGTCGGCGGTGCTGGTCGGCTCTGCGGCGATGCTGAACCGATGGTGCCTTTGGCTCTCGCCGGTCGCGCTCGCCGTCGTGCTTGGCTATTCCTACTCAAAGCGCTTCACCGTCTGGTGTCACGCCTGGCTCGGTGTCGCCCTGGGGATCGCGCCGGCCGCGGGCTGGATCGCGGTGCGCGGAGACGTCGACCGTTCACTGCTCGCACCCCTGCTCATGGGCGCGGGCGTCGCCCTGTGGGTGACTGGCTTCGACCTCATCTACGCCTGTCAGGACAGCGACTTCGATCGCAGAGAGGGCCTGCACAGCATTCCAGCGCGTTGGGGCGAAGCCGCCGCGCTGCGACTCTCCGCAGCCCTGCACTTCGGCGCCGTCCTGTGCTTTGCCGCACTCATTCCGCTCCTCGATCTCTTCCGTGTCTATCCTTACGGGGTCGTCGCGACTGCCGGATTGCTGGTTGCCGAGCACCGGATCGCGCGCAGCAGAGATCTCCGCCGGCTGGAGGTCGCGTTCTTCCACGTGAACTCGATCGTGGGAGTCGTGTACCTGGCGGGCGTCCTGGGAGAGGTGGGATGATCGCGAAGAGCAGGCTGCCGCCGGTTCTGGTGCTCGGAGCTGCCGCCCGCTGCTTGCTCGAGGATTCGCTGGCAGAATTGCTGCGCGAGGTTTCCGACGGCGCTGAGGTCAGGAGGTACTTCGAGCGCGACAAGGACAAGGAAAAGCTGTGCGCCGAGGTTCGCTCGGAGCTGTCGGCCGCCTCGTTGTTCGGCGCCCACCGGATCCTGATCGTGCACGATTGCAAGGAGCTGCTCAAGGACGACCGCGTTCGCGAGTTCATGCCAAAGCCTTCGGCGCGGACCTTTCTGTGGCTGGTGTTCGTGGGAGCGGAACGGGATGCTCTTCCGCAGGCACCGGCGGGGGCCGAGGTCAGGTTTCAGGAAGGTCCGCGTGGCGAGGTAGAGCTGCGCCGCTGGATGGAGGCGCGCGGCCGCAGGCACGGCTGCAGTCTCGATCCGGAGGCCGACGCGGCGCTCCTCAAGCGCACCGGTTTCGACCTCGACGTCATCGACGCGGAGCTGGAGAAGCTTTCGCTTTATTGCACCGAGGGCGTGATTCGAGCCGAGCACGTCGAGGCGCTGACCGGGAGGGCGGCAGAGCAGACGTTCGACCGCTTCTGGTCGCTGCTCAAGCTCGGGCGGAGCGGCGAGGCGCTCGCGGTCAAGGCGCGGGCGGCGGTCGAAGGGCTGCGGATGTTTCGCGGCGGATGCACATTCGGTGAATCCGAGACCTCCGCCACACTCTTGTTTCTGCTCGTCTCCCGCATCCGCAAAGTCGCGGCGGTCGCGGCCTCGGAAGAGCGCCTGCGCGAGGCCGCGACCAAGGCGCTCCAGATCCACGGCAGCTTCGCGCATTTCCTGCGCCAGGACGCCCGCGAGATCGGCGGGCGGCGGATGGAGAGCTGGCTGAATGCGGCTCTCGCGGCGGAGATTCGCCAGCGCACCACGGGCGGCCCTCCGCCCGAGCTCAACCTCGAGTTCCTGATCATGGACCTTGCCTAGGATCTCCCATGCCGATTCGCGTGCTCTCGCCGTCGCTCGTCAACCAGATCGCCGCCGGCGAGGTGGTCGAGCGTCCGGCAAGCGTTGTCAAGGAGCTGATCGAGAACAGCCTGGATGCCGGGTCGAAGTCGATCCGGGTGGAGGCGGAGGGAGGCGGGCAACGACTGCTGGCCGTGCACGATGACGGCGCGGGCATTCCACCGGAAGAGCTGGCACTCGCGCTCGCCAGCCATGCAACCTCCAAGATCGGGTCGATCGAAGACCTGATCCGGGTGTCGAGCCTCGGTTTCCGTGGCGAAGCCCTGGCCAGCATCGCCTCGGTTTCGAATCTGTGTCTGATCTCGCGCACCCGCGATCGGGACGTCGGTGCGCTGGTACGAAGCTCCGGAGGAGTGCTGTCCGAAGTCCGGCCCGAGGCGCGATTGGCCGGTACCTCGGTCGAGGTGCGCGACCTGTTCTTCAATACGCCGGCGCGCCGCAAGTTCCTGCGAACCGACGCCACCGAGACGGCGCATGTGGTCGAGATCGTGCTGCGTCTTTCGCTGGCACGCCTCGACGTCGAGATCGAGCTGTGGTCGTCCGGTCGTCGTTCCATGCGACTGGAACGCGACCAGCCGCTGCGCCAACGGATCGCCGGTGGCTATGGACGCGAGCTGGCGGAATCGTTGCTCCCGGTCGAGGCGGGCATCGAAGGCATGCGGCTCAAGGGTCTGCTCGCCCCGCCCGACCAGGCGCGAGCCCGGGCGCAGCTCCAGCACCTTTATGTCAACGGCCGCTTCGTTCGCGATCGCACCTTGCAGGGCGCCGTGCGCCGCGCCTACGCGGATTTCCTGGCGGAGAGTCTGAGCCCCGTTTATTTCCTGTTCCTCGAGGTCGACCCGGCGGACGTCGACTGCAACGTGCATCCGACCAAGGTCGAGGTGCGCCTGCGCCGGTCCTCGGACGTGTACCGGATGGCTCTGGCAGGTGTCGATCGGGCTCTGCGGGAAGGGGATCTCACTCCGCGGGTCCGGCCGCTGGGGTTGCCGATGCGCGCCGATGCCGCCGCCGCGGGCGCCGGAGGAGACTCCGGCTTTCCGCCGCTCGGACGAGCGTCGCTCGCGGAGCCTGAAACGCGATTCACGGGGCCGTTCGAGCGCCAAGCCCTGCTGTTCGAGCGTCCGGGTTTCCAGGGGGGGCGGGTCGCTCCACCCGTGACCTTGAGACCGGGACGATACGTCCAGGTTCTTTCGACCTATCTGGTCAGCGCGTGCGAGGAAGGTCTCTTGATCATGGACCAGCACGCTCTGCACGAACGGATCCTGTACCGCCATCTGCGCGAGCAGTGGAAGAGCCGAGGCATCCTGCGTCAGGAATTGCTCCACCCGGTTCGGGTCGAGTTGTCCGCGCGAGACCGGTTGCTGGTCGAAGCGGCGAAGGACACGCTCGAGTCGGTCGGCGTGCGAGCGGTCGAGTTCGGCGGGACCGAGATTGCCGTCTCGTCGGTGCCCGCCATTCTGGGCATCGAGGATCTGCCGTCGTTGATGAAGAGGCTTGTGGGCTTTCTGGCCGAGGAGCGTCCGGAGGGTCGAGTCGACGACTTCGCCGACCGCATGCTGTTCACGATGGCCTGTCACCGTGCGGTGCGCGCCGGAGATCCATTGAGCGAGGCTCAGATCGCGGCTCTGCTGGAAGAGGCACAGAGGGTCGAGCACACCCACACCTGCCCGCACGGCCGGCCCACCCGCGTAGTCATCGCCAAGGCCGAGCTCGAGAGCCTGTTCAAGCGCCGCGGGTTCTAAGCTTTACTGTGAATGGCCCAAGTTGTGTCTGGGCAGGGAGATACAGCGACCGGGCAGCGAGCGCCAGCGAGCCGTGTTGATCCTTGCCCGAACCAACATTGGCGAATTCTGGCACCGAGCCTGAGCGGCGGCACCGCTCCCGTGCGTCACTTGGCCTTCGAGGGCGTGCTCTTCCAGGGATCGCTCACGTGGCATCGCCGTCCGGTGCGCGCGATGAAGTCCTGGTGGTCGTCCTCGGCAGGCCAGAACTTCCGGGCCGGCTCCACCCGAGTGACGATCGGGCGTTCTGCGAATCTCTTCTCGGCCTTGAGCTTTTCGATGAACTGCTCGGCGGCGGTCTTCTGGTCGGAGCTGGTGTACCAGATGCCGGAGCGATACTGGTCACCCACGTCCGGACCCTGGCGATCGAGCTGGGTCGGATCGTGCATGACGAAGAACGCTTCGAGCAGGCGCTGATAGGCAATCCGCGCCGGATCGAACACGACCTTGACCGATTCGGCGTGGCCGGTCGAGTGACCGCAGACTTCCTCGTAGGTCGGCGCGTCCGTTCGACCTTGCATGTAGCCGCTCTCTGCGTCGATCACTCCTGGACCCTCCTGAAAATAGTGCTCGATGCCCCAGAAGCAGCCACCGGCGAAGTAGGCGATCTCGGTGGAAACCGGCCGGCTCTCCGGCGGCAGAGATTCGTCCTTGCCGAAGAACCTGAGCGATACGGAGTTCAAGCAGTAGCGCATTCCGGTCGGCGGCGGTCCGTCGTCGAACGCGTGTCCCAGGTGGGAGGCGCAGCGCGCGCAATTGGTTTCCGTGCGCATCATCCCGTGGCTTGTATCGGTTCGATCGGCGACGTGCTCGGCGTCGAAAGGCTGGAAGAAGCTGGGCCAGCCGGTGCCGGATTGGAACTTGTGATCGCTCGAGAACAACGGCAGCCCGCACACGGCGCAGACGTAGGTTCCTTCCTTCTTGTTGTCGAGAAGCGTTCCGCAGAATGGACGTTCCGTGGCGGCGCTCTGCGTGACGCGGTAGGCCTCCGGGTCCAGCTTGCGAGCGAGCTCGGCGACCTTCTCGCGCGGCAGTGGCGTGATGTCGAAGCTCGATTTGGAGTAGAGCTGCTTCACGATCGGGGAGTCCTTCTTTTGAGCTTGGGAAGAGGCGGCGGTCTGCGCAGCGGTCTCCTGGAAACCGCCGCCGCAGGCCGGGAGCACGAGAGCCAGGAACAGGTCGATCCATCGCATGGGGGTCTTTGAGTCAGTGAGGGGGGTGAGAACAGAAGGTCGTCCGAACACTAGTGGATGCTCTTCACCTCCAGAAAGGTACAGCGGGCCCGTCGCCGGGAAAGGGGTCTCCGGAGGGTGCGGGAGGGGCTTGACCCGATCGCGTCCGAGCACCGATCGGGTCACCCGGGACAGAAGCTCTTCTCGGAGAACTCCGGCCGGAACGACAAGGATTGCACGTCGATCGTCTTCGAAGGTTTTTTCTCGTCGTTCTCGAGGATCTCGATGTGCATCGGCACGATCACCCCTTCGGCATTCTTCCTGTGGCCCGAGAACCAAAGCTGCAGGTTCTGGTCGCCCTGAATCCAGCGGCAACCGGCGAGCTCATGAGAATCGCGTCGGAGGAACAGACGGAGTCGCGGCTTTTCCGCCTCTGCGTCCCCGGACGGCGCCTTCGTCCCGAAACCAGCGTGCTTCTTCCGGGAAATTCCCTCGATGACATGGGTGGCGCCACCGCGGGCGTCGACGTCCTTGAGACGCTCCCAGCTCTCGACCTCTTCGCCGAGGTTCGACAGGAAGAACACCTTTCCGAGCAATGCCGTCTCGTCGATGTCGCGCTGCAGCTTGCGGCGGTCCTCGACGGATTCCGGCCCGGTGTAATAGCTCGTCGCCCCCTCCTTCCAGATCCAGCCGCGGGTGCCATCGAAGCCTTCTTTGGTGATCGACTCGGCCTCCAGCCTGGTGTAGATGAAGTGCGGTGCCTTGAACCTTCGCTCGGCAAGGCAGGTGATGTCCGTCTGATCCCTGCGATACCGCACCATCATCTGGACTTCGAGCCTGAGATCCTTCGAGGCGAGCTTGGGATCGCTCTCTGCCGCCTGGGCCTTGGCCGCGAGCTCGAGGATCTCCGCCGGCGAGAGTTGATCGGTCGGAGGGATCTCAGCGAGCTCCTCCCCAGGAGTCGGGACGATCGCAACACTTTCCGTCATGGTCGCCGACGCGCCGCTGAGCATCACTGCGACGAATCCAGCACGGCCCCGATCGGGCCGGAGCCGCAACGCCTCTGCTAAGCTCTTCCAGTTCATCTCGAGGCTCCAAAGGCACGAGAACGACAGCCGACGGCTCGGCTATCCTCGTTGGTACGAGACCACCTCATGGCCGTTTCCGCGTTCGATCCAAGGCCCCAGAATGAACCGTTGCTCGACGAAATCAAGGTGGCTTTCGAGCGGGTCCTGCACTCCGGAGTGTTCATCGGCGGACCGGAAGTCGCGGCCCTGGAACGCGAGTTCGCCGCCGCGGTCGGTGCCGAGCACGCGGTGGCCGTGTCCTCCGGAACGGACGCCCTGCTCGCAGCGCTGATGTCGATCGGAATCGGCCGGGATTCCGCGGTCCTGACCACGCCCTTCAGCTTCTTCGCGACCGCCGGAGTCATTCATCGTCTGGGGGCGGAAATCGTCTTCGCGGACATCGATCCGGAGACCTTCAATCTGTCGCCGGAGCGCGTGCGAGAAACGCTGGGCAAGCGCCTGCGAACCCGTAATGCCCGGCGGGTGGGGGCGCTCCTGCCGGTGCACCTTTTCGGCCAGACCTGTGACATGGCTGCGTTCGCCGAGATCGCCGGGGATGAAGGCCTCTTCCTGGTCGAGGACGCCTGCCAGGGGTATGGCGCCCGGCACTGCGGACGGTACGCCGGAACCCTGGGAGACGTCGCTGCCTTCTCCTTCTATCCCACCAAGAACCTTGGAGGCCTGGGGGACGGAGGCATGTTGACGACAAGGGATGTCGATCGCGCAACGATCCTGCGTCGGCTGCGCAACCACGGAATGGAGGAGTCCTACCGGCACACCATGGTTGGAGGAAACTTTCGCCTGGACGCCTTGCAGGCGACGGCGTTGCGGCTCAAGCTCGCGCGCGTGCCTGAGTGGAACCAGGAGCGCGTTCGTCTGGCCGAAGAGTACGCGCGAGTCTTCGAGGCGAGGAGAATGCTGGAGCTTGTGTCGTTGCCCGGGACGGCAGCCGGAAACGACCACGTGTTCCATCAGTTCGTGGTCCGCGTGCGCCGGCGCGACGAGCTGCGCGCTGCATTGACGGCGGAAGGCATCGGCTGCGCCGTGTACTACGCGTTGCCGTTGCACCTGCAGCCGTGTTTTGCAGCCCTCGGCCACGCGGAAGGCGACTTTCCGGCGGCCGAGCGCGCCGCGCGCGAGGTCCTGGCGCTGCCGATGTATCCAGGACTCAGACCGGAGCAGATCGGCGAGGTCGTCGACGCGATCGCTCGCTTCTTCGAGGGGTGCTCGCCCGAATCATGAGCGAGGCGCGCGCGGATGACCCGGATCGGCCACCTGTCCCGGCCATCGTCGCCGCCGCTCTGGTTGTGTGCTTCGTGCACTTTCCGTTGTGGAGCGCTCCAGCGCTGCTCGACGAGATTCCGTTCCAGCAGGGCTGGACACGGCCGTCGGGCTGGACGCCGGGAATGCAGTGGCTCCATCTCGAGGCGCTGCTCACGGGCTCGCGTTTTCCCCTCCACCGTGCGATCGGCGCCGCGCTCGAGCTTTTGTGGCTCGGCCTGGGCCTGCTGCTGCTCAAGCGCTGGAGAATGCTGCGCTCACTGGCGGTTCTCGGCCTGGCGGCGATGCTGGTTCATCCTTTGCACACCGAAACCTCCTTGAGACTCTCTCATCGCGGAGTCCTGGTTTCCGAGATCCTGCTGCTGCTTGCGGCCGTGATCGCTTCGCGCGGACTACTGAGGTCCTGTCTCTCGCTGTTGTTGGCGGCGGCGGCGACGTTCGGCTTCCCCGGTCTGGCGATTCCGGGGATGTGCTGTGTGTTTCTTCGCCAAGGGTTCCTCGGGTTCGGTCTGGGATCCGTGGCTGGTGCCGTTCTCGGGTTCTTCCATTCCCAGCCGGGAACCCTTCTTCCCTCGGGGACGCGCACGCTCCAAGGGTTGGAGACGCTCACGTGGCCATGGGACGTGGGCCTCGTGCTCCCCGAGCCGCGCCTGCCCTGGCTCTCCTTCGCCATGCTCGTCGTCTGGTGGGTAATGGTCACGCTCCCGGGCCGGGAGATCTCGACGACCGCAACGCGACGAGTCCGGGTCCGTCGATGCGCCGTGCCTGCGCTGGCGGTGATCGGCGCGTTGATCCTCGGCCCCATGCTCCGTCCGGACCGGACCGATCGGGCGGAGATGGGAACCGCGACGACTCCCGAGATGTTCATTCCGGCGCTGATCACGCTCACGGTGCCGAGTCTGCGTGGAGGAGCGGTACGCCGGTCGACTGCATCGTTGCTGCTGATCGCCTTGTCGGGGGCTTGCGGCTTCACGCATGCGCGACGCTTCAGCTCGGAAGAGCGCTGTCTGTCGCACTCGGTCACCCTTGCGCCCCTCAACGTGGAGCTGCGAGTGCTGCAGGGAGAGGCCTTCCTGCGCGTGCTTGGCCAGGTTCCGGCCGACCAGCGCCGGGCATGGGCCGAGCAGGCCTACCACTGTGCCGAGGTCGCGATCCGGGTCGGCCGCGGAAGTCCGGCGGCCAGGGCGCTCAGCGTGCTCGCTCTTGGGTACCTGGGAAAAACCGCCGAGGCGCGCCAGGAGAGCGATCGCCTTCTGGAGGAGGCGAAGGTCCCTCTGTTGGCGCTGATGGTGCGCAGTCATGTAGAGCTGATCGATGGAGAGCTGCTCGGCTCCTTGAGATACCTGCGCTCGGCCCTGCAACGCGAGGACGGCGAGCGCGCCCGTCTTTCGTACCGCGCGGTGCTCGAGATCCTGCAACAGGAAATCGAGGCTTTGCTCGCCCAGAAGCACACGGCGGACGCGCGCCGGTTGGGGGAGGAAATCCTGGTCATCGCTCCGGAGGAATGGTTCGCGAAGGAAGCCACCGCCATCAGCCTGGTCCTCGAGGAACGCTTCTCGGAAGCGATCGGCGAATACCAGCGCCTGCTGGAGGATGCTCGAGGCCTCCTTCCCGAGCGCCAGGAGGCTCTGGGACTGGTTCGCAAGTCCCTGGCGGCTTTGATCAACCTGAATCTCAAGGTCGGGGACGACTCGCAGGCAGCTCGGATGGAGCGTGCGCTGCGGGATTTCGAGCTCGAGCAATCTTCGTGGCCACGGAAAAAAGGCTGATCCTGCGCTCGGCCCTGCCGGCCGCCCTGGTGTTTGCGGCCGCGTGGGCATTTCACCGGTCGTATGCCGGTTTTGGAATCGCCCCGTTCGACGAGGGAATCCTGATCGACGGTGCCTGGCGCATCCTGCGCGGCGAGCACTTCGGCCGCGAATTCCTCGCTCCGTACGGACCGTTGCCGTATCACGTGCTCGCCCTGTGGTTCGCCATCTTCGAACCGAGCGTCGCCACGTTCCGCGAGCTCGCGGTCGTTCTGCAGTCGGTCGGTGCCGTGCTGCTGTTCCTGGCGGCGTGGCGCCTTGCGCGGCTCGAGGGTGCGTTGCTCGCGGCAGGCTGTCTCATCCTCGCCCATGGGTCCTGGCACAAGTCTTTCCTGCAGCTTGCCGTCGCCCTGCAGGTGTACGCGGCCTCGTGTTGTCTTGACTCTCTCCGGATCCGCACGGCTGCCGGTCTTGGACTGGCCGCGGCCGTGGCGTTCCTCTGTCGTTACGACGTCGGCGGCTTTGCAATGCTCGCCTCGGGAGTCGCCATCATCTTCCGGCGCGATGCGAGCGCGAGGAGGCGAATCGAGTCGCTCGCGAGTCTCTGCAGCGCGTTTCTGCTGGTCGTCGGCGGCGTCTATGCAATCCTGGCTGTTCGCGGCCTCGACCTCGTCGAGTGGTGGTTCCTGACCTGGCAGCGCATTCTCGCCCAGGAATGGATCGACGCTCCGTTTCCCCGGCCCTGGACGAGGGGGTTCGGCTGGGGCTCGTTCTCGACCGGGGCTCTGTTCGTGGCCCTGGCAACGGCGGCACTCTGCTATCTCGGTTCGATCCTCGGCGTCGCGTTGCGGGCTCTGTGGCGAAGGAGGGACGGCGCAGACCCCGCGCGACTGTGCATCGCCCTCCTGGGCCTGTGCTTGACCAATCAGACTCGCCTGATTCCCTCGAGCAACCACTTCTTCCAGGGCGCCCTGCCGCTCTATCTGCTCGCCTCCGACCTCCTGAGCCGCAACGGCCGACCGTGGTGGATCCGTCTGTGGATGCCGGTGTTCACGGCACTCCTGTTCTTATGGGTGCTGCGCGGCACCAGCGGCCTGTATCCCGCCTCGTTCACGGCACGGATCGAGGATGCGATCCGTCTCGAGCTCCCGACGGGACGGGCCGGCGTCCGGATCGCAGCAGCGGACGCCGCGGTGCTCGAGACTCTGGTGAAGGCGGTGCTTGAGGTGACTGCGGACGGAGAATCGATCGCCACCAGCCCGCGCTGCCCGCTGGTCGCGTTCTTGTGTGATCGGCCGCTGGCTCAGCCGTTTGCGGAGCCCTCGTACTACTATCGGAATGCGAGGTACCAGCAGCGCGTGATCGAGGCACTCGATCGGACACGACCACGGATCTGGGTTCACGACCCGCGTGCCGCGGCCACCTTCGTGTTCCCGGAGGCTGCGCCGCTCCTTTTTGAATACTTCACCAGGCACTATCGAGCGGCGCGCGCGATCGGTCCTTACTCGCTCTTCATGCGAGCGGACTGAAGCGACCCGGGCGCGCCGCCGGGCCCGGCCGTGGTCCTGAATCCGTTTCTCACTCGATCGGCCACAAAATCTGCGTTCTCCACCTGGCGGGATCGGGTTCGATGCCGGGATCGGTCCAGTAGATCTCCCAGAAACCTCCGCGTTGTCTGAAATCGTGGCTCTTCAGCCATTCACGCAGCGCCGCATGGCACTCGGTCAACCTGGAGTAATCACCGACGTGCCACGTCGAAACCGCGCGACCGCCGGGGAGCTCCGAGGCAAGTACCCTTCCACTCGACTTGATCTTGTCCTTGACCGGAATTCCGGCTTCCAGGTCGATCGTGTCGCCGTCGACCCTAAGAAACCGCGAGAACGGCGGCCCCGCCATCGCCGCGCCCTGTGCGGTGAGGCAGCTCATCACCTCGGGAAGGAGGATGGCGAGCTGCGCGCTCAGCTCGGGGGTCTTGATGGTCACCTGGATGCTTGCGACCGGCTGGGCCCTCAACGTCTCGATCGCGTACTCGCCGGGCTTGGCCTCCATCGAGCGCGATCGTTTGGAGGGGTCCTTCCAGGCTGCGACGACCTCCGGAGGCGGCGCGATCTGCTCGGGCTCGATGGCGGCGTTGATCTCGATCGACTCGTAGCGGTGGTCGATCGCCATGTCCCCGACTTTCATCACCTTTCGATGGGGAAAGGTGAAGCCGCCGATCGCCTTCCATTCGTCGAAGTAGAAGGCCGCGAGGAGATGGCCGCCCATCATGTCGGGAACGTTGCCGTCGATGCGGACCAGCGTCGCCTTTTCGCAGTCGACGTACCAGAAGTCAGGGTTCCCGGACTTCGGCGACATGCGCACCTTGAAGCAGGCCCGGCCGTCGATTTCCTCTTTTGCGACCGTCTCGGCCTTCCCGTACACCTTTTTCCAGGGGGCGCGCCGCTCGATGTCGAACAGCCGCCGCTCGAATCCCTGCTCTTCGCCCTCGGAGATCGAGATGCCGAGCGCGGCGTCCGAGGACCAGGTCATCGAACCCGTCGTTCCCTGGGTCTGCATCGGCATGCTCGGATAGTGAAGATTGAATCGTGCCCGCTGATCGCCCTGGAACAGGTATTCGAAAGTCGCATCGCCCGGCATCCCTTCGATCACGATCCTGCCCTTCATCAGCAGCGAGCGCAGCTTGCCGCGCTCGGCCGGGTCGCCGACTCCGAGCTCCATCCGCCCGAGAACGATCTCCGCGGACGGCAGATCTTCCTCCCTTCCCGATCCTCCGTCTCCGATTCTGAGGCACATCAGCAACGCACAACAGAGCATGTTGGCTCCCTCCGTGAGACTTGTCGCACGCCGAGTCGCCTCCGGGACTTGGGCGGCGCGCTATCCTACGATCGGTACGAAATCGGCTGGAAAACTCATCCGAGGCACGAACACCGCCGATGGCGCCTGAGGACAGTTGTGGGCCCGAGGAATTCCCCAGCACCCGCTGGTCCGTGGTCCTGCGTTCGGGCTCCCCTGACCCGGGCGACGTCGGGGGCGCGTTCGAGACCATCACGCGCGCCTACTTCCAGCCGATCGTCGCCTACCTCAGGGCGGTGGGGCACGACCTCGGTGAAGATCCGGAAGACCTCGCGCAGGGGTTCTTCGCGTGGCTGTGGGAAAGCGGCGTCCTCTCCAGAGCGGATCGGGACCGAGGCCGGTTTCGCGCGTTTCTCAAAGTCGTCTTGCGCAACTACATGCTCGACTTCAGACGACGGCAGGGAGCTCTCAAACGCGGTGGAGCACAGTCCTTCGAGAATCTCGACGACGGGACGGCGGGCGCTCGCGAGATCGGTGACCGGCGGGTACGCACTCCGGAGCAGGAGCTGGACGAGATGTGGCGCAGGACGCTGGTCGAGCGCGCACTCCTGCGGACGGAAGAGGAGCTGATCGCGGCCGGCAAGCCTGTCGTGTTCGCCGTGTTCCGCGACTACTTCCTGGAGAGCTCGCAGGAGCTTGACTACCGTGGAGTCGCCGCCCGTCACGGCATCACCACGGTCGACGTGTCGAACTACCTCTCTCGCGCCAAGCGCTTGTACCGAGAGCACCTGCGGGCACTCGTTCAGGAGACGGTGCTCGACGCCGAGGAGCTTCGATCCGAGCTCGAATGGCTGTTCGGCAAGGGGCAGTCATGAGCCACGGCGAGATGGATGACGCCGTGCTGCGACGGCTGCTCAAGCTGGGAGAGCCTCTCCTGAATCCCGAGGGTCGGGAGGATCCGCGGTTCGTGATCCGCCGCGAGCTGGGACGCGGCGCGATGGGTGTCGTGTTCGAAGCCGAGGACCGCGAGCTTCATCGGCGCGTCGCGGTGAAGTTTCTTTCGGGAGCGCTGGCCGAGAATTCCGACGCGCGCCGGCGCTTCCAGAGGGAGGCGCAGGCGGCGGCTCGACTGAGGCACCCCAATATCGCCGCCATCTTCGACGCCGACGAGCACCGCATCGTAATGGAGCTGATCGACGGAGTGCCGCTCTCCAGATCTCCGCGAGATGACCGAAGGTCTCTGGTGGAGCTTCTGCGCGACGCCGCGCTCGGAGTCCACCACGCCCACGAGCGTGGAGTGATCCACCGCGATCTCAAGCCGTCGAATCTCCTGGTCGAGGGCAAGCGGGTCGTGGTCACCGACTTCGGCCTTGCCAAGGACATCGATCTGTGCTCGTCGCTGTCCCTGTCCGGACACGTGCTGGGCACGCCGGCCTACATGGCGCCCGAGCAGGCGCAGGGTCGCCAGCGAGACATCGACCCGCGCACCGATGTCTACGGGCTGGGTGCGACGCTGTACGACCTCTTCTGTGGTCGGCCGCCGTTCGTGGACTCCGATCCACTCCAGTTGCTGCGCAGGATTCAGGAGGACGAGCCGCGGTCGATCCGCCTCGACCAGCCGGACTTCCCGGCCGATCTCGAGACGGTCATCTTCAAGTGCCTGGAGAAGAAGCGGGAGCGGCGCTACGCCAGCGCGCTCGATCTGGCCGACGACCTCTCCCGCTGGCTCCTGGGACGGCCGGTCGTGGCGCGCCCACCGTCGATGGGCGAACGCACGGTCCGTGCGCTCCGGCGGCGCTTTTCGTCGCTGCTGGCGCTGGGAGTCGTTGCGGTGGTGCTCACGCTTTCCTTTTTTTGGGGGCTGGAGAGGCGCGAGCGAGGTGCGGTCGAGGCGGCGCTGAAGCTGTCGGATGACATCCACGACCTGCTCGACGACGTCGAACGCCACCTGCGTTCGGGCGATGTCGAGTCGGCACGGAAGCTGCGCGAAGACGGCGAGCGGCGCTGCCGGCAGTTTCTGGATCGCCATGACGTCGCCCACGCGCATTACCTCCTCGGTCTGCTGCGGACAACGCTTGAACGCACCGACGAAGCCCGGTCGGCGTTTGATCGCGCCATCGTCATGGACCCCAGTCTTGGTGAGGCCCGGATCGCGCGGGGCCTGCTGACCGCCGAGCGGTACTTCCAGCAATCGGGAAGAGCCGGTTCCGCGGGTGGGGAGCGGACAGGGACGGAGCTCGAAGAGCTGCGCCGTTCGGCGCTCGAGGATCTGTCCGCATCCCAGTTCGCAGACATGGCTCTGATCGACAAGCTGTACGCGGAAGCTCAGGTACAGCGTCTCGAAGGAAGGAAAGCGGCGGCACGCGACACACTTCGCGCGCTCCTTTCGCTCGATCCGGTGAACCTGCGCGGCCGCCGGGCCCAGAGTCAGCTCGAGCTCGAGCTGGGTCGTGCCGAGGATGCCCGGCACGCGGCGATGAGCGCGGTCGACCTGTATCGAGGGTTCGGTCCGGCATACCTGGCGCAGCTCGGTCGTGATCCTGCGGCGGAATCGAGCCCGCCGGAGGCCGGGGGCGCGGCCCTGCAGCACCTTCTGAGCGACCTCGGCCGGCGCATTGCGGCGGGGGACGCAGCGGCCTATTCGGAGCGGGCAAGCGCGCGCCTCTTCATCCGGGACCTGGAGGGCGCGCTGAGCGACTTGAGTGAGTCCCTGCGCCTCCGTCCCGACAATGCCCATGCTCACGGCAATCGTGGAGTCGTGCACACCCGCCACGCCGCCCGATGCATGGGCGAGAATCTCTGGGAACAGGCGCTCGTGGGATGGGAGGATGCAATCACCGATTACGACCGCGCGCTCCTGCTCGACCCGCACTTGATTGGGGCGAGGAACAATCGAGGTGTGTGCGCCCTTGAAAGAGGCTCGATCCTGCGGCGCGAGGGACGGCTCGGAGAAGCGGACCAGGAGCTCCAGCGGGCACGAGAGGATTTTGAGCAAGCGATCGAGCAGAACCCGCGGTTCATGCTCGCCAGGCACAATCGCGGAATCGTCGGACGCAGCCAGGCGGAGACCAGCTTTGCCAGAGGAGAGATCCAGGAGGCGTTGTCGCTCGTGCGCGCATCCATCGCCGACTTCGAGGCCGCGCTGGGGCTGCGTTCGGACGACGTCGAGACACTGATCGAAGTGTCGGTCTCCCGCATGCTCCTCGCGGAGCTGCATCGTGTCCAAGGTTCCCAGGAGGAGAAGGATCGCGAGCTGGACGAGGCACGAGCGGCGCTGTGGCTCGCCACCCAGCTTGATCCGGTGTCGGCGCGCGCAGTCGGTTATCTGGGAATCGCCAGGGTAAGGGCGAACCGGACGGAAGATGGACTCGCGGACCTGCGCCGGGCCCTCCTGCTGGGCCCGGATGCGACCATGCACCGGCGCATCGTGGAAGTGCTCGAGGCCGCATCCCATTGACCGAGACCGGCCGAGCGACGCGCGGACTGGCGAGTGGTCTGATGCAGAGATAAGATGCCTTTTCCGCCGAGAGATTCGGACCGTGATGCAGGTTGAAGAGAAACCTGCTGAGAAGGCGCAACGAAGCCTGCGGTTCGAAGATCCGGCGCAAAAGGTGCCGTATCTCTGCATCAGACCACTAGTCATCGAACCACGACCACCATGCCTGATGAGAGTCCTGCTGGCGGACTTCGAGCAGGAGAGGGGGGCGAAAACGCGCCGGATCGACTTCGATCTCGATCGCGAGATCCCAGGTTCCCATCTCCGGGTCGAGATACAGCCTTGCCTGGTCGTGACCTGCATCGGCTGCAACGGACAGGAATCGTTCGCTGAAGAGCGTCCTCTCGAGATCGCGCACCAGAACGAGCTCGAGAGGCGCAGTTGCATGAATCTCGAATCGATGTCGACTCTTCGAGGGCGAATGAGAGAGGTGCATGCGCGCTCCAGTCGTCGCATAGCAGCGACCATTCTCGAGGGCCTCGAACAGGTCGTCGCGACGGAGCTCCTTGGCGAGTACGGCGGTGATGCCGAGGAATGCGTAGCGTGAGGCGTTCGGCCATTCGATGCCGACCAGCCCGCCGGGTTGACCGAAATGCTGATCGGCGTCGGCGACGAGATTGAGGTGCAGCCCGTTCTTCCACTGGGAAAGGATGCTCGTTGCGGCCTCTTCCGGAAACATCCGGTCGCCCCGGTCGCCGTGGATCGGGAACATGGTTTGACCACCCAGGGAACATCCGTGCCAGGAGTAGACCTCGGCGAGCTTCTGCCGGGGCAGGAGCGTTGGATCGCCGTAGCGATAACCGCGTTGGACCGAGGAGCTGTACCACAGCGGATGATGAACGACGATCAGCGCGTTGGAGTCGGAACCGATGGCGTGCGCCAGCTCCTCCAGACGATTCGCGACCCGGACCGCGCCCCCGGAGCCGCGAGCTGCGAATGCCGCGACCGGTTCGCCTCGGGCGGATTCCCGGAACACGACGTGGCGGTGCCCGTCGCCCGGATGGGTCCATTCAAAGCCTGCGAAGACCAGGAATCGGCCTTCCTCGCTCAGCTCCTTCTCGAGGCGCGGGTACAGGCTCCACTCGAAGGACGGAGCTTCCGCGTGCTCCGTCAGGGCGCAGAAATCGAGCCGCGTCACCTCGCGTGCAAATCGCAGCGTTCGGCGCGGTGTGCTGGCGCCATGTCCGCCGGCGGCGGTGTGATTGTGAAGGCTGCCGAAGTAGGGACGAGCAAGAATCTCCTCCTGTACGACGATGGGATTGGAGAGACCCCGAGCGACGATCCGGCCTTCGTCATCCCGGGCCACAACCTCGATCCGGTGAACCCCGGCGGGAAGTCCTTCCAGCGGCAAGTCCACGCCTTCCGGCTGGCGGACATCTTTCGGACCGGAGACGACCACGCTCCGGTCGTCGTCGCCGATCTTGAGCTCGAGTCTGACCTCAGCCGGCAGCGTGACCGCGCTGCTCGTGCGCGGGCCGCTGAAGCCGTTCATGAACGTGACGACAAGGTGGAAGGACTCGTTCATCGCCGCCGCGGCGGGTCCGAGCACTCGCAGCCAGTCGACCTTTGGATCGACGATGCGCACCGGCACGATGCCCTGCGCCTCGCAGGAGTCCTCGCCGGTGACGACCTCCGCGAACAGATCAAGATCGATCGGCAGAGTCGGCGTCAGCGGGCCCCCGTCGGAGGAACCCAGGCAGATTTGCAGACATTGGTCCCGGGGCCAGCCGTCCTCCAGCACCAGCTCGAACCAGGACCGGCCGGTTGGAACAACCTCGACCAGCACAGGCGTCGCGGACGCATCCTGCCAGTGCGCGGTGATGTCGATCGGTCGGCGCAGGGCGTCACACTTGAGATCCGGGAGCCGGTAACGCAGATCGGAGTCGAGGTAGCGGTGACCGTCCTCGACGTAGCCCTGATGGATGAGGATTCGTGTTCCTCTCGGAAAACTTCGCGTAGCGATGAGGATCCATTGCGCTCGGAGGGGCGCACCGGGGCGAGCAAGGAGACAGGATGGGTGGCTGTCAAGAACGACGGGGAGTTTCTCGTCGGCGCAGGCGAACAGGAAGGCAAGAGCGCCGATGATCAGACTCGAAGAATCGAGGCGCGTCGTGATCTCGGGGAGTATCTCGGGGAATATCTCGGGGAATGTCGCGTTCGGCGAGCGGGCGCGGGCCGGAGCTGGTGCCGAAGAGAGGACTTGAACCTCCACTCTCTTGCGAGAACTAGACCCTGAATCTAGCGCGTCTGCCAATTCCGCCACTTCGGCACCCATGAAGGGCGGGTTACTCTAGGAGCCGGTCCCTCGATGTCAAGCGAGGAAGAAGATGTCCAGATCCCCTCGACCTGGTGCAGCAGCCCGTGGAGCGTCCGATCGACGAACGATCGCGAAGAATCGGCGTGCAACCTTCGAGTTCTTCATCCTGGAGCGGATCGAGGCGGGAGTTGCGCTCACAGGCACGGAGGTGAAATCCCTTCGAGAGAGTCGCGCCGACCTGAGCGGTGCCTTCGTGCGCATCGAGAAGGGCGAGGCGTATCTGGTCGGTTGCAATATCGCCGAGTATTCCTTCGGCAATCGAATGAATCATGTGCCGCTCCGCCCGAGGAAGCTGTTGTTGCATGCTCGGGAGATCCGCGAACTCGACAAGAAGGTGAAGACCGAAGGCGTCACGGTGATTCCGGTGGAGCTGTACTTCAAGGGTGCCTACGCCAAAGTCGAGATTGCTCTGGCCAAAGGCAAGAAGCTGCATGACAAACGCGAGGACATCGCTCGCCGCGACGCCCGGCGGGAGATGGACCGCGGCATGCGCCGACGGCGATGACCCGGACTCGCGCCGCCTCCGCCCTGGTTTTTGGTCTGGTCGCGACGGCGATCACCGCCCTGGCAACCTGGCCGCTTGCGCCCAATCTCTTCGGTTTGACGCGCCTCACGGATTCCACCGTCGACGACTTCATCTATTACTGGAACGACTGGTGGGTGCACCGGGCGCTGTTCGTCCGCCATCAGAACCCCCTGTTCTGCGACGAGATCTTTCATCCCAACGGGCACTCTCTGGCGGCGACGCCGTTGGCGATGAGCATGGCCCTGCTGTCCCTGCCCTTCCAGGCGGCTCTGGGGTCTCTGCACGGTGCCGCAGTCACGGTCAAGCTGCTCGCCTTCGCCAGTTTTCCTGCCGCGGTGCTGTCGATGCGCTGCCTGCTTCTGAGGCTGGGTGTCGGGGCAATCGCGGCGTTTCTCGGAGGTTGCGCCTACGCCTTCGTCCCGTTCCGGTTTCTTCACCTGACCCGCGTGCACTACCTCGCGGGCGCTCTGACACCTTGGTTTCTCTCGCTGCTGCTCTCATCCCTGCGCGAAGGTGGGCGCAGAAGGATTGCCGCCTGCGCGGTCGTGTTCGCGTTCACGGCAGGCTGCGACGCGTCTCTGCTGGTGGAGATGGGCCTGTCGAGCGCGATCCTCCTGTGCTTCGAAGCAAGGGGCTCGGCGTGCCTCTCTAGAACGCTGGTTCGCTGGATCGCGGTGCACCTGCTCGCGGCGATCATGCTGGCGCCTCTGGTCCTTCCGCTGTTTCGTGAAGTGCGGGCGAATCCGGGGGCGGACCTGTCCCATCTGCTGCACTTCGAGTACGAGCCGCAGCGCAATCAACGGATCCTTTCACCCGACCTCAACAGCCTGGCCTACTACCTGAGCCCGTCGTTGCACGAAAACCTGTTTGCTCCGGAGACCGTTCTCGGGAGGGGCGCCGAGCCGACGCGCAACATTCTCCACAGCTTTCGGCCGCCGGGAGATCGGCCCCGGCTGGAGATGGTCGCGGCGGCAGCGGCGATTCTGTGGGTCGGCGGGTTTGCGTTGGCGGGTCTCCGGCAAAGGGGCGCTTTGCCGTTCGCAACCCTTGCAGTGCTTGGCTTTGCTCTGGCGCTGGGACCATGCCGTGAGATCGGGGGAGAGACCGTGGCGATGCCCTACGCGTGGCTGGCCGAGGTCATTCCTGGATTGAACGCAGGCCGCTATCCGGCGGCACATCTGCGCTTGTTTCATCTTGGAATCGCGGTCCTGTCAGCCTTGTCGCTGTCGAGGTCCGTGCCTCGCTGGCAGCTCCTCTCCGGTGCGCTTCTCGTCCTGCTCTGCACTGCCTGGTCGCAGCGCACACTGAGGTTCGAACCCATCGCTCACGAGCGCATCTACCTGCAAATCGCTGCGGATCCTTCCCCGGGAGCCGTCCTCGATCTGCCGCCGCGGGCCGAGGGGGCCCGCCGCAAGATGGCGCTCGGGCAAATCCTCCATCAGCGGCCACTGGTCAATGGTCCGCTGACCCGCGTCAACCCGGAGGAATGGCGCTATTTCACGGAAAAGCTGCGGGTGGTGCCGCGCTGTCTGCGGCCACCGCCACCCGCCTTCCCGGACGACCCCGCGTTGCTGGCAGAGGTCAGCGACAACCTCGATCTTCTGCGTCGAGATCGGATCCGGTACCTGGTGATCCGGCGCTCGCTGCAATTGTGGGATCCGACCGCCTTTCTGTGGCTCGAGCAGTACCTTCGCGGTCACTCGGGGTTGACCGTGAGCCGGGTCGACGGACATCTGCTGGTGCGGGTGGAAACCTGGTGAGTGGGAACGAGCAAGGGCTGCCGGGAGGGAACCGGCGATCGGACCTGGCGTATATTGTTTGCGTTCATCTTGTGGAAGGGGGCGCCACGGTTTCGACCGGGTGGAACCTCTTCGTTGATGGCGCTCCGAGGTTTCAGGAGGCCTCGTAAAACCCCTGAAAAACGTTACATGCGGACACTCGTCTCGCACTGGCTGCCTGATTAAGTAGGCAACCACGGCACTCCACTCAGCCTGCGGAGCGGAGCTCGCCGCCTTTAGCAGGCTGGCAGCGACATCCCGGCCCGGCGGGTCGCTGCGAGACCCTGAGGGCTGACCTGGTTCCTCGTCCTGTCGATCGGAACGGAATCGGGTGAGAAGCAGCGTGTCGATCGACTACGAGCGTAGAGGTCAGCGGAGCGGCACTCTGGGACGCGGGTTCGACTCCCGCCGCCTCCACCAATATCATCGCGGCATGATCACGGCCCGACCTGTCATCTGCCGATGGCTCTGCGCCTGCTCGACGCTCCTTGGCGGCTGTGCCGCAGTCGACCGCGCGATCCTTGGTCTCGAGGAGATTCATCGAGATCCCGACCCTACGACGGGCTATGCACCCGCGGTTCCCTGGCGCAACTCCTGGTGGGGCATCCGCTTCGAGGTGGCGCATCTCCTCGGGATCGACCTTTCGGAACCGAAGGCGCGCGCCGTGCAGGATCCGATTCAGTACTGCATCGATCGACTGGAGAAGCTGCAGGAAGCGGCTCCGGACCTCGAGGACCATCGAAGGTTGCGCGCGGTGATTGCGGTCGCGGCGATGACGCGAATGGATCGTTCCCGCATCCTGCGCAGCGAAGCGTTGCGCCTCCTCGAGGCGCTGAGTCTGCCGATCGTCCACGACTTCCGACTGGAGACCTCGACCGTGGACGACGAAGCGAAGGTGACCGCCCAGATCGAGCCCCTGCTGGCGTGGGTCGAGGGTCCGACGGATGAGAGTGGAAACGACGATGTGGCCCGGATCGAGATTGCGATCGCCCGTTTCTCGGAGCTTCGACCCGAGTCGATCGCGCTCGCGGAGAAGCTGCTGACCGTGGGAGGCCTGGCGCTCGCGCGCAGCGAGGGATCGGCGTGGCAGAAACCGCTGCAGACGGCCACGCGGCGACACGCGGTTCAACTGGCATTCCTGTCCGGTCTGGAGGCCTTGAATGACCCTGTGCCCGCCGTCCGTGCGCGAGCCGGTCGGCTCCTTCTGCTGCTCGATCCGGCAGAGGCTTCGCGCAGGATCGGCAGAATGTACGGTGGATTCGAAGACGGAGTGACCAAGGTCGCGCTGCTCCTCACCCTGCAGGAATCAAAGGTCGCCCCCGCAGATCTGGACCCGACTTTTCGCAGAGGGATGTGGAACGATGTCGAGAATGGGGAGGCTGCGGTTTCCGCCTGGGCGAGATGGAGCCTGGCCCGGCTGCTCGGTGTCGATCCACGCACCATCACGCGGGACGAGCTCCGTTCGCGATGGGAGTCTTTGCCCGGCTGGTCGGCGGAAGGTTGAACGCGATGGCCCGGATCTCCATCCACTGGTCGAAGGAGGAGCGTGCATACGGAGGAGGTGAGCTTCGCAGTCACTTCCTTCTCGATGCGTTTGGCATCTTTGGTGATGTGGCCGCGGCGTTCGTCGGTCCGTGTCGGGTCGAAAAAGAGACGATGGTCGACCTCGAAGATCTGCGCAGGGGCGACTTCATCTACAGCCCGCGAATGCTTCACTTCCTGGTCGAGCACTTCGACCTCGGCTTGCGCGAAGGCGTGATTCGGCAAAGATTGCTTGCTCGCCTCGCCGCCGACGAGCTGCTGGAGCGCGGACTTTGTCCCAGGGTTCGGGGCGACGACCTGTATCTCGACCAACGCAAGGCATCCGTCTCGATTGCAACGCGATCTCCGGTGTCGGTCCTCATCCACCTTGGGATCAACGTCCGGACAGAGGGCGTGCCGGTGCCGGCATGGGGTCTAGAGGAAACCACGATCGAACCCGAGGTACTCGCTCGCAAGGTACTCGGAAGGTATCAGGAGGAGATCGACGATATCTACCGGTCGGTGGCCAAGGTGCGAGCGACCTCGTGACCCAGAGCTCTTGTTCCCGCAGGAAGCCCGTCCGGACGACAGTTCTGCGCATCTCGATCGCGGTTGTGTTGTTCGCGATCGTGCTCGCGCTGGTGCCGTTTCGCGATCGGCTTTCCTGGCCGGGAGTCGTTGGACCGGAAGCTCTCAAGGGAAAAATCGAGCGCACGGACGGGGAAGTCATCTTTCGTGCTGACAACGGCTCCGAGTTTCGGCTTCGCCTCGACCCGGCCGCCGCGAGGGGAATGTTCGGCTCGGTCCGGATCACGCGTCCTCGAATGGAGCCGGTGGATCGTCTCCTGTCTCGGGAGGACCAGAAAGAGCTCGAGGGGGAGCCAGAGCAGGGCCTGATCACGACTCTCATCAACGTCTCGGTGGGGCCGTTTCTGATCGCGGTCCTGGTGTACCTCCTCGCCGCAGCGATTTCTTTTCAGCGCTGGCACGTGTTGCTGCGCGCGGTCAATGTGGGGGCGCCGTTCGCACGCGTGTTCAAGCTCGGCTTCATCGGTCTGTTCTTCAGCAACATCATCCCGGGCATGACCGGAGGCGATCTGGTCAAGGCGATCTACGTCGCGCGGGATCATCGCCAGCAGAAGACGGAGGCGGTGTTGTCGGTGATCGTCGACCGGGTGATCGGTCTGCTGGCACTGGCCATCGTCGCCGCCTTTGTGCTTCTCCTGGTCCTGGTCGACGGCGACCTTCTGGGAAATGCCGCGGAGCGTTCAAGGCAGGAGCTCAAGCGGCTCGCAGCGGTCGTCGATCTCATTCTGCTGGCGATCGTGGTTGCCGGCTGCGTGTTCTTCTCGCGGCGGATCCGCCGCGCCATCCTGCTCGACCGGCTGCTCGAGCGTCTGCCGTTCGCGGGTCTGCTGAAAAAGATCGACCGGGCGATTCTCCTGTTTCGCGCCGCACCGAGGGCGGTGGCCTACTCGGTGGCCATCTCGCTGGTGATCCACGTCGTGGTGCTGACGTCGATCGCCTTCGTCGGTCAAGCCTTGAGGATCGAGCTCAGCTCGATCCTCTTCTATTTCGCACTTGCACCTCTGCCCCTGATCCTGCAGTCGATTCCGATGACGCCCGGCGGCATCGGTGTCGGCGAGACGGCGTTCGTCTTCATCTTCTGCAACGTCGCGCGGCTGCTCTCGGCGCAGCAGGCCCTCGCCCTTGCCCTGACCTATCGAGTCGTGCAGCTCCTGGTGTCCCTCATCGGCGGCCTGTTTCTGCTCACCAGCCACGAGAAGCCGATTGCTCCCGGAGAAGAGGACATCGACGAGGCGACCGAGGTCTCAGCCTCGATCAGCGGCTGACTCCGGAATCGTGCCGTCGGGGGAAAAGACAGAGTGCGATAACGTGGGTCGCGACGCGGGCCGTCTCCCTCGAGTCCGCCTTGAGACCTGCGGAGGATTGCATGACCTTGCTCGTCCTTGGTTCCGTGGCCTTCGATGACGTGCGCACTCCGGCGGGATCGCGCGAGAAGGTGCTCGGCGGATCGGCGACTTACTTTGCATGGGCTTCCGCGACTTTGGTGAAGACTCATCTGGTGGCGGCCGTGGGAAGGGATTTTCCCGTCCGGTTCGAGCAGGCCCTGGAGGCGCGCGGCATCGGGCTCGAAGGACTGCACCGAGATCCGGTCCAGGAGACCTTTTACTGGAAGGGCTACTACGGCGAGGATCTGAACCTGGCGCACACAAGTGCCGTCCACATCAACGTCCTGGGAAGCTGGAGGCCGAGGATTCCCGATCATCTCCGGGCCGCGCCGTACGTGTTCCTGGCCAATGACCAGCCCTCGAATCAACGCCATGCGCTCGATCAACTGCAAAAGCCACGACTGGTGTTGTGCGATACGCGGGATCTGTGGATCGAAAAGGATCCACACGGGCTTCTCGAGGTGATTCGGCGCACGGACGGGATCATCCTCAACGACGGCGAGGCGAGGCTTCTGACCCGGGAAAAAAACCTGATCCGGGCCGGAAAGAGCCTGCATTCGCTCGGCAGCAGAATCGTCATCATCAAGAAGGGCGAGCACGGGGCGTTCTTGTCGATGGACGGTCGCGGCTTTGCCCTCCCTGCCTATCCCGTCGAGCAGGTCGTCGATCCGACCGGCGCCGGGGACTCGTTCGCCGGGGGGCTCATGGCGTTTCTGGCCTTGGTGCAGTCCTCCTCGTTTTCCAACCTCAAGCAGGCGATGCTCTGCGGCACGATCGCGGCATCGTTCTGTGTCGAGGATTTCTCGCTGGATCGGATGCGGGATCTGACCCGCGTGGAGTTCGACGCACGCCTGGAGGAGTTCCGCGGCTTCCTGTCCATCTGAAAGAGACCTGGTGTTTCAAGGATGAGACTGTTCATCGCCATCCCACTGCCCGACGAGGTTCGGTGCGCTCTGGGCGCCGTCCGGAAGGCGGAGGTCCTGCGCGGGTCCGGTGTGCGTTGGGTACGGTCCGAGTTGGTGCACCTGACGCTCCGCTTCCTGGGGGAGGTCGCACAAGAGAGACTTTCTTCTGTCACCGAAGTCGTTCAAGAGACGTCATTGAAACATCCAACGTTCATGATGGAAGTCGCGGGGCTGGGCGCCTTTCCCAGTTGGAAGCGTCCCCGAGTATTCTGGGCGGGAGTCAGGCCCTGCCCGGAGTTGGAGGGCGTGCAAGAGGCGTTGGAGCGAGGAGTCGCCGCCGCTGGTTTTGCGCCAGATCGCGAGGCATTCCATGCGCATGTGACGCTGGCGCGGATCCAATCTGCGGAGTTTCGGATCAAGCCCGAGCTGCTGGAGAGATTCGAGTCCTTCGGGCGGATCCGGGTGGAGGAGATCGTGGTGGTGGAAAGCGTTCTTTCCCCCTCGGGGCCGAGTTATCACTCGCGTGCCTGCGCCAAGCTCGGCGCGAGCGGGCCGGCGAAGGCGGGAGGGCTGTTCTAGTTTTGTTTGGTATCCTGGCGGAACAAGGCGGGACGGGACGCGCGACCTCAGGCGCGTTGAGATGACTTCCTGCCGGGAACAGGCAAGCATGGCGCAGGAGGGTGCGTCCGTACCAAGGGAGGGATTCAGAAGTCGATGGCCAGCAACAACAATTCGAGCTCCGCGGCCTCCGGTCGCAAGCAAATGGTGGCGGACGCGATCGTGCAGATCGAGCGACAGTTCGGGCGGGGCGCAATCATGCGTCTGGGCGAGTGCACCAACACCGCCGTAGTGGGGATCTCGACGGGCTGTCTGTCACTGGACGTGGCGCTGGGCGGGCAGGGCATCCCGCGCAGCCGGGTCACAGAGGTGTTCGGCCCAGAATCGTCCGGGAAGACGACGCTGACGCTGCACTGCATCGCGAACGCCCAGCGCACCGGAGGAGTGGCCGCATTCATCGACGCGGAGCATGCGCTCGACCCGACCTTCGCCCAGAAGCTCGGGGTGAATGTGAACGAACTGCTCGTGTCCCAGCCCGACTGGGGTGAGCAGGCGCTTGAGATCGCCGAAATGTTGATCCGCTCGGGCGGGATCGACGTGGTCGTCGTCGACTCCGTGGCTGCGCTCGTGCCCAAGGCAGAGATCGAGGGCGAGATGGGCGAGCAACACCTCGGATTGCAGGCACGTCTGATGTCGCAGGCCATGCGCAAGCTCAACGGGGCGCTTGCGCGTTCGCCCTGTGCGCTCATCTTCATCAACCAGATCCGCGAGAAGATCGGCGTGATGTTCGGCAGCCCGGAGACGACGACCGGGGGACGGGCGCTCAAGTTCTATGCGTCGGTCCGCATCGACATCCGGCGGATCGGGTCGATCAAGAACGGCGAGGAGACCATCGGCACACGGGCGCGTGCGACCATCGTCAAGAACAAGATTGCGCCTCCGTTCCGCAAGACTGAGTTCGACATCCTGTTCGAGGAAGGCATCTCCTACCACGGTGATCTGATCGACCTCGCGGTCGAGCGGCGCGTCGTGGAAAAGTCCGGAGCTTGGTTTTCGTTTGGATCGACCCGGCTGGGTCAAGGGCGCGAGAAGGCGCGCGATTTTCTCAAGGAGAACCGCGAGATGTGCGCAGCGGTCCTGGGAAAGGTCAGAGAGGCTCTCGGCACCAACGGTGCTGCCGAGAACGGCCAGAAACCGGCAGCGGAGGTGGCGTCAGAGGCGGCCGTGGCATCCTCAACCGCCGTTCGCGCCGCTGCGGCGGCGCCAGCCCGGGCCGCCCCGACGCGCAAACCTTCTGCCGAAGAGACGTCTTGACTGTGAGTCCGGCGGCGTGGTCCTGCCACCTGGCTATCATTCTTCGTTTTTCATCGAGACAGGGTGTCATGTGCCTTGACCCCGGCTCTGGCCTCCTCCATCCCGCGCCATGAAATCCCCGGAGATTCGCCGCACCTATCTCAAGTTCTTCGAGGGTCGCGGCCATACGATTCATCCGAGCGACTCGCTGGTTCCCGAAAACGACCCAAGTCTTCTGTTCACGGGCGCCGGCATGAATCAATTCAAGGACATGTTTCTGGGTCGCGGACACCTGCCGTTTCGACGTGCGACGACCTCCCAGAAATGCCTGCGGCTCCCGGACCTGGACAACGTCGGCCGCACTCCCAGCCATCACACCTTCTTCGAGATGTTGGGCAATTTCAGCTTCGGCGACTATTTCAAGGAGGATGCGATCGTCTGGGCGGACGAGCTGTTGAGGACCGGGTTCGGAGTGGAACGGCGGCAGCTTTGTGTGTCGGTGTTTGAGACCGATGACGAAGCGGCGACGATCTGGGCGCGGCTTTCGTATCCAAAGAACCGGATCTTTCGTTACGGAGAGAAGGACAACTTCTGGCCATCGGAGGCGCCCTCGAAAGGACCGAACGGACCTTGTGGTCCTTGCAGCGAGATCTACTACGACTTCGGCGCGGACGTAGCACCTGAGCTGGGTGCCGATCCAAGCACAAATGGCCAACGATTCGTCGAGATCTGGAATCTTGTGTTCACGCAGTTCGACCGTTGCGATGGCGGGCAGCTCGCGCCACTGCCGCAGAAAAACATTGACACTGGGATGGGGCTGGAACGGCTGACTCGGGTGCTTGCCCGGGCGAAGTCCAACTTCGAAACTGATCTGTTTCAGCCAATCCTTCGCCAGCTCGAGAAAATCAGCGGGAAAGGATATGGCGCGGCGGAGGGCAGCGATCGGCCCATGCGCAGAATCGCCGACCACATTCGCGCCGTCGTGTTTGCGATCGCAGATGGTGTCGTTCCCTCGAACGAGCGCCAGGGATACATCGTTCGAAAGATTCTGCGGCGGGCCCTCGCCGATGGTCTGGATCGACTCGGCATCAAGGAGCCATTCCTCGCCGGGTTGGCTCCGACAGTGATTTCCGTGCCGGGGATGACCGAACAGTTCCCCGAGCTCGAACGCAATCGCGGCGGGATCGTACGGGCGGTCGAGGAGGAGGAACACAAGTTCCTGGAGAGTTACCGCAAAGGCAGTGCTCGACTCCAGACCGAGATCGAGCGACTGAAAGTCGAAGGGCAGAAGATGCTGTCCGGGAAAGCAGCGTTCTTTCTTTGGGACACCGCAGGATTCCCGATCGATCTCACCCGGCGTACTCTGGAAGAACAGGGGCTGTCGCTGGAAGAGGAGGGGTTCCAGCGCGCGATGGAAGAGCAGAAGTCACGCTCGCGTGCAGGCTCCAATCTCCAGGGAGAGATCTTCTCGGGAGGCCCTCTCCAGGAAATCAAGAGAGAACTCCCTCCGTCCGTCTTCCGAGGGTACGAGACCCAGAGCCTTCACGTCCATCTGCGTGCCCTTCTCAGAGACAATGAACGCGTGCAGACGGCCTGCGAGGGCGACTCTGTGGTGTTGGTCTTCGACGAGACTCCGTTCTACGCCGAGGGCGGTGGCCAGGTCGGAGATCGCGGAGAGTTCTCATCGGAGAGCTTCAGGGTTCGGATCGAGGACACCCGCAGGGTCGACGGCTATCACCTGCACCACGGATCTGTGACGGCGGGCAGCGTCTCGGAGGGACAATCCGGCACCCTTGCGGTCCATTCCAGTCACCGAGCGCCGACGCAGCGCAATCACACGGCGACCCATCTTCTCCACTGGGCTCTCCGCAGGACTCTGGGCAGTTCCGTCGAACAGCGCGGCTCGCTCGTTGATGCGGACCGCTTGCGTTTTGATTTCAACCATGCCTCCGCCCTGACCCGCGAACAGATTCAGCAAGTCGAGGATCTCGTCAATGACGAGATCCTTGCCAACGTGGAAGTGCTCAAGATAGAGAGAAGCCTGGAGGAGGCACTGGAGCACGGCGCGGTTGCACTCTTCGGGGAGAAGTACGGAGAGCGGGTTCGGGTGGTTCAGATCAAGGACCCGCATGCTGAGCGCTGTTCCGCTGAGCTGTGCGGAGGGACGCATGTCGATCGGACCGGAGAGATCGGCTCGTTCAAGATCCTGTCTGAGTCGAGCGTGTCAGCAGGAATTCGGCGAATGGAGGCGGTCACCGGCCTGGGGACGATCCGGCTCCTGCGGGAAAAGGAGGATCTGCTGCGTGGAGCTGCTTCATCGCTCAAGGCCTCGGAGGAGGAGATCCACAAGAGAATCACCACGCTCCAGGAGGAATTGAAAAAGCTGCGCAAGGAAGTGCAGAAGGCTTCGCATTCGCATTCGGATCTGAATCTGGGTCGGCTGCTCGAGTCCGAACGGGTCGTGGAATCAGTGCGGGCCTACACCCTCGCCGTTGAGGCGTCCCAGTCGGACCTGATGAGTCTGGTCGACGGTGTTCAATCGCGCAGTGCGAGTCCCGGTTGCATCGTGATTCTGATCGGCAAGGATGACGGGGGAGCGCCGGTCGTAGTCTTCTGCGACAAGGAAGCCCAGAATCTTGGTCTTCATGCCGGCAATCTCTGTTCGACCGTCACTCACAGGCTGGCTGGACGAGGAGGTGGCAATGCCGGCTTGGCGCGTGGAAAGGGATCTCGGTTCGATCTGGCTACGGAGGCGATCGATGCGGGGCTGGCACAAGTTCATGACCGGCTGGCAGGAAGATCGTGAGTGTGGCGCGGTCATCCGATGGCAGCTGCGATGGCGAGCGCCAGAATCCAGCGGGCGAAGGTGCCAGGCTTGAACGGTCGGCCGCAAGTGCCTATCTTCTCCGGACTTTTGCAACCTCCGGAAGGCCTTGAGTGCAGGGCAAGAGGGGGCCTTGATTTGCAGAAACGGCCCGTCCCCAAGAAAGCTCATGGTCGCTCACCGCACTGGTCGGAGATGTCATGGCTGTCCCTAAGGCAAAAACCTCCAAGTCGCGCAAGAGAATGCGGCGGGCCCATCACCATTTGTCGATGCCGGCCATCGCCCGATGTGCTCGCTGCGGCAAGGCGACCCGGCCGCATTCCGTCTGTCCGAGCTGTGGCTACTACCACTCGACCCAGGATTTCGCCGAAACCGACAAACCCTGAGGGCAGATTCGACAGCATGCCTTGGGCTCCACTCGCTTTCCTCGTATCCCTCAGGAGCTACGCGGCCGGGCCATGAAAATCGCTGTCGATGCCATGGGCGGAGACAACGCTCCCGAAGAGATCGTTCAGGGCGTAATCCGAGCAATCGAACAGGGTTTTGTGACGGCTCAAGAGGTGTGTCTGGTCGGAATCGCGGACACGCTGGAGCAGTACCGCCGCCAGAATGCCGCTCTGGCCGCCTGCTCGGTCGTGCATGCATCCCAGGTCGTGGGCATGGCGGATCCCCCGACCAGCGTTCTTCGCAGCAAGAGCGACTCCTCGATCACGATTGCCACGACTCTGCTGCGCGACCGACAGGCGGATGCGTTCATCTCGGCCGGGAACACCGGCGCCGTCGTGGCTGCCGCCTGGAGTCTTCTCAAGCGCCTGCCGGGGGTACGCAGGCCCGGGATCGCCATCACCTTCTCGACGATGAGCGGTCATGCAACGATGCTCGACGTCGGCGCCAACGTTCACTGCAAACCCCTGGACCTCTTCCAGTACGCGGTGATGGCGGATGTCTTTTGCAGGCGCGTGCTCGGCCTCGCGGCACCAAGGATTGGACTGCTGAACATCGGTGAGGAGGGGGAAAAAGGAACGGAGCTGGTCAAGCAGACGCGTGATTACTTCCAGAAGTCTCACCTCAATTTCATCGGCAATGTGGAGGGTTTGGACGTATTCACCGGCAAGTGTGATGTCATCGTCTGCGAGGGGTTCGTCGGAAATGTGGTTCTCAAGGTCAGTGAGGGCCTGGGACTCTTTCTGCGTTCGCTGCTGGAAACGGAAATTCGCAGTTTGAAGCCTCGTTCGGACAGCACCTCTTCCTCGGTCATCGCAGACGTCCTGCACTCGGTGTTTCGCCGGCTGGACTACGCCGAATACGGCGGTGCTCCGATCCTGGGAGTCAACGGACTGGTGGTGAAGATGCACGGGCGGTCGGACCGGCGGGCGACGGCCAATGCGCTCCGGATCGCGAAGCAGTTCGTGCTCAACCAGGTGAACGAGCACATCTGCTCGGCTCTGCACGAGACCGGCCGGGACGGGATAGGGGATTCAAAGTGACTCACCTGCGGCGTGTCGGCATCCGCGGGACTGGGTCGTACCTTCCAGTCCGAGTACTCTCCAACGACGATCTGGCCCGGATGGTCGATACCAGCGACGATTGGATCACGACGCGTACCGGCATCAAGAGCCGGCGAATCGCAGCCGAGGGGGAAACGACTTCGGACCTGGCGATCGTCGCCGCTCGGAATGCACTGAACGCCGCGGGAATGAAGGCCGAGGAGATCGACCTCGTCATCGTCGCAACCGTGACCGGCGACTTTCGATTCCCCGCGACTGCCTGTCGGGTTCAGGCATCGCTCGGTGCGGGACACGCCGGCGCCTTCGACGTTTCAGCGGCCTGCTCGGGATTCCTGTACGCTCTGTCGGTGGGATGCGCTCA
>Ga0247727_10003813_pt1 | contig 32904 bp, 25 predicted proteins | sample WisWelCaveWW1625_FD_202498 | JGI IMG/M metagenome (GOLD analysis project Ga0247727, IMG submission 202498) | Biofilm microbial communities from Wishing Well Cave, Virginia, United States - WW16-25 | ecosystem: Environmental > Aquatic > Deep subsurface > Groundwater > Cave microbial mat | place...
CTTTCTTATCCGCTCTACACGTCCTGCCGCTGCAGCCTGCCTCTGTCGTACCATGAGCCGTCCTCCTGCTCATGACCGTAGGCCGGACGGCTGCCGGTTTCATGCACGCTTGCCGGAAGGACACCGAAGCACAGGTCGTCTCATCCGCAGCTCGCCCACGAGCGCCACCCAGTCGAGCGGTTGGCTCCTACAGCGGTCCCAGCTGTCCTGCGGTAGCGGGTCACAGGTCGTCTGGAAGTCGAAGCCATAGCTGCGAAGGTCGGGCCAGCCGAGGTCGCGGCACTCCGGCCTCAACGGGTCGCTTGGAGTGCACGAGCCCGGCGAGGCACAGCACTGCACGCCGGGCGAGCGATCCTCCGCCTGGCGACACTGGCAGACATCGAGTTCGAGCTCGGGGGCCAGAGACCGCATGACGGATTGACCGCCAGCTGCCCAGCACCACTGCGCCGCTTCCTGGGCGGAACCGCGCAAGTCCAGCACGACCTGCTCGCCCGATGAGGCGCCCGCAGTCCCCCAGATCCAGAACAGCGCACATGCGGTGGCGATGCCGCAACGGCGCCGCCCCCCGGCTTGCTCGAACGCCCGAGCAGAACTGCGGGAACCCATGAGAGTCCCCCAACGTGGTGTTGTGCGCGAGAGTCTGGCGGGATGCTAGAACGGGTCGGGTGAGTCAAGCAAGGACAAAGACGGTGCCTGTGGGCCCACAAAGCAAAGGTCGCTTGTCCCGAAAAGTCGTCTCACCTTCTCTTGATCCCGAAGAAGTCGACCCAGTGGACGAGGCCGCCCCAGCCGGCGGCGAACTCGTCGTAGGGAATCCAGAAGCCCTCGTCCAGCTCGCCCTCGCACGCGCGTCCGGCCGGGCACAGCCGTTTCGGATCCACGACCAGCACCCGCCTCCCGCCGTGGATCGAGAAACCCTTCACGACGACCATGTGTCCCCGCGCCGACCCCCGCGGCCGGAGCGCCGCGAGAACCGGCCGCCCGGCGCAGATCTCCGCCGACAGCTCCAGCCACCCGAGCGGCCGAGCCTCGCACGCCTCGTCGTCCTGCCGCTTCGGCAGCCCGTCGCACGTCGTCTTGTAGTCGAAGCCGTAGCGATCCGGCCGTTCTACGAACGCCGGCCAGCGCGCCTCGTCGCAGCGCGCCGGTACGTCGCCCGAGGGTACGCAGGCGCTCGACGTGGCGCAGCACCCCGCCACGCCGAGCACCTGTTCCGCCTGCCGACACTGGCAAGCTTCCGTCTGCTCGACACCGAGCAGCTCCATCACCATCTGCCCGCTCGCCGCCCAGCACCAGTACTGCCCAGCCTGAGGCGTGTACCGGAGGCTCAGCGTCCGCTCCTGGCAAGCTTCGCGCCCGACCGCAGGCGAGGCAGTCAGGACTACCGCGACCGCTAGTGCGGTGCTGCCCCTCCCCCGGAACATATCAGCCTCGTGCCACCCGGGCGAGAACCGGCCTAGTCCCGTTCGAACCGTGCGGGCGGGCAAAAAGGCCCGCCAGACATGCCGGTGTTCGGACGTGGCTGCGCAGCAAGCCAGGGCCGCGGCAAGGGCCGCTCCACCGGCTTCCTTCCAAGCAGCGCGTAGTAGGCACCGAAATGGAGCGCCCCCATCTCCTCACCGCTGAGCACGTGATGAGCGTGAGTCGTGCCGTTCTCTGCAGGTAGGTTGCTGACAAAGAGCGTGTGCTGCGTCGCGCTCGGCTTGAGTACCAGTCGCTTGACGGGTCCACCCGCGACGGGGACGATCTCGATGGCGACGGCCACGGCATCGCGACCAAGGCTCCAACGGATCGTGTCCGTGACCGCCTGACGGAGCCTCGGCGCATTCGTGCCGTCTCGGAATTCGAAGACCGCGCCCGCCGACCTCGGCTGGCTCGGGATGCCGGCTTCGAGGCGCCCCTCCTCGAGGTAGATTCTGGCTGCCACTGCCTTCGGGAGCGTGTGGGCGTCCGAGTCGCTTGTTTCGATGAGACGCGGATCGATTCGGCCGTCGCTCGTGAGAGAGCTCATGTCGGCGACGTAGCGCAGGTCACGCCACGCCGTCGGGTCGTTGATGTCCTGCGGAGGCTCCGGCCACGAAGACGTCCCATCCGAAGGCCGGAAGAGGTCGATCCCCGCTCCGTCACCACTCTGGACGCGAACCCTCACCTCAGATCCCGTCAGGTCCCAGAGGCCAACCTGGTTTGCCGGGCCCGCGACACCGTCCGGCCATGCCATGGCAACACGCGTCGGGCTGCTCGTCGCCGGGTTCGCGAGGCTGTTGAGGCTCACCAGGAGGGTTGGCGCATGCTCTGGCAACGCCACGCCATCGACCATTTCCACGCCCTTTGCATCAACCAGGATCACCTGTCCCGGCGTTCGATCGTTTCCTGTGACCAAGGCACACAGGCCCGTAAAGACGACCGTCACTGCAACACCCATGGCACCTCTCCTTTCGTGCCCTCGCTCGAGTGCGGGGGCATTCACCAGGAAAGGAAGCGAATGGCGTCGGGTGTTACAGGCTGTCGGTCTGGCCCGCGGTGCTCAGGCTGCGCTCGGCAATGCCGCCGATGGCCACGTAGCCCGCCCAGGTGGCGGGATGTGCCAGCCAGGGATCCTTGTCCTTCAGGAATGCGCGCTGTGTCAACTGCAGCGCCTTGAGTGGGTCTCCTACAGCGATCAGAGATCGATGGAAGGCGACAAAGAACTCGCGGCTTGTCGCGTCGTCGACGTCCCAGAGAGCTGCTACGACGCTGGGGACCCCCGCCGCCAGAAACGGTCGGGCCATGCTCAATGTGCCCTCGATCCGTGAAACGCTTCCAGCTCCCGTCCGGCACCCCGCGAGCACGACGGCGCGTGTAGCGGGAAAGCTCCCGCTCCTCAAGTCGTACAGGTCGAGGGCATCAGACTCGGGACCGTCTCTCTCGGGGGCCAGCACGAGTCTCCCCGGCGAAGAGGCGTCCCCCTGAACAGCGTGTCCGGCGAAATGCACAACGCCTTTGTGGCGCGCGCCCAGGAGAAACCCGCTTCGCGTTGCCTTGGCTCCCGTGAGCAGCGTCGCGTTCTCATAAAGCCCAGCGATTTCTCCGGCTTCGATCGCGGCGCCGGGCAAATCGGGCAGCCCGGGCCAGCGACTGCGATTGAACTTCGGATTCGCAACCGCCAGCAGCGACAGAGTGGTGTTCCGGCGCCGGGCAGCCACGCCTGCTGCAGAGGCCCTCACGAAGACCGATCCGCTCGGTGCCATGCCCACCACGTAATCCTCGACCAGGAAGCGCCCGGTCCTCCTATCCCAGAGGCTCGCAAACGCAACAGGCTGCAGGACGCGATCCGGTATGAGCATGAGCACGCGAGGGTTGCCGAGCACAGGCTCCAGCGGGCGTATCAGGTGGTCGAAGAGCGAAGCCGCCTCCTGCCGCAGGAGCGACACGTTGGCTCGCCCCTCGACGGCCGCCTCGTGCGCAGCTACACGCCGCGGAAGGTCGTCTCCTTCCAGCGGGTGCTCGACGAGCCTCAGACTGTCTCGCGCCACCACCCACGACAGAACACGATCCGGTTCACAGGCGTAGTAGACGAGGGCGACGCCCGTCGGAAGCGCCCGCTGCAGCGCCTCGGGTTCGAGAGGATACGCGGGGGCCCGGCCAGGTGCGTGAGGCGCCAGGGAATCCAGCAATTGCCTCGCCCGGCCGCGCTCGAGGAACGAAAGGGCTCGTCGCGGATCGTGCCTCGTATCGACCTGCAGGTCGATCATCTGATCAAACAGTGACCCAGCCTGGTCGAAGAAGATCGTCTGCCTGGAGGGTGTGAACAGCGACTCACGCTGCAATTCCATCCTGCGAATGCCCGCTTCGAGCTGCATCTCTGCCGCATCGTCCCGGCCGCGTGCCGCTTCGGCGAGCGCAAGAAGCGCGCGGATTCCCGGCTCGTGCGACGGCTCGCGTCTTTCGAAGCGCTCGGCCGCTCGAGCGAGCACTACTACTGCTCGCTCAGGGTCCTTCATGACGAACATCCGTCCCTCTGCAGCGTCTAGCTCCGCACCGAGAATCTCAGCCGTGTTGCGGTCCGCTATGCGCGGCAACCATTGCCGAGCCTCGACGAGGTCCGTTAGAGCCCCATCGTGAAGACGGAGAGCGCTCAGGACGTTCGCTCGCCAGATGAGAGCATCGCTGATGGCCGTGGGCCGCTCCCAGCGCCTGGCCGCCTCGACGACAGCTGTCTGGGCGTGAAGTGCGGATCTAGCCAGACGCTCGTCGAGGCAAGCAGTCGCCAGTTCGCGGAGCATGGCATGCCGTCGAGATGGTTCTCGAACAGTGCCGAATAGCGCTAGTCCTCGCAGCCGATCGCGCCAGGCAGAGCGGTCGTCCCCCGCAAGATGGAGGGCCTGTGAAAGCCCACTGAGACAGCGCGCCTCATTGCCTGGGTCGCGGAGCGATCGGAAGCCGTCGCACGCAAGGCGGTAGCGCGAGAGTGAGGTCTCAAACGCACCGCGATCCGCGTCCAGGAGGCCCTGCCCCCAGTGGACGCGTGCGAGCAGGCGAAGGTAGGGGAGCTCTGTCACCACGCCTTCTAGGCGATTCAGCTCGGCAAGCCCCTCCGACCCACGGAGCTCGCGGCATGAGCTGACGATGCGTTCGCTCGCCCAGGCAGCGTAGTTGCTGCCGCCTTCATCCAGGAGGCTACGGGCCTCGCGGAAGGTGTCGCAGGAGGGTTGCTGGAGGTCGTAGAGGCGCTGCGCCTCGTGGAGGGCCTTGTAGCCAAGAGCTTGAGTCCGAGGCGGATCTCGCGAGGCGCCGGAAAGGGGCAGCGCGAGGACGAGGGCGGCGTCGCGGGGCAGGGCGTCGCCAGTCGTTCTGAAGAGGGCCTCGCCTACTTGCTGGGCCTGGGTGCGCAGAACAAGCGCGTTCGGGTGGCCAGTCAGTTGGGCGTCGGCCCAGGCGGGAAGCAGCTCGCTGAGGAAGTAGTCGGCGAGGATTGACGGGGATTCGTCGGCCAGGCGATCAATCGCGGCCGATCCCTCGGCGAGCGCAGCGCGGGCGCGGGCGCGGTCTTCTTCGATCGTTGACTGCTGGGCCGGGGGGAGCTCCTCGAGGTGCTTGCGGGCTTCGTCGGCCCAGCCCGAGGTCGAATCGCGTTTCAGGAAGTCTCCCCAGGCCTTCTTGGCGGAGTCCACGAGGTGGAGGCTCTCGAGGGCGAGGGCGCGGTTGAACCAGGCCTCGTCCGGAGCGTCATCGAGCTCAATCGCCTTCTCGGCGGCTTCGAGGGCCTTCGGGATGTCGGCGGGCTCGTCGAGGCGGTTCGCGCGCACGAGGTACGCGGCGGCGAGATCGTTCTGGAGCCGGGGGTTCTTCGGGTCCTGGGCCGTCGCGGACTCGAGCGCCTTGACGGCCTTGCCGATGTCGCCCGAGACGAGGTACGTGACGGCGAGGGCTCCCAGGGCGCCGGGAGACGTGTCGCCCTCGGCTCGCTCGCGAATGCGGGCCACGGCGCCCAGGACCGCCGGCGAGTGCGCGTCGAGACCTTGCGGGCGGTCGCCCGAGCGAAGGATCACGAGGCGGCCGTGCTGGAACCCTCCCGTGAGCCGCGGCTCGACGAACCGCTTGGTGCCCATCGCGTGGGCCAGCTCGGCCACGAGCGGTGCGCCAGGGCGCTCCGAACGCGCCCGCCACAGCGGCTGGAAGACCAGGAAGACACCGGCCGCGGCCGCGAGGACCGCCGCCCAGCGGAACGCGGGCCGACGAACGAACGGGATCACCGTCGCCGACATTCGTGGGAGGGCTTCCTCCGCATCCTCGTCCAGGGCAAAACGAAGCGTCTCGGCGAAGACCTCGTGGCAGGTCGGGCAGCCCGCGAGGTGCTCGTCCATTCGTGCGGCTTCGGCGCCGCTGAGCCGTTGCTCGGCGTGCGCCGCGATGAGCCCCGGATCGGGGTGCTCGCCCGCCTTAGGCACGTTCTCCGACCCCAGTGTCACGGCTGACCTTCCCGCGGAGCGGCCGTGGCATGTCCTTGAGACGGACGCGACCCGGCTTGTTCCGAAGCTTGGACGACATCCTCGACGCTGAAGGCCGCATCCCAGTCGAGCGTCGACAGGAGCTCGCGGGCGGCCTCGGTGCCGATGCCGGCCGCCTCGAGGGCGGCCCGCAGGCGCTTCAGGACGTCTTCCTTCTTTCGATAGAGCGACTTCTGATCGAGGCCGAGGGACCGCGAGGCCTCGGCGACCGTGAGACCCGACTCCAGATGCAAGCGCAGGAAGACGCGGTCCCGCGCTGGCAGCTCGGCCAGCGACCGGCGGATCACCTCGAAGGTCCGCTCGGCGAGCGCCTGGCGCTCGGCGCGCTCGACGGCCGAGGCGCCGCTGTCGAGCCGGACGGGCTCATGGGCTTCGCCGACCGGGCCACGTCCCGGCCGATTCGGTAGCCTCTGGCGGATCGCGTGAAGCGCGTCGCGCGTCTCGCTCACGCGCGGGTCGCTCTGGAGAACGCCGCAGGCCTCGTCGAAGCTGAGACCGTCTCGGAACATCAGGCACTCGAGCCGGAGCGCCACCGTCCCCAGCCGGCGCGCCCCGGCCGACGAGCGCCACTTGCCGAAGCGCTGCACCTGGAAGTCCAGGTACAGGCGGTTGATCACCGCGGTCAGGTAGGTCTTGAGCGAGCTTCGCCCTTCGAACTTCGCCAGGATCTCGTAGTCGTCCTCGACGAAGCGTGTCTTGACGACCGAGGCGAAGTCATCGGCGTCGGCTCCCCGCAGGGCGCGGCGCGCGCAGACCCACGCGATCACGCTCTCGATGACGGCGAGTTCCGAGAGAAACTGCTGCTCGCGAGTCATCCCGCCCGGGCCGCGGTCCACCCGCCGCTCCCGTGGCTATCCTTCCGGTACCAGGGATGATACGGCGAAAGTGCGCAAATGGGCCCGATGGTTACAGCCCCACATGGCGAATTGGGTGCCGTCAAGGGTTGGCTCTGGGGGTTCTACGGGTGGGTGTCCACGTGGCGGATGAACCAAGGCAGGCCACAGGAGATCTCACGCTCGGTCGCAACGGCACGGGGCGTCCGCGAGATGAGAATCCGCTTCCGCGCACCGATGAGGTCCGCGGCTCGGTTGAGCCGGCGCATGGCATCCGGTCCGGGTGAAGCCGTGAGCTTGATCTCGATGGCCCAGAGGCGCGAGCCGAAATCGAGCACGAGGTCCACTTCCTGCTGATCACTGGTGCGCAAGAAGAAGGCCTCGGCGCGGTGGTCCCGCTGCGCGAGAAGCGCCAGCAACTGCTCCACCACGAAACCTTCCCAGCTCGCGCCCACCCACGGCTGATCGAGCAGGTCCGCCTCCGGCACTCCGCCGAGCAGGGAGTGCAGTAGGCCAGTGTCACGCCAGTAGACCTTCGCGCTCTTCACGAGCCGCTTTCCGACGTTCGCGTGGTAGGGCTGCAACCTTCGAATCAGGAACGCCCCCTCGAGGTAGTCGAGGTAGCTGTTCACCGTGTGGTAGGAGAGGCCGAGGCTCTGCCCGATCTGGGTCGCGTTCCAGGTCTGCCCGTGCACGGCCGCGATCATCCGCAGCAACCGCAGCGTGACCTGCGGTTTCGCAGGCAGGCCCCAGGCCGGCAGGTCACGCTCCGCCAGCAGCCGCAGGTAGTCGCGCTGCCACTGCGGGAACCGGTTGCCACCGCGCACGCCGCCGTCCGGGTATCCGCCTCGGCTCCAGAGCCGCACCAGCGGCAAGCGCGGGACCTCGCTGATGGAGAAGGGCGAAAGCTCGATGAGCGCCAGCCCTCCGGCGAGCGCCTGGGCCATGATGCTGGGAGAGACCGAGCTCAGAATCAGGAAGCGGCCGTTTCGACGACGATTGCCGTCTATGGCGGCACGCAATCGCGGAAAGACTTCGGGCCACGCCTGAGCTTCGTCGAGGACGACGAGCGGCCTCGCGTCCTGCAGCTCCGACCACTGCAGGTCGAGTCGGAGCCGCTCGGTCTCCTGCTCGAGGTCGAAGTAGCGCCCAGGCAGGCTGCGCGCCAGGGTCGTCTTGCCGCACTGACGCGGTCCGATGAGCGCCACAGCCGGATAGTCGCGCAGCCGCGTGCGCAGGACGGCGAGCAGCCCTCGGCGGATCATCCTTGTATATTAGAACTTAGTTTCTGTTTTGCAAAGCCACGCCGGCAGCGCCATCGCGGATGCCAGCCTCGCGCTGAGCTGCTGGTCGGCGCGGTCGCCCGTGTTAGCCTGCTTGGATGAACATCCTGATGATCGGGGACGTAGTGGGGAGCCCCGGCCGCGACATCCTGAAGAAGGCGTTGCCGCTCGTCTTCAAGAAGTACGAGATCGATTACTGCGTCGCGAACGTGGAGAACGCCGCAGGCGGCTTCGGCGTGACCAAGGACGTCTGCGACGAGATCCTGGACGCCGGGGTCGACTGCCTGACGTCGGGCAACCACATCTGGGACAAGAAGGAGATCCTGGGGGTCGTCGACCTGATCCCCCAGCTGCTGCGGCCGCTGAACTACCCCGCCCGCCAGCCCGGCCGCGGCTCGCACGTGGGCAAGGCCCGCCGCTCGGGAGCGCCCGTCGCGACGCTGAACTTGTCGGGCCGCGTCTTCATGCACGGCGCCATGGACGACCCCTTCACCCTCGGCCTGGCAGAGATCGAGAGGCTGCGTCAGGAGGCCAAGGTGATCCTGGTCGACATGCACGGCGAGGCCACCTCCGAGAAGACCGCGATCGCCCACTACTTCGACGGCAAGGTGACGGCCGTCGTGGGCACGCACACGCACGTGCCGACGTGCGACCACCGCGTGCTCGCGGGCGGCACGGCCTACTGCAGCGACCTCGGGATGACGGGACCCTACGACTCCGTGATCGGGGTCGAGAAGAGCCTGGTGATCCAGCGCTTCCTCACGGCCATGCCCAACCGGTTCGAGACCGCCAAGGGCGACCCGCGCTTCGCCGCGGTCGTCGTGGACGCCGACGAGCAGACGGGGCGGGCCCGTTCGATCGACCGGATGCTCTTGAGCGAGGACGATCTCAAGCGGCTCTAAGCCCGGCTATACTCTCGGCGTGCCGGCCCACCCTGGAAAGAGAGCCACGGCCGATCCGCTGGGATCCGTGTTCGACGCCCTGCCGATCGGACTCCACGTCGTGGACCGCAACCTGAACGTGGTTTCCTGGAATCGCCTGCGCGAGCAGGGGCCCCTCGGCCGGCCGCGCAGCCGCGCGGTCGGGAGGCCGTTGCGCGCCGTGCTCGGCGCAGCCGGCTTTCGCGCCACCGAGCCGGTGCTGCGGCGTGTGCTGCGCAGCGGCAAGCCGCACGAGGAGATCGTCGAGACCTCGGGCCGCCTCTACCACGTGCGGCGGCTCCCGGTGCGCCGCGGGAGCGAGACCACACACGTGCTCTCCTGGTTCGAGGACATCACCGCGCGGCGCCAGCTCGAGATGCAGCTCATCGCCGAGGATCGGCTCGCCTTCCTCGGCCAGCTCGTCTCGGGCGTCGCGCACGAGATCTCGAACCCGCTCGCCGGCATCGCCGGCTGCGCGGAGGCGCTCGCCTCGCTCGCCGCCAAGGGCGGGCGCGACGTGCGTCGCGAGGCCCGCCAGTTCCGCGACCTGATCCGGACCGAGGTGGCCCGCTGCGAGAAAATCGTGCGCTTCCTGCTCGACTCGTCACGTGTCGGCGGGGGCGAGCGGGCCGACGTCACGGCCACGATGCAGCTCGCGCTGCGCCTGCTCGAGCGCCACCCCGCGCTCGCCCGCCTGAAGCTGCGCGCGCGCCTGCCCAAGACACTGCCACGCGTCGACATCGACGCCGACTCGCTGAAGCAGGTGGTGATGGCGCTGGTGATGAACGCCTCGGCCGCGATGCCTTCGGGTGGGACGCTCAGCGTCTCCGCGACCCGCCGGGGACGCGCGCTCCAGCTCGACGTCGCGGACAGCGGCCCCACGCTCCCGGAAGCGCAGCGCGCCCACGTCTTCGAGCCGTACGCCACCGCCGATGCCCAGCGGGGAGGAAGCCTCGGGCTCGCCGTCGCCCGGGGCCTGCTCCGAAGCCGCGGGGGTGATCTCCTCTACCGGCCCCGCAAGGACGGCAACCTCTTCCGCGTCGTCCTGCGCGTCGCGACAGGGACACGATGAACGGTACCGGCTTCCGCGTGCTCGTCGCCGAAGACGAGCAGACGTTCGGCCTCACGGTGACCCGTTTCCTCCAGAAGGCGGGCCACGAGGTCAAGATCTGCACCAACGGCAAGTCCGTCCTGAAGGCGCTCGACGCCGCCGAGTGGGACGTGCTGCTGCTCGACCTGAAGCTGCCCGACGCCGACGGCGTCGACATCCTGGCGCGCGTGCGCAAGGAGCACCCCGAGCTGCAGACGATCATCGTCACCGGCTTCGCGAACGTGCAGTCGGCGATCGACACGATGCGGCTCGGCGCCTTCGACTACCTGACCAAGCCCCCGAACTTCGAGGAGCTCGGGATGCGCGTCGAGAAGGCGGGCGAGAAGACGCTGCTCGAGCGCGAGAACAGGCGCCTGCGCTTCCAGGTGCAGCGCAATCTGTCGTCCGACATCCTGACGCGCTCGCCCGTGCTGCAGAAGGTGCTGCGCACGATCGAGATGGTGGCGGCCGCGCGCACGCCGGTGCTGATCGAGGGCGAGAGCGGCGTGGGCAAGGAGCTCCTGGCGCAGCACGTGCACCGGCTGTCGCCGCGCTCGGGCAAGGGCTTCGTCGACCTCAACTGCGCCGCGGTGCCGTCGTCGCTGCTCGAGAGCGAGCTCTTCGGCTACGAGCGCGGGGCGTTCACGGGCGCCGCCAACGAGAAGCCGGGGCTGGTGGAGGTGGCGGACGGGGGGACGCTGTTCCTGGACGAAGTCGGCGAGATGATCCCGGAGATCCAGTCGAAGTTCCTGCGCGTGCTGGATTCCGGGACGTTCTATCGCGTCGGCGCCACGCGCAAGCGCCGCGCCGACTTCCGGCTCGTCTGCGCCACCAACCGCGACCTCAAGGCCGAGGTGGCGGCCGGCCGCTTCCGCAAGGACCTGTTCTTCCGCGTCAACGGCGTCAAGGTCGTGATTCCGCCGCTGCAGGAGCGGCCGGAGGACATCCCGCTGCTCGTCGAACACTTCACGAAGCAGCTCCCGAGCCAGAAGCGCTTCACGCCGCAGGCGCTCGCGGCGCTCGCAGAGTACGACTGGCCGGGCAACGTGCGCGAGCTGCACTTCGCGATCGAGCGCGCGGGCCTCCTGGCCGAGGGCGAGATGATCGACGTGGACGATCTGCCGCCCGAGATCGTCGAGAAGACCGGGCGCGTGTCGGTGTCGATGCCCGCGGCGGCGGCCAACGTCGCACAGCACGCGGCGCCCGACGACGAGGGCGACGACGAGGACGTCGGACCCGGCCTCGTACGCGTGCGCGCGGCGCTCGAGAAGGCCAAGTGGCGCCGCGAGAAGGCCGCCGAGATCCTGGGCGTCTCGCCGCGGACGCTGTACCGCTGGATCAAGCGGCTGGGGCTTTAGTGTTCTGGGGGGTGCTGCGCCGCACCCCCAGACCCCCCCTCCGCTGCGCGGGAGTGAATCCCGCTCCGCTCCGAGCTTGTAGCCTATCGACGCCTGTTACTCCGGGGCGCGGAGCTTTACTCGGACCTTCCTGGCCTTTCCGTCGCGCCAGGTCGTGAGCGTGACGGTGTCGCCGGGTTTGTAGCTGCCGAGGCGCCCCAGCAGGTCGGAGGCGCTGCGAACCAGCTTGCCGTCGATCTCCTGCACCACGTCGCCCGGGATGACGCGGCCGCGGGGATCGACCTGCGTCCCCTCGAGGCCCGCCGCGGCGGCGCCCGTGCCCTCGTAGACCTCGCGGATCAGCACGCCTTCGACTCCCAGGCGGCGGGTCACGGCGGCGCTCAGGCGGTCGTCGAAGCCGACGCCGAGCATCGGGCGCACCACGCGGCCGTGCGCGATCAGCTCGGGCACGATCCGGCTCACGGTGTCGACGGGCACCGCGAAGCCGATCCCTGCGCTCGCTCCCGAGGGGCTGTAGATCGCCGTGTTGACTCCGATCAGCCGCCCGCCGCTGTCGAGCAGCGGCCCGCCGGAGTTTCCGGGGTTGATGGCGGCGTCGGTTTGGATCACGTCGAAGATGGTCGCGTTGCTGACGCTCTGGATCGTGCGGCCGAGCGCGCTCACGATCCCGGTGGTGGCCGTGAAGTCGAGCCCGAAGGGGTTCCCGATCGCGTAGACCTTCTGGCCGACCTCGAGGTTGCGGCTGGTGCCCAGCTTCAACGGCGCGAGCTTGTCCCGGGGCGCGTCGATCCTGAGCACCGCCAGGTCCTGGTCGCGCGCGAAGCCCACCGTCCGGGCGTCGTACTGGGTGTCGCCGAGCGTGACCTTCTGCGAGTCGGAGTCCTGCACCACGTGGAAGTTGGTCACCACATGCCCCAGGTCGTCCCAGACGAAGCCCGAGCCGCTGCCGCTCGGCACCTCGAAGACGTTTCTCGACCAGTAGTCGACCCGCTCCACCTGCGTCGTGATGAACGCGACCGAGCGCGAGGCGTCCTTGAAGAGGTCGATCGTTTGCCGCTCCTCGGCGTCGAGGCCGGGCGCTGCGGCCATTGCGCGCGGCGCCGCGGCGGTGGCCGGGTCGGACGCGGCCTGCGGCGGCTCGCTCGAGGGCGAGAGGGCGCGCTGGAGGCCGATCGAGACGAAGAGGCCCAGCACGACGCCCAGCGCGAGGCTGGCGAGGAAGAGCAGGCGGGATCCGAGTCTCATCGATGCACCGTTCTAAGCCCCTGGAGCGATCATAGCGCGGCGCTTCTGGACTTGGCCCGCCGGCCCATATCAGAATGGCCGTCGCGCCATGAGCCAGAAAGGCCTCGACTTCGGCGACGATCCCGCCGCGCGCGGCGCTAAGCCCGCGCCGGCGACTGACCCCGCCGCCTCTCGCAAGCCGCCCGCGCCCAAGCCGGACGCCCGGCGGCGCGCGCTGACCGTCTCGGAGCTCACCGAGCGGATCCAGGGCGTGCTCGAGACCGAGTTTCTCGACGTCTGGGTCGAAGGCGAGGTCTCCAACCTCAAGCTCGCTACGTCTGGCCATTGGTACTTCTCGTTGAAGGACGAGCAGGCCCAGCTCGCCGCGGTGGTGTGGCGGACCGACGCGCGGCTCGTGCGCTTCCGCCCGAAGGACGGCATGAAGGTGCTGGCGCGCGGCCAGCTGCGCGTCTACCCGCCGCGCGGGGCCTACCAGCTCTCGGTCCAGGTGCTCGAGCCGCTCGGCAAGGGCTCGCTGCAGCAGGCCTTCGAGGAGCTCAAGCAGAAGCTCGAGCAGGAGGGCCTCTTCGACCCCGCGCGCAAGCGTCCGCTGCCGATGCTGCCGCGCCGGATCGGCGTCGTGACCTCCCCCACCGGCGCCGTGCTGCGCGACATCCTTCGCGTGCTGCGCTCGCGCTACGCCGACCTCGAGGTGCTCGTCTACCCCGCGCTCGTCCAGGGCGAAGGCGCCGCGGCCGAGATCGCGCAGGGCATCCGCGCGCTGAACCGCCTGGGCGGCCTCGACGTGATCCTGCTCGCGCGCGGCGGCGGCAGCCTCGAGGACCTGTGGGCCTTCAACGAGGAGGTCGTTGCGCGCGCGATCGCGGCCTCGCGCATCCCCACGATCTCGGCCGTCGGCCACGAGACCGACTTCACGATCGCCGACTTCGTCGCCGACCTGCGCGCCGCGACTCCTTCCGCGGCCGCGGAGCGCGTGGTGCAGGCCAAGCAGGAGCTGCAGGCGCGCGTCACGGGGCTCGACGAGCGCCGCGACGGGGCGCTACGCCTGCGCCTGGCGCGGGTGCGCGCGCGCGTCCTTGCCGCGGCCGCTCACCGCGTATTCGCCGCCGAGCGGGGCCGCCTGCGGGTGCTGGCGCAGCGCACCGACGAGCTCGCCCGCCGCTCGGAGACGGGGCTCTTGCGCATGGTCGAGCGCGGGCGGGCCCACGAGCGGCGGCTGCGCGAGCGGCTCGAGGCCTTCCGCCTCGATCGCCAGCTCGCCGCGCGCCGCGCGCGGCTGGAACGCCACAGCGAGCGGCTTGGCGTGCTGTTCCGTGCCGAGACCGAGCGCCGGCGGGCCCGGCTCGGCCGGCTCTTGGCCTCGCTCAACGGCCTGTCGCCGCTTTCCGTGCTTGGGCGCGGCTACGCGCTCGTCTGGCACGAGGCGCAGGAGCGTCTCGTGCGCGACGCCTCCGAGGTCGAGGCGGGCGAGGCGCTGCGCATCCGCCTGCACAAAGGGGCGCTCCGCGCCCGCATCCTGTCGAAGGAGACCGAGTGACGAAGCCCGACGAGCCCACGTTCGAGCTGGCGCTACAGCAGCTCGAGCAGATCGTGCAGAAGCTGGAGAAGGGCGAGCTGCCGCTCGAGGATTCGCTGAGCCTCTACGAGGAGGGCATCCGGCTCTCGCGGCTGTGCCACGGGAAGCTTGAGGAGGCCGAGGGACGCATCGAGGTGCTGATGAAGGACGCGCGCGGCGAGCCGGTCCCGGACGCCGCCGGCCGGCCGCGCACCCGGCCACTCCCGCCGACCGGCGACGAGGGCGAGGGGTGACGGCCACGGCGACGGCGACCGACGCCGCGGCGTTGATCGCCGCCCTGCGCGCCGCGGCGGAAGCGGCCCTCGAGGCCGCGCTCCCGCCGGAGACGGCCTGGCCCGAGACGATCCACCGAGCCGTGCGCTACAGCCTGTTCGCGGGGGGCAAGCGCATCCGCCCGGTGCTGGTGCTGGCCGCGGGCGAGGCCGTGGGCGGCGCGCGCGCGGAGCTGCTGCCGCTCGCGTGCGCCGTGGAGATGATCCACACCTACAGCCTGATCCACGACGACCTGCCCGCGATGGACGACGACAACCTGCGGCGTGGCAAGCCCACCTCGCACAAGGTCTTCGGCGAGGCGATCGCGATCCTCGCCGGCGACGCGTTGCAGACGCACGCGTTCCAGCTGCTCGCGAGCGTGCCGGCGACGGCGGATGACGCGCTCGTCCGACGCCGCCTGGCCGCCACCGCCTTGCTCGCCGAGGCCTGCGGCACGGGCGGGCTCATCGGTGGCCAGGTGATGGACCTCGAGTCCGAGGGCCTCACGATCGACGCTCCGGCGCTCGAGCGGCTGCACCGGGCGAAGACGGGCGCGCTGCTCTCGGCCTGTGTGCGCGGAGGCGCGATCCTGGGCGGCGCGCGAGCCGAGGAGCTCGAGTCGCTCTCGCGCTACGCCGCGGCGATCGGGCTCGCGTTCCAGGTGGTCGACGACGTGCTCGACGCGACCGAGAACGCGGACAGGCTCGGCAAGACCGCCGGCAAGGATGCGGCCACGCACAAGGCGACGTACGTGAGCGTCCACGGCATCGAGCGCGCGAGAGAGCTGGCGGACGGCCTGCTGCGGGAGGCGGTCGCGGCGGTGGCCCCGCTCGGTGCGCGCGGGGCACTGCTTCAGGCGCTCGCGCGCCTGATCGTGGAACGCCACTCGTGACGCCATGACCCGCCTCGACGTCTGGCTCGCCGAAGCTGGCCTCTCGGAGTCGCGCGAGAAGGCCCAGGCGCTGGTGATGGCCGGACGCGTGAAGCTCGACGGACAGCGGGCCACCAAACCGGGCACGCGGGTCCGTGACGGCGCCCAGGTCGAGGTCGATCCGGGACCGGCGCACGTGGGACGTGGGGCGCTCAAGCTCCAGGGCGCGCTCGACGCGTTTGGCATCGACCCGCGGGGCTCGGTGGCGATCGACGTGGGCGCTTCGACCGGCGGCTTCACCGAGACGCTACTCGAGCGCGGCGCCTCACGCGTGTACGCGATCGACGTCGGCCGCGGCCAGCTCCACGAACGGCTGCGCCAGGACCCGCGGGTCGTCGTGCGCGACCGCACGAACGCGCGCACGCTGTCGCCCGAGCTGGTCCCCGAGCCGTGCTCGCTCGCGGTGATGGACGTGTCGTTCATCTCGGTGAGCAAGCTGCTGGAGCCACTGCGGAGGGTGCTGGCACCGGGTGCGCGGGCCTTAGTGCTGGTGAAGCCGCAGTTCGAGGTGGGCCGGCGCCAGGTGGGCCGCGGCGGGATCGTGCGCGACGCGGGCCTTCAGCTTCAGGCGCTCGGCGACGTTGCGGCCTTCGCCCAGGCCGCGGGCTACGCCGTGCGGGGCGCGTGCGCCTCCCCGATCACCGGCGCCACCGGCAACCGCGAGTTCTTCCTGCATCTCGAGCCGGGCGGCGAGGCGCTGGCACGAGGCGCCCTCGAACCCCTGCTCAGAAGGGCGGTCTCGGCATGAACACGATCGGAATCCTGGCGCGGCCGGACCTCAAGGAGGCGAGCGCGGCCATCGCCGACCTGGTGGCCTGGCTGAAGGCGCGCGGCGTGCGCGCCTGCCTCGACGAGGCGACCGCGGCGCTCGCCGGACCCGCGATCTCCGAGGGCTGCCTGGTCGCCGCGGGTCGCGACGCGGCGGGGCTCGCCGACGCGCTCGTGGTGCTGGGCGGCGACGGGACGCTGCTCGCCGCGAGCCGGCTGCTCGACAAGCCGATCCCGGTGCTGGGCGTGAACTTCGGCAGCCTCGGCTTCCTGACCGAGATCGCGCTCGCCGAGCTCTACCCGACGCTTTCAGGTGTGCTCGAGGGCCGCTACCAGCACGAGGAGCGCCGGCTGCTGCGCTCGGTCGTGCACCGCCGCGGGCGGCCCGACGTCAGCGCGGACGTTCTGAACGACGTGGTGATCACGAAGGCCGGCCCCTCGCGCATCATCGAGCTGGAGGTCTCGGTGGGGGGCGTTTTCGTCTCGTCGTTCCGGGCGGACGGCATCATCGTCTCCTCGCCCACCGGCTCGACCGCCTACAACCTGGCCGCCGGCGGCCCGATCCTGAACCCGACGCTCCCCGCGATCGTGATCACGCCGATCTGCCCGCACATGCTCACGAACCGGCCGCTGGTGGTTTCGGACGAGTCGCGCATCGAGGTGCGCCTGCGCGCGGCGCGCGAGGTGGAAGTCTACGCGGCGCTCGACGGCCAGGAGACCTTCGCGTTCAGCGACAACGACCACGTCGTGGTGACGGGAGGCCCGCGCCGGCTGAAGCTGGTGAAGGCGCCCGGCCGCGACTACTACGAGGTGCTGCGCACGAAGCTGAAGTGGGGCGAGGCCGGCGCGCCCCCGCGGCGGGCCTGACTTTCAGGGCAGCCGTAGCACGCTCTCGGGCTCGGACGGGGGCACGAGCGCTACGGACTCGATCCTTACCGGGCCGCCTCCGCGCAGCACGACGCGCACGTCGGCTCCGCCCGAGTCGGCGAAGAAGTAGGGCAGGCGCAGCCGGAAGGACCCGGCGACCGTCTCGTCGCGCCAGCGCGTCCCGCTCCCGGAGCCGCTCTCGGCGACGCCGATCCGGCCCTGGCCGCGACCCACGATCCGGATCTCGAGCCGGCGCGGGCGGGCGCCCTCGCGCACGCGGAAGCCGAGCCCGTCCCCCTCGCTCGATAGCTGCAGATGGCCGGCCTCGAAGCGCGCGCTACCGTCGAAGCGCAGGCCGTCGAACGTCGCCTCGGCCCCGGTGGGGACCGGCGGGACACGGGCGAACGAGACGAACGAGCCCGTGGCGCCGCGGGGCGAGAACGCGCGCTCGCGCGTCGTGAGGCGTCCGTCTTCGATCCTCGGCAGGGAGACGCGGGCCACGCGCTCGCGCCCGTGAAACGCGATCGGTCCCTTCGCGAAGTCCCAGCCACCCGCGCGCCGGGCGTCCGCGGGGCCCCCGTAGAGCCGGTCCCAGCGGCCGTCGTAGCTGAGCACGCCGAGCGCCTGGATGCCGATCGACGCCACCGCCAGCACGGTCGCGACGAGCTTCAGCGCCGCGAAGCCTTCGGGCAGGAAGAGCAGCAGCAGCGGCCACGCGGGTGCGACGAGGCGCGGCCCCCAGAAGGGCCCCTCCGCCCAGCCGCCCGCGACGGCGAGCCAGGCGAAATGCGAGGCCGCGGCGACGAGGCACGCCACGGGCAGGAACCGCCCCGGCTGTGCCTGGTCCCAGAGCCGGTGCGCGGGCGCGCGAAGAACTCGAAGCACGCCCACCAGCGCCACGAACGCGACCGGCGAGAAGAGAAGCGCCCCTTTCGCGGGCGAGGCGACGAGAGTCGCCGCGGCGGCGAGCGGCGCGGGGAGGCCGGCCACAGCCGCCGGGCTCGCGGCCGGAGCCGCGCTCGAGGCCCCCAGGATCGCGCCGAGCCCCAGCAGGACGCCCGGCGCCGCCCCCGCGAGCACCAGCAGGCCGGCCCGCCGCCAAAGCACCAGCACGGCCACCACCAGGACGAGCGCGAGGGCAGCGGTCGAGGGCTGGAGCGCCACCGCGAGGCCGAGCGGCAGGCCGGCCGCGGCGGCGGGAGCGGCTTTGTCTTCTTCGACGGAGCGGACGAGCAGCCACACGGCTACGGCCACGGCACACGTCGCCGCGGCCTCACCCGACCAGGCCTGCGCGGCGGCCGCCAGCGTCGTGCCGAGCGCCAGCACCAGCCCGGCCCAGCGCCCCTCGGCTGGGCCGTGACGGCGCGCGGCGGCGGCGAAGAGAAAGCCGGCGGCGAACGCCGCGAAGAGCGCCGAGAGCGCCTTGCCGACGAGCGCCGCGCCGACCGCGTCCAGCTCGACGAAGAGACCGGCGAGCGCCAGCGCGGCGTCGAGGACGAAGGCCGCCGTTGCGGTGACGGCCGGTGCGGGCAGCGTGCGCCCGTTGGCGATCAGCAACCCGAATGCGACGAGGACGACGACGAGCGTGGCTCCGAAGCCAGGCCCCCTGGAGCGAGCCCGCGTCGGCTGTGCTGCGGCGTAAGCGCGGACGCCCATGCTCAGGAGCTCGCGCGCCGCCGCTGGAAGCGGTTCACGGCGCGGTTGTGGGCGGCGAGCGTCTCACTGAACTCGTGGCTGCCGTCGTTGCGGCTCACGAAGTACAGATCCTTGCTCGAGGCCGGCTCGAGCACGGCGAGGATCGCCTCCTTCCCCGGTGAGCCGAGCGGGCCGGGCGGCAGGCCGCGGCGGCGATACGTGTTGTAGGGCGAGTCGATCTCGAGGTCGCGCTTGCGGATGTTGCCGTCCCAGCGGCCCGCCTGCTTGAGCGCGTAGATCACGGACGGATCGGTCTGGAGCGGCATGCGCTTGTCGAGCCGGTTCCAGAATACGCCGGCGATCCGCGGCCGCTCGCCGGCGCGTGCGGTCTCGAGCTCGACGATCGAGGCGAGCGTCACCACCTGGCGCACGCCCAGGCCGCGCTCCTTCATCCGCCCGAGCTGCGGGTCGATCACTTCGCGGAAGCGTTCGAGCATCCGCCGCACCAGCACGCGCGGCGCCTCGGGCGACTGCGGCACGTCGTACGTGTCGGGAAACAGGTAGCCCTCGAGGCTGGTCGCGGCCGGGTCGAGATCGCGTACGGGCGACGGATCGCGCGCGACCTCGAGGAACGCCGCGCGGTCGAGCCCCTCGGCCACCACCAGGTCGGCGATCTCGTCGATGTTGCGGCCCTCGGGGATCGTGAGGTCGCGCCTCACGACGTCGCCGCGCGCGAGCGCGTCGAGGATGCCCTGGAGCGAGAGCGGCCCGGACAGCGCGTACTCGCCCGCCTTGAGCTGCGCGGAGACGCCGCGCCACCGCGCCACCGCGCGAAACACGAGCGGATGGCGCACGAGGCGGAGCGCGTGAAGCTGGCGCGCGATCGCCTCGGCGCTCGCGCCGGGCGGCACGACGAGCTTCACCGGGAAAGCACCCGCGGGGATCTTCGTCGACGAGACCTCGTAGCGCCACGCCGCCGCGAGCACTCCCGCGAGCAACACCAGCCCGGCGAGGACGGGAGCGGCGCTCCTGCGCACGCGCGCGCGCCGCGCCACCTTCTCCCCCCTCGCGCGCAGCGGGGGCTGCTTCGGGCTCGAGCGCGCCCCCCCGGCGGGCACGGGCCTCGCGCTCAGGCGCGCCCCCCGCTGGCCACGGCGTTCCGCTCGTCGAGCAGCTCTTGCAGGATCAGGCAGGCGGCCGCCTGGTCGATCCGGGCCTTGCGCGCGCGGCCGCGCACGCCGGCCTCCGCCAGCCGCTCGCCGGCTTCGATCGAGGTCAGCCGCTCGTCCCGCACAACGACGGGAATCCGCAGCACGCGGCGCAGGCGCTCGACGAATGCCATCACCTTCTCCGCCTGGGGGCCCCGTGAGCCGTCGAGACGCAGCGGCAGTCCCACCACCAGCTCCCGCACCCCGTGCTCGCGCACGAGCGCCGCGACCCTCTGCACGTCCTTACGTGGCCCGACCGAGCGCAGCGTCACGAGGCCCGACGCGAGCGTCCGCGTCTCGTCGGAGACAGCCACGCCGATCCGCACGTCCCCCACGTCGAGAGCCAGGAGGCGCACTCTCGGCCAGTATAGCGAAGAGCTCACTTGCCTTGACACCCCCCGGGGGCTCTGCAATCCTCCCGCGCGAACGTTCCCGAGGTGTGGCCTTGGCCGATTCGAAGTACCGCATTCTCCACGAGCTGGGCGCCGGAGGCATGGGGACCGTGCGCAAGGGCCTGCTGCTCGGCCAGGCGGGCTTCCAGCGCCCGATTGTGATCAAGCAGCTGCGCACACCCGAGCCCGAGCACCTGCGGCTGTTCGTGGAGGAGGCCCGCCGCTACGCCGTGCTCGACCACGAGAACATCGGCCGCATCTTCGACTTCGAGCGCATCGGCGGCGAGCTGTGCATCGTGCTCGAGTACATCGATGGCTGGAGCCTGATCGAGTACCTGGAGCGGCACCGCGAGCTCGGCTACCTGCCCGACGTCGACCTCTCGGTCTTCATCGCGAGCCGCGTCTGCCGCGGTCTGCAGTACGTGTTCGAGAAGGTCGGCATTGTCCACCGCGACGTGAGCCCCAGCAACGTGATGATGACCTCCGAGGGCACGGTCAAGCTGATCGACTTCGGGATCGCGGCGAGGAGCGGCGCGCGCGAGAGCTACCTGGCCGGCAAGCCTTCCTACATGGCGCCCGAGATGGTGGTCGAGATGCGCGCCGACCAGCGCAGCGACATCTTCTCGCTCGGTTGCGTGCTCTACGAGATGCTCACGGGCGAGCGGCTTTTCACCGGCGAGACCACCGCCGATATCCTGGAGCGGGTCGTCGCTGGAGAGATCCCCAAGGCGAGCTCGACCAATCCGCTCGTGCCGGAGGCGGTCGAGGCGATCCTGACGCGCGCGCTCGAGCGGCCTTCGGCCCGCCGCTTCCCCTCCGCGGCCGCCATGGGCGAGGCCTGCGAACACTTCCTCTACGACAAGGGCTACGGGCCCACGAACCTCACGCTGAAGCACTACCTGGGCTCGGTGTTCGGCGGGAGCGTCGTGAACGACGAGGCTGAGTCGCGCGAGCACGAGCCCACGCTCGTGCCCCTGCGCGACGAAATGCGGCCGGAGCCGTTCGACGACGGCGTTTCGACGCGCGCCCCCTCACCCCTCGAGCGCGTCATCGTGCGCGGCACCACTCCCCGCCCGGGCACTCTACAGCGCACCCCCCCGGCGGGCTCGAGAAAGTAGAGGTGCCGACGGTGGGTCTGACACCAGGCCAGCGCCTCGGAGCGTACGCGATCGTCTCGCCCCTCGGGGCGGGGGGAATGGGCGAGGTCTGGCGCGCGACCGACACGCGCCTCGGGCGCGAGGTCGCGCTCAAGCTGCTGCCAGCGGCCTTCGCCTCCGATCCGGATCGCCTCGCCCGCTTCGAGCGCGAGGCGAAGCTGCTGGCTTCGCTCTCGCACACCCACATCGCCGGCCTCTTCGCGCTCGAAGAGGCGACCGTCGATGACGCCACGACCCCGGTGCGCTTCCTCGCCATGGAGCTGGCCGAGGGTGAGGATCTCGCCGAGCGCCTGAGGCGCGGCGCGATTCCGGTCGACGAGGCGCTCGCGATCGCGAAGCAGATCGCCGAGGCCCTCGAGGCCGCGCACGAGAAGGGCATCGTCCATCGCGATCTGAAGCCGGCGAACGTGAAGGTCTCCGCCGCGGGCCATGTCAAGGTCCTCGACTTCGGCCTCGCCAAGGCCTGGAGCGACGAGCGCGACGGAGGCGCCGAGAGCTCCGACTGGTCGCAATCCCCCTCTCTGGCGCGCACGGGCACCGCCGCGGGCCTGATCCTGGGCACGGCCGCCTACATGTCGCCCGAGCAGGCCCGCGGCAAGCCGGTGGACAAGCGCGCGGACATCTGGTCCTTCGGCGTGCTGCTCTTCGAGATGCTGACGGGAAAACGGCTCTTCGACGGCGAGACAGTGTCGGACGTGCTCGCCGCGGTGCTCACGCGCGAACCGCGATGGAACGAGCTGCCGGCCGCGACGCCGGCTTCGGTCCGTCGCCTGCTGCGCCACTGCCTGGAGCGCAACCCGAGGAACCGTTTCCACGACATGGCCGACGCGCGTGTGGTGCTGGACGAGGGACAGAGCGGGGTGGCGGATGAGGCCACGTCAGCTGTGGCCTTTCGCGTCGCGCCACTCTGGTGGCGCGCGCTGCCGTGGGTGGTCGCGGGTGCCTCGGCCCTGGGGCTCGTGCTCGACCATTGGGCGCCCTGGCGAGAGGCCCCAGTGAGAGAGAAGCCCGTGCGCCTGAGCGTCGAGCTGGGCGCGAACGTGTCGTTGTTCATCGGCGAAGGGCCCACGGTGATCCTCTCGCCCGACGGCGCCGTGCTCGCCTTCGTGGCGCGGAACGCTGCGGGCGGGAGGCCGCTCCTCCACGTGCGGCGGCTCGATCAGTTGCAGGCCACGCCGCTCTCCGGGACCGAAGGCGCGCTCGACCCATTCTTCTCGCCCGACGGGAGGTGGATCGGCTTCTCCGCCGACGGCAAGCTGAAGAAGATCGCCGTCGCCGGCGGCGCGGCGGTCGAGCTCTGCGATGCTCGCGGCCGCGGCGGAAGCTGGGCCGAGGACGGCACCATCTTCCTCGCGCGGAGCTCGGAGGAGGGATTGTCGCGGGTGTCGTCGGCGGGAGGCCCACGCGAACCGCTGACGCGCCTCGACACGGCCGCCGCTGAGGTCACGCACCGGTGGCCTCAGGCGCTCCTCGGGGGCAAGCCCGTGCTGTTCACGGCTCACAGCACGACCGCCGACTTCGAGGACGCGACCGTCGTGGTCCAGTCGCTGCCGGACGGGCCCAGAAAGATCGTGCAGCGGGGCGGATTCCATGGCCGCTATCTCGGAAGAGTGGTCTACGTTCACGAAGGGACGCTGTTCGCCACGCCCTTCGACATCGAGCGGCTCGAGCCGACGGGCGAGCCGGCGCCGGTCCTGGAGGGCGTGACCTCCGTTCCCACGTTCGGGAGCGCGCAATTCGCGTTCTCGGCGCGAGGCACCCTCGCGTACGTGCGGGGGCAGAGCCTCGGGTCGAACGTGCCGATTCAATGGCTGGAGTGGGGAGGAAGAACGCAGCCCTTGCGTGCCGCGCTCGCTCTCTACAACAACCTCCGCTTCTCGCCGGATGGCCGCCTGCTCGCCATGGACATCCGCGAAGGCAGACAACGCGACGTCTGGGTCTACGAGTGGGGCCGAGACACGATGTCGCGCCTGACCTCCGATCCCGGCGAAGACGAACGGCCGGTGTGGACGCCGGACGGGCGTCGTATCGCATTCGCCTCGGCGCGTGGAGACAATGCGACGTTGAACCTCTACTGGCAGCGGGTGGATGGACCGGGCGAGGCGGAACGGCTGACCGAGAGCAAGAACCGGCAGGTCCCCACGTCGTGGCATCCGACGGGAAGGTTCCTGGCCTACTACGAGGGTGCGCCGACTAACTTCGACATCATGATCCTGCCCTTGGAGGGCGACCTGGCCTCGGGATGGAAACCGGGGAAGCCCACGGCCTTCCTCAACAGTCGCTTCAACGAGTCCAGGCTGGCTTTCTCGCCGGACGGCCGCTGGCTCGCTTACGACACCAAGGAGACGGGGACGTCCGAGGTGTACGTGCGTCCCTTCCCTGGTCCCGGCGGGAAAAAATGGCGGGTCTCGACCGCTGGCGGCGCCTTCCCGACGTGGTCCGCAACCCGGAAGGAGTTGTGCTACCGCGCGACGGACGAGACGCTCATGGTCGCGGCTTACGCGGCGGAGGGAGACTCGTTCCGCGCCGAGAAGCCTCGGCAGTGGTCGCCCGCACACATCCCGTTTCGGCCGCATGGCCACCGGGCGTTCGACTTGCACCCCGACGGCCAGCGCTTCGCGGTGCTGAAGGCGGCGGAGGAGCAGGCCGAGGAGAAGCGCGATCACGTCATCCTGGTCCAGAACTTCTTCGACGAGCTGCGCCGGCTCGCGCCGCCCCAAAAACGATGATCACGTGCGAGCACGCGGCGGGCCGCGTTGTGCGACGAGAGCGAGGCCCGGTCTTCAGCCGCCCAGGCGCTTCAGGAACTCCGCGTCGCTCAGGTCGGAGGCGGCGAGGGCCCACTCCTTGAGTCGGGCGGGGTCGCCGCAGGCCTCGATCAACGCCCGGGCTCGATCGAACACCGCCGGATGGTGCTTACGGGCCAGCTCGGAACACAGCTCGCGTTCGGCATCGAGCCGCCCTCTTGCCTCACCCTCTGCCCGACCTTCTACATAAAGACTCGACTGGATCATACGGTCCCTCCCGACGATGCGGGCCAGCTCGGAAACAGTGTAATACCGGCCCGCGAGCGCCAGCAAGACATCCTCGGCATCCGGCAGACGCTCCTGCGGGAACGCCCGCTCGATGCGCTTCACGGCCTCCCCGAGCACCGGCAGCTCCCTGCCCCCCTGCATGAGCGGGACCAGGGCCAAGAGACCCGGACCGCCCCGCGCCAGGCACTCTCGCGCGTCCAGCTCCCACAGGCACACTTCTTCGAAGCTCCAGCGGTTGATCTCGCGCCCGGCGAGCACGACGCGGAACACCAGCCCCTGCCTGGGCTTCGGTGGGAAGAGGTAGAGCACGCTCGTCAGCACGGGCCGTGCGTGCTGAAGGACGAGCTGGGCGTTGTAGCAGAAGCAACGGGTCACCATCTCGGGATCCGGCTTGGCCTGGAACTCGAGGTGGCGGTAGTAGACCTCGCCCTGCCTTCTCCAGCTCGAGCACGCAGTCGACACGGCGCTCGATGGCCTGGATCTCGACGGGCCCTGCGCTGCGCACGCTCGCGCCGGCGTCGCCGGTGAGCGGCAGCAGGTCCTGCGTGTACTTCCGGAACAGGAGCTTGAGCGGCCCGTCGGTATCCACGGCGGGAGCATCTCATGGCGAATGGACAGCGAAGGTCCGGTCTCTGCCGGACTCGTTCACAAAGGAGCACGGGGGCGATACCGCTCGGAGCTTCATCCCGAACTTTCCTCTGCGCCGGCTCGCGGCCCTGAATCACAGCTAGAATCCTCGGCACCTTTGACTCTGGAGAAAGGACGCCGCATCGGTCCCTACGAGGTGGTGGCGCCCCTCGGCGCGGGGGGCATGGGCGAGGTGTGGCGCGCGACAGACACGCGCCTCGGACGTGACGTCGCACTCAAGCTGCTGCCCGCCGCCTTCGCCAGCGACCCAGGCCGCCTCGCCCGCTTCGAGCGCGAGGCGAAGCTGCTGGCCGCGCTCTCGCACACCCACATCGCCGGCCTCTTCGCGCTCGAGGAGGCGACCGTCGATGGCACCGCGACGCCGGTGCGTTTCCTCGCCATGGAGCTGGCCGAGGGCGAGGATCTCGCCGAGCGGCTGAAGCGCGGTGCGATTCCGGTCGACGAGGCGCTCGCGATCGCGAAGCAGATCGCCGAGGCCCTCGAGGCCGCGCACGAGAAGGGCATCGTCCACCGCGATCTGAAGCCCGCGAACGTGAAGGTCTCCGCCGAGGGCCACGTCAAGGTCCTCGACTTCGGCCTGGCCAAGGCCTGGAGCGGCGAAGGCGACGGCACGGCCGAAAGCGCCGACTGGTCGCAGTCCCCCACGCTCGCGCACACAGGCACAGCCACGGGCGTGATCCTCGGTACGGCCGCCTACATGTCGCCCGAGCAGGCCCGCGGCAAGCCGGTGGACAAGCGCGCCGACGTCTGGTCCTTCGGCGTGTTGCTGTTCGAGATGCTGACGGGAAAACGGCTCTTCGACGGCGAGACGGTCTCGGACGTTCTCGCCGCGGTGCTCACGCGCGAGCCTGCATGGAACGAGCTGCCGGCCGCGACGCCGCCTTCGGTCCGCCGCCTGCTGCGCCACTGCCTGGAGCGCAACCCGAAGAACCGGCAGCACGACATCGCCGACGCGCGAGTGGCGCTGGACGAGGCGCTCCGCGGCGTGCCGGAGGACGCTAGCGCGCCCGCGGCGTTCGCCCCGCGCGTCGCGCCGCTCTGGCGGCGCGCGCTGCCGCCGGCGGCCGCCGCATTGGTCGGTGCGGGCCTTTCGCTCTGGGCGCCGTGGCGGCCGGTCCCGGAGCCAGCGAAGCCCGTCCGCCTGAGCGTCGAGCTGGGAGCGCACGCCTCGCTTGTGACGGCGGGTTTCGGGATGGGGACGGCGGCGATCCTCTCGCCGGACGGCGGCGTGCTCGCCTTCGTGGCGCAAAAGGCCGCGGGCGAGAGGCCGCAGCTCTACGTGCGGCGGCTCGAGTCGTTGCAGGCTTCCCCGCTGTCGGGCACGGAAGGCGCTCGCAACCCGTTCTTCTCGCCCGACGGGCACTGGATCGCGTATTTCGCCGACGGAAAGCTGAAGAAGGTCGCCGTCACCGGCGGCGCCGCCTTCACGCTGTGCGACGCCCCGGACGACCGCGGCGGGACTTGGAGCGAGGCTGAGACGATCGTCTTTGCGCCGCAGGGCAGGGGGGGCCTGTCACGGGTGTCCACCGCCGGAGGAACGCCGGAAGTCGTGACGACTCCCGATCCGGCCGCCGAGGAGATCACGCACCGGTGGCCGCAGGCGCTGCCCGGTGGCCAGGCGCTTCTCTACACGGCCCACAGCCAGGTGGGCGACTTCGAGGGTGCGACGATCGTCGTGCAGCCGCTGCCCAGCGGCCCACGGAGGGTCTTGCAGCGGGGCGGATACTATGGCCGCTATCTCAGGAGCGGTCACCTGGTCTACATGCACGAAGGGACGTTGTTCGCCGCGCCCTTCGATCCAGGTCGTCTCGAGCTCCGTGGCCCGCCCGTGCCCGCGCTGGAGGGGGTCAGCGCCGCGGCGGGGTTCGCGGGCGCGCATTTCGCTTTTTCGGACCGAGGGCTGCTGGTGTTCCTGCCGGGCACGGGCATCCAGGCGACCGTGCCGATTCTCTGGCTGGACCGGGAGGGGAAGACGCAGCCCCTGCGAGGCCTTCCAGGCCGCTACCTCAGCATCCGCTTTTCTCCCGATGGCGAAAGGCTCGCGATCGAGATCCTGGAGGGCAGACAGCGCGACGTGTGGGTCTACGATTGGGGACGCGACACGCTGTCCCGCCTGACCTTCGATCCCGCGATGGACCAGGCGCCGGTGTGGACTCCGGACGGCCGCCGCATCGCCTTTGGTTCCGACCGAGCGGACCGGGCGAGGTGGAATCTCTACTGGCAGCGGGCGGATGGCACGGGCGACGCGGAGCGGCTGACAGAGAGCAAGAACCCGCAGCTCCCCACGTCGTGGCATCCGAGCGGGAAGTTCCTGGCCTTCCAGGAACAACATCCGCAGACGTCCTTCGACATCATGATCCTGCCGATGGAGGGCGACCTGACCTCGGGAGGGAGGCCGGGGAAGCCCGTCGCGTTCCTGAACGGCTCTTCCGCCGAAAGCAGTCCTGCCTTCTCCCCAGACGGGTGCTGGCTGGCGTACCGCTCCACCGATGCCGATGGGAGTAGGGCCGAGGTGTACGTGCGGCCCTTCCCGGGCCCGGGCGGCAGGTGGCAGATCTCGACCGGTGGTGGCCGGAACCCCACGTGGTCACGAACCGGGAAGGAGCTCTTCTACCAGGTCGACGACGGGAGCATGTGGGTGGCCACGTACAGTGTGGAGGCAGACTCGTTCCGCGCGGAGAGGCCCCGCCCGTGGTCACTGGGACCGATGCCGCCGACACAGCGGTCACCGGCGGCGGGTGCCTTCGACCTGCACCCGGACGGCAAGCGCTTTGCGGTGCTCGGGGCCTCGGAGGAGCTGAGCGCGGCCAAGCGAGACCACGTGGTCCTGATCCAGAACTTCTTCGACGAGCTGCGCCGTCTTGCGCCGGCTGGCAACCCGCGATAGCTGACGAGCTGCCGCCGCAGGAAACATGACCGAGCGACGCGACGAGTTCCTGAGCGAAGAAGACCTTGACGTCGAGGACCTCTCGATCACGAACGACCTGGACCGCGGCGACTACTCCCACGGCGTCTTCGATCGGGACCCCGCTCCGGCGGAGTAGCGGCCCGCCACGCCCGCTTCGCGAATACCGGCCGCGGCGATGCGTCGGGTAGACTGTTTCGACCGTCGCTTCCGTCAATCTCGTCGCTCCAGGCAGGTGCTTTCGATGGTGTCTCTGCGTTCTCGCCGTCTCCTCGTGCGGGTGACTCTGCTGCTGGCCGGCACCGCTCTGGTATTTCCTTTGCTCGAGTGCCGCAAGGGGCCCGAGGGCGGCAAGCCGCTGCGTCGCGCGAAGCAGCGCGTGTTCGTGATCGGCTTCGACGGGATGGACCCGACGCTCTCGCGGAAATACATGGACGAGAGGAAGCTCCCCCACCTGAAGGCGCTCGCCGAGGAGGGAGTCTTCACCCGGCTCGGCACGACGCAGCCCTCGGAGTCGCCCACCGCGTGGTCGAGCTTCGCGACCGGCGTCAACCCCGGCAAGCACAGCATCTACGACTTCCTGGTCCGGGACCTCGAGACCTACTTTCCGGACTTCAACATGATCCGGAGGGAGCCGCCCAAGTTCCTGTGGGGCCTCTTCCCCACGCGGCCGCCGAAGATCCTCTCGATGCGCGGGGGGACCTCGTTCTGGAAGACAGCCTCGGCGGATGGCGTGAACTCGGTGGTGCTGACCGTGCCCGTGACCTTCCCGCCCGAGGAGCTGCACCACGGCCAGATGCTGGGTGGCCTGCCGCTGCCCGACCTGCGCGGGACGCTCGGCACCTTCTACTACTGGGCCACCGACCTGTCCTCGTACGAGGAGGGGAACACCGAGTTCGGCGGCTTCCTGAAGCGGCTGTTGCTCGACGGTGGCGTCTCCGAGACGGTGCTCAAGGGGCCCGAGAACCCGATCCTGAAGCAGGAGGAAGCGGAGCTGCGCACGAAAAAGAAAGCGGGGAGCCTGTCCGAGCGCGAGCAGGCCCGCCTCGACGAGCTGGCCACGAGCAAGGACATCAACCTGCCGATGAGCGTGCGCTGGACTGAGGGCTCGGGCCGTGCCGAGATCGAGATCCAGGGCCGGAAGCTCGGCCTGAAGACGGGCGAGTGGAGCGGCTGGGTGCCGCTCACGTTCCGCGTCAACGCGCTGCTGCGCGTGCACGGGATGACGCAGTTCGCACTTCTCGACGCCGATCGCGAGCTGCGGATCTACGCCTCGCCCGTGAACATGGACCCGCGCAATCCCCCGCTCCCGATCTCGTACCCCGCCTCGTTCTCGAAGGAGCTCGCCGATCAGATCGGTCTCTACCGCACGCTCGGCTGGGCGGAGTCGGGCGACAAGCCGCTCAACGAGGGCCGCCTCGACGAGGCGCAGTTCCTCTACGACTCGGACCGGGCGATGGACGACCGCGAGAAGATCATCCTAAAGCGGCTCGAGACCGACGACTGGGACCTGTTCGTGGCGGCGATCGAGACGACCGACCGCATCTCGCACATGATGTGGCGTCTCATCGACCCGAAGCACCCGATGTACGACGAAGCGCTCGCGGCGAAGTACGGCAACGCGATCGAGAAGGTCTACAGGCGCGCCGACGACCTCGTGGGCCGGCTGCGCCAGAAGGTCCCGAAGGACGCCGTGTTCATGGTGATGTCCGATCACGGCTTCCATTCGTTCCGCCGTGAGGTGAACCTCAACACGTGGCTGGTCCAGAACGGCTACATGCTGGTGCGCGGACAGAGCCAGGAAAAGAACCTGCAGGATCTCTTCGGCCGAGGGAAATTCTTCGAAGGCGTCGACTGGTCGCAGACGAAGGCCTACGCGGTCGGGCTGGGGCAGATCTACTTCAACCTCAAGGGACGCGAGGCGCAGGGCATCGTCTCGGCGGGCGAGGAGTATCGGCAGCTCCAGGATGAGATCCGCGCCAAGCTGCTCCCGCTCGACGATCCGGAGACCGGCGAGCGCATCTTCGCCGACATCTACAAGCGCGACGACATCTACGAGGGCGAGTACATCCAGATGGCGCCCGATCTCCAGGTCGGCTTCCTGGACGGCTACCGGGTGGGCTGGCAGGACACGCTCGGCACGATCCGGCGCGGCGTGGTCGAGAACAACAACCGGAAGTGGTCGGGCGACCATTGCGCCACGGCCACCCAGATCTCGCACGGGGTCTTCTTCTGCAACCGGAAGATCGCGGCCCCCGAGCCGCATATCATGGATCTGGCGCCTTCGATCTTGAAGCTGCTCGAGATCACGGTCCCCTCGGACTACGACGGCAAGCCACTCTGGTGAAGACCGCGCTCCTCGTCCTGACGCTGGCCGGGGCGTTTTCGGACACAGCCCAACAGGCGCTGCCAGCGGCCCCCGTGGCCACGCCGGCCGCGGCCCCCGCGCACGACGAGGAGCGGCTGCTCAAGGTCCAGGAGCGGCGCGGCGCCCTCGAGCGCGAGCTCAAGCGCATGCGCGGCGAAGAGAAGAGCCTGCTCGGCGAGGTGGAGCAGCTCGAGCTCGAGCTTTCGCTACGGAGCGAGGAGCTCACCGAAATTCAGATCTCGCTGCGGCGCACGCGGGTGCGGCTCGACGCCACGGTCGCGCGCGTCCAGGAGCTGGAGAAGAGCCTGGCCGCGGCGCGCCCCGCGCTCGCCCGCCACGCTCGCGCGCTCTACAAGCTCGGCGACACGAGCTACCTGCGGCTGCTGCTCTCGATCGACCGGCCCTCGGATTTCTTCCGCGGCTACCGTCTGATCACGACACTCGCCCGGCGCGACAACGCACGGGTGGCGAGCTTCCGCTCCGACCTCGCCGCGCTCACGAGCGAGAAGGCCGCGCTCGAGGAGCGCACGCGCGAGTCGGTGGCGCTGCGCAACCGGCTGGCCGCGGCGCGCCGCAGCCTGGACGCACAGCGGGCGCGCAAGACCGATCTGCTGACGTCACTCGTCGAGCGCAAGGAGCTGAACGCGGAGTACGTGGAGGAGCTGGCGCAGGCCGAGACACGGCTGCAGCTGCTGCTCGCGGGCCTCGGCGACGGGTCCGTCGAGGTCCCGCTCGGCGCGTTCCGGGGCAGCCTGCCGTGGCCGGTCGCGGGACCGGTGCGGGCCGGATTCGGCCGCCGCAAGCACCCGCGCTTCGATACCTACACCGTGCACAACGGGATCGAGATCGCGGCTTTGCCCGACGCGCCGGTCCACGCCGTCCACGGCGGCCGGGTGGTCTTCGCCGAGCGCTTCCGCGGCTACGGCTTGATGGTCGTGGTGGACCACGGCGGCAAGCACCACTCGCTCTACGCGCAGCTCGCGGAGGTCGCGGTCGCGGCCGGCCAGCCGGTCGAGGCCGGGACGCTGCTTGGATCTGCGGACCCGGCGGGACTCGACGGGCCCGGGGTGTACTTCGAGATGCGCTACCAGGGACGGCCCGAGGATCCCGACGGCTGGCTGGCGAAACCCTGATATCCTGATTCCATGAGCCACCGCGCGCGCCTGCTGATCGCCCTGGTCTCCACCGGCCTCATCGGCTACATCGCCATGGGAGCGCTGCTGGGCAAGGCGCTCGGCGATTCGAGCTACGGCCAGCTCTCGATCTTCAACGAGGTCGTCCGGCTGGTGCTCGACGCCTACGTGGAGCCCGTGAACCTCGACCGCGCCATGGCCGGCGCCCGCCTCGGGATGGCCGATACCCTGGACGGCGACAGCGCCTACCTCGACCCGGAACAGTACAAGCTGGTGCAGCATGCGGCGTCCGAGACCGACGCCGACATCGGTCTGGTCCTGACGCGCCGTTTCTCGTTCGTGATGGTGGTGGCCCCGCGGCCAGGTTCTCCCGCCGCCAAGGCGGGGCTGCGGCCAGGCGACCTCGTGAAGGCGATCGACGGGCGCCACACGCGCCCGATGCCCGCGCTCGTGGCCGAGCGGATGCTGCGCGGCGCTCCCGGCTCGTCGGTGGCGCTGTCCGTGCTGCGCGCGGGGGCGGAGCCCTTCGACGTCACGCTGGTCCGCGAGCGCCTGAAGCCGACGGAGGCCGAGGGCCGCATGCTCGACGAGGCGACCGGATACGTGCGCGTCTCCGAGTTCACGGCCACGACCGCCGAGGACGTGCGCGCCCACGTCGAGACGCTGCGGCGCTCCGGCGCGAAGCAATTGCTGCTGGACCTGCGCGACGCGGCGTGGGGAGCGCCCGCGAACGCGGTTGGTGTGGCCGAGCTGTTCCTACAGGGGGGGCCGGTGGCGAAGCTCGTCGGGCGGCGGGCCGACGCGAAGCTGCTACAGGCCGACGCCGCACGATCGGCCTGGAACGGACCGTTGGCGGTGCTGGTCACGAACGGAACGGCGGGCCCGGGCGAGATCGTGGCCGCGGCGCTGCTCGACGCCGGTCGCGCGAAGCTCGTCGGCGAGCACACCTTCGGGCGCGCGGCGGTCTCGAAGACGGTGCCGCTGCCCGAGGGGGGCCTGGTGCTGACGGTGGCGAAGTACATGTCGCCCAAGGGGACCTCGATCCACGGCCAGGGCCTTTCGCCCTCGGTGCCGGTGGCGGAGGACGACGACGACCTGCCCGAGGGCACGCCCCGCCCCGACCGCATTCTCGAGAAGGCGCTCGAGGTCGTGAAGGCCGAGGGCAAGCCAGCCGAGAAGGCCGCGGCCTAGAGGCCCGGCCGGAAAGCCCCCGCGAGGAACGGACGCCGGGCGGACGCCGGAACGGCCAGGGCACGTGTCGCCACCGCCTGCGGGAGCTGAGCCGAGGACTGCTGGATCGTGCAGGAATGGCG
>Ga0247727_10003814_pt1 | contig 32903 bp, 19 predicted proteins | sample WisWelCaveWW1625_FD_202498 | JGI IMG/M metagenome (GOLD analysis project Ga0247727, IMG submission 202498) | Biofilm microbial communities from Wishing Well Cave, Virginia, United States - WW16-25 | ecosystem: Environmental > Aquatic > Deep subsurface > Groundwater > Cave microbial mat | place...
CAGGGATTCGAAGCGGGGGCGCCGCGCAATCTCACCGCCGATCACCCGGCTGATGATCTGCGTCCGCGCTACACGCGCGACGGCCGTCGCATCGTGTTCGGGCGCGGGCGCCGCGTCGAAATCGATCCCGATTTCACCCGGCTCGCGGTGCTCGAGCGCACGACCGGCGTCGCGCGCGAGCTGGCGCCGGATTGGGATGCGTCGCCGTCCGCGTGGACGCTGACGCCCGATGGCGCGACGATTCTGTTTCACGCGCAGGAACGCGGCCGGACGCATTTGTACGCGATGCCCGCCGAGGGCGGCACGCCGCGCATCGTCGTGCGCGGCGGCAACACCGCGGGTGTCGTCGCAGGTCCCCGCGGCGTCGTTGTCTACACGCGCGACACGATCACCGAGCCGGCGGAATTGTACGTCGCATCGCTCGCCGGGAAGCCGGCCGCACGCGCGCTCACGTCGTTCAATGCCGCACGCGTCGCGGGGGTCGATCTCGGAAGCGTGCGCGATGTCAGTTTCCCCGGTGCCGGTGGCACACCGGTCCAGATGTTCGTGGTGCTGCCGCCCGGATTCGACGCTGCACGGCGCTGGCCGCTCTTGCAAGCGATTCACGGCGGGCCGCACGGCGCGTGGCTCGACCAGTTCCACTATCGCTGGAGCGCGGCGACGCTGGCGTCGCGCGGGCACGTGGTGGCATTGGTCAATTTCCACGGCTCGACTGGCTTCGGGCAAGGCTTCGCGGAATCCATCCTGGGTGCGCACGGCGACAAACCCTTCGACGACATCATGCGCTCGACCGATTGGCTGATCGCACAAGGCTACGTCGACGAGACCCGGATGGCGGCTGCCGGCGGCTCCTACGGCGGCTACTTGGTGGATTGGATCCTGGGTCACACCGATCGGTTCGCGGCGCTGGTGAGCCATGCCGGCGTGTACGACTTGATGGCGCAATTCGCCTCCGATGCCACCTGGGGTCGATCGAACAACTATGGCGCGACCCCGTGGGAGGATCCGGCGCGCATCGATCGCTGGTCGCCGAATCGCTTTGCCGCGCGCTTCGACACGCCGACGCTGGTGCTGCACGGCGAGAAAGATTTCCGCGTTCCGGTGACGCAGGGCATCGAGTTGCACGGCGTGCTGACCGCCAAGGGCGTGCCGTCGCGCCTGGTCGTCTTCCCGGACGAGAATCATTGGATTTTGAAGCCGCAGAGCGCGGCGCGCTGGTGGAACGAGTTGTTCGCCTGGCTCGACCGTTACGCCGGGCCGCAGCGCGCCAGCGGCGCCTCGACCGGTGCGACGCCGAGCGGCGCCGCGTCCGATCGCTGAGCGCCGCCCGCGATCGGGCCTACTCTGACAGGAAGAAGTGGCGGAGAGAGAGGGATTCGAACCCTCGGCGCGGTTTCCCGCACACACGATTTCCAGTCGTGCCGATTCAACCGCTCTCGCATCTCTCCGTATTTCAATCGTCCGCGAACGGATCCGCTTCGGTCGTTCGCCCTTGGGTGCGCAACCGCCGGAAGAAAGTGCGCAGCGCGAAGACACTCTCGGCTTCGAGCACACCCTCGGTGGCTTCCACGTGGTGATTGAGACGCGGCACGCCGAGCACGTCCAGCACCGATCCGCAAGCTCCGAACTTCGGATCGCGCGGCCCGAAGACGACGCGCTGCACGCGCGCCAACACCATCGCGCCGGCGCACATCGCGCACGGCTCCAAGGTCACGTACACGGCGGCGCCCGCCAACCGCCAATCCCCCAGCGCCGCCGACGCCGCACCCAAGGCGAGAATCTCCGCGTGTGCGGTCGGATCGTGCGTCGCCTCGGTGCGATTGTGCCCGCGCCCGAGGATGCGTCCCTCCATCACCACGACCGCGCCGACCGGGACCTCGCCCTCTTCGGCAGCACGCATCGCCTCATCGAGCGCGACCCGCATCCAACGCTGGTCATCTTCCACCGAGGGCAGTCGCTGCACGCCATGCCTCGCTCAACGCCGGCGTTTTGGGAAGGCCTGCACCAGCGACGCGACGACGATGTCGACGACCTCCGCGAACTCCGGCGGCGCGTAGACGCCGCCCGCGGTGCGGACGTTGGTGCGCTCGAGGGTGCGCTCGTTTTCCTTGCGCCCGACCTCGGTCGTCTCGCCGGCGGACGTATAGCGCACCGCGTCCTTGAAATTCTCGTCGCGCCCGAGCCACAGTCGCTTGCCGGTGACGCCATCGAACACGGCCACCAACATTCCCACCGTGGTGCGCGCACTCCCCGACTGCGTGATGTCCACGGGCTGCTGGTGCCAGACGTCGACCGTGCCCGCGACCACCGCGTCGACTTTCATGTCGGCGGCGACCTTGCGGATGAATTCCTGATCCACGTCTTCTTGATCCGCGATCCAGCTCTTGTAGAAGTCCTGCATCTTGCGCTGCAGGCCTTCCTTCTCGACGGCACGACCGACTTCGGACGAGGCGAGCAGCGTGAACCCGCTGCCGACATTCAGCGCCTTGAGGAACTTGCCCTCCACCATCGGCCCCGCGACTTTGTCCGGATCGGCGTCGTCGCGGATGTCGCTCAAGAACGGCAACACCGCGATCGTTTTCACATCCAGGCTCGCGTAAGAAGGATCGAGCACGTTGGTGGTGGGATGCTGCGCCGCGCCCGTTCCACCACAACCGGCAATCAGTGCGGCGAGCATCGCGAAGATCAGCACACCGCAGAACCAGTGCATACGCATGGGAGAAGCGCTCCTTTGCAGCCGAAAGCCCTCCACGGGGAGGGCCTCGAGTCGGCGGCAGCGTGGATCATGATCAACGCGCCGCAGATTCATCGTCGGGGTCGTCGCCCTCTTCGTCGTTGGTCTCGGCGTCGAACACCATGGGGGCGTCGCCGGTCTCTTCGACCTCTTCGACATCGAAGTCGAGACGGCGAAGTTGCTGCTTCTGCGTGCTGCTCGCCTTGCGGCTTGCACGCGCGGCACGCAGCTCGCTGTCGATCTCGCGCTCTTTGTCTTGCGCACGTCGAGGTGCGGTTTGACCCCGTGGGGGTGGGGAATTGCGTCGGCGCATCATGGCGACGCGGGGCCTCCTCGAGCACCCGAGCCTGGTTCGTTCTTCCGCTGCCCGATCGCAAGTCACAGTTGCCGGGCAAGTTGCCGCTCACGTTGACGGCTCCGCAGAAATAGCATGCGTCGCGTAGGGATGGCAAGTCGCAGCGTCATGGCGCGCTTCGCCGGTGCGGTTCGGCACTCGCCTGCCTATACTGAGGAAACGGCGGTAACCCTCGCCGACTCGACCCGAATCGGAGTTGCTCGTGTTCCTACGCCGCCGGATCCCAGCCATCTCCGCCGTGTTGGCGGCATGGTCGTGGACATCCCCCGCCGGCGCCACGACGACCCCGGGCCGACTCCCTTTTCGGGCCCTCATCGAGCGTACCGACCACTTCACAGCCTCTTATTTGACAGATGATTACGAGAAACAGTTCGTTCCACTCCAGAGCCTGCTGCCACCGCCCCGGCGGTTCGACCTCGACCGCATCGAAGCCGACTCGGACTGGACCCAGGCCAACGTGGACTCGATCACCGAGGCCGATTCGACCGCGCTGGCGCTGTTCGGGGACAGCCGTGCACGCGATGCCGCCAGCCTGCCCCCTGAGGAACGCGACGCGATGATCCCTGCCTCCGCCGGCGTCCACATCGGCCTGCCGGGACCGACTGCCGCTTTGACCGCCCTGGCCGGTGGCCTGGGACTGCTCGCCAAACTCATCTACGAGCTGGCGCGCTAGCCCGTTCACGCTGTCAGTCCGGCCGCCACTCGCGCCTGCAGACGGCGTTGGCGCAGCCCGTTCAGCCGCGCCACGCGCTCCGATGCGGGGATGAACGCAGCGCGCAAACCGTGTTCGGTGCAGGCATCGAGGGTCGCGAGATCGAGCCCGAGCTGCGCGTGCGCGAGTTCCAGCTCACTCGTGAGCGACGTGTCGAAGAAACTCGGATCGTCGGCACCCAGCGTCGCACGCACGCCGGCCAGCAGGAGCGCCGGTAGCGGGTGCGCGCCGAGATGCGACACCACGCCGGTGCGCAGGTTGCTGGTCGGACAGACTTCCAACACGATGTTGCGATCGGCGAGTTCGCGCACGAGATCCGGATCCTCCACGGCTCGGATGCCGTGACCGATGCGGCGCGCGCCGAGGACGTCGACCGCATCGCGCACGCTGGACGCGCCGGCGGCTTCCCCCGCGTGTGCGGCGCATCCCAGCCCCGCCTCGGCCGCCATCGCATACGCGGCGGCGAAGTCGCGTGCCGGGTACCCCACCTCGTCGCCACCCAAGTGAATCCCGACGACGCGCGGATGCCGGAGTCGAATCGCTTCGGCGACGTGCACACGTGCCGCTTCGGCTCCGAAGTTGCGCACCACATCCAACACCAGGTTGAAGTGTGGCGTACCGGCTTCACGTGGCGCGGTGGCTTCGCCCGGTGCCGTCGCGGCGGGCGGCACGGCGGATTCGCTCGCCTGGGCTTCGAGAACCGCGGTGGCTTCGGCTCGTGAAACTGCGTCCAGCAACGCATCGAGCGGCATGCCGGCGCGCACGAAGGCAGCGGCGGAAAAAATCACCTCGGCGTAAACGACCTGCTGCGCCGCCAAGTCGCGAAATAGATCGAGAGCGACATCGTGGACGTCCTCGACACGCCGCAGGCACAGAACCACGAAGCGAAAGTGCTCCAGGAATTGCGCGAAGTCGGCGTGATGGAAAAGTGGCGCCAGGTCGTCGAGCGTCTGCAGATGGGGATGCAAGCCATTGCGACGGATCACCTGCAGCAAGCGCCGCGGGCGAATGGCACCTTCCAAATGCACGTGCAACTCGACCTTGGGACAGGTGCGCAGGTACGCGAGCGCTCGCGGGTCAGGCCTTCGCGCGTCCACGCTGGCTCGGGCGCGCCGGACGGCGCTTGGAGACCTGGGCTTCGACGTAGTCCGCCAGCAAGCGCACACCGACGCCGGTGGCGCCCGCCGGCCGGTAGCCTTCGGCTTTGTCGAGGAAGGCGGTGCCCGCGATGTCCAAGTGTGCCCACGGGGTCGTGCCGACGAAATGACGCAAGAACGCCGCCGCCGTGATCGCGCCGCCGTTCTTGCCGCCACTGTTCTTGATGTCGGCGATCGGCGACTTGATGAGGTCTTCGAACTCTTGCCACAGCGGCAACTCCCACAGGCGTTCGAAGGTGCGATCGCCCGCGGCCTTGAGATCGTCCACCAATTGTCGATCGGTGCCGACAACCGCGGTTGCGACCTGACCCAACGCCACCAGCGCCGCGCCGGTGAGCGTCGCCAAATCCACGATCGCGCGCGGCTCATACTTCTGCGCGTAGGCCAGCGCGTCGCCCAAGATGATGCGTCCTTCGGCGTCGGTGTTGTCCACGAACACGGTCTTGCCGTTCATCATTCGCAGGATGTCGCCGGGGCGATAGGCGCTGCCGCCCAACAAATTCTCGGTCGCGGGAACGATGCCGACGACACGCGCCGGAAGCTGCAGGCGCGCCACCGCCTCGAGGGCACCAATGACCGCGGCGCCGCCCGCCATGTCACCCTTCATCTCGTCCATCTTGGGCGCCGGCTTCAGGCAAATGCCGCCGGCATCGAACGTCAGCCCTTTGCCGACGAACACGAAGGGTGTCGTCTTGCGACCGGCGCCGTTGTACTCGAGGACGATGAACTTGGCCGGCTGGTCGCTTCCCGATGCGACCGCCAGCAATCCACCCATCCCGAGCTTCTGCATGTCGCGCTTCTCGAACACTTGACAGGTGAAGTCGTGGGCTCGGGCTGCCGCTGCGGCGCGCTCGGCCATGTTGGTCGGCGTCAGCTCGTTCGCGGGTGCGTTGACCATGTCGCGCACGCGGCAGACGATGTCACCGAGAATCGCGCCGCGCTCGATTCCAGCGCGGGCACTCTTGCGATCTGCTTCTTGGATGACGACCAGCGTGACGCTGCGCAGTCGCTGTCCGGCACCATTTTTCGACGGCGCCGCCGCAGTCAGATAGCGGTCGTACTTGTAATCGCCGAGCATGAGCCCTTCGGTCAGCGCCTGCGCCAACGCCCGGACTTCGAGTTTCGTGCGGCGCGGGAACAAGATCGCGGCTTCGGTGACTTGCAGATCGAGGGCGCGACGGGCGAGGCGCGCGGCCGTCTGCCGGACGCGCTCGAGGTCGAGGTCCTCGGCGCGGCCGACGCCAATCAGGAGCACACGCTCCGGCCCTTGTTCACGCGGGTTGTAGACCAATGCCTGGCTGCCGAGTTTGGCGGAGAAGTCACCGCTGCGCGCCACTGCAGCGAGAACTCCACCGGTCGCTTGGTCGAGCGGACCGCCGCGGAAGCTCTCGCCTTCGAACAGCGGCACACACAGCAATGGAGTCCGCAATGTGGCGAGGTCGGCGCGTTCGAATGCGACGCGCATGGATCGGTTTTCCACGATTCCTCCCGCGAGGGTTCGGAAACTCGATCTCCGGTCGGGCGCGCCAGGCAGGGGCGGACCGGTAACGTAGAGGGCCCGAGGGTTGCGTACGCGGCGCGACTGTACGCGGAGCGTCCAGTCCCTGGCAACCCGCTCGACAATGGCAGGATCGGTGCCAGGTTCACCTCCGGAGCGGCTGCGGATGGCCCCTCGTGAACCGGGTGCAGGTCGCTGCAATTGACCGCGCGACGCGGCCGCTCCTACAGTGAACGACCCCGAGGGATGGATGCGATGCAACTCGACCCCGGCCAACGTCTCGGTCACTACGAGATCCTGTCGCAGCTCGGCGCTGGGGGCATGGGTACGGTCTATCGCGCCCGCGACGTGCAGCTCGGACGCGAGGTCGCGATCAAAGTCCTCGACGAAGAAGTGTCGCGCAACGCCGCCGGCCTACGCCGGCTCCTCGCCGAAGCGAAAGCAGCGTCGGCGCTCAACCATCCCAACATCGTCACGGTGCACGGATTCGGCGAGGAAGACGGCCATCCCTATCTGGTGACCGAGATCGTCGAGGGTCGTACGCTGCGCGAACTCCTCGCCGCCGGCCCGATCGCAGTCGATCGCGGCCTCGACATCGCGATGCAAGTCTTGGCGGGACTCGCCAAAGCGCATGCCGCCGGCCTCGTGCACCGCGACCTCAAACCCGAGAACATCATGGTGACCTCCGAGGGTTTGGTGAAGATCCTCGATTTTGGATTGGCGAAGTTGGTCGCAGGCAGCGTCGAGTCAGCGACTGGCTCGAGCCTCGAATCGCTGGGCGTGACCGCGACCGCGACAGGCATCGTGATGGGCACCGCGTCGTACATGAGTCCAGAACAGGCGCGCGGTCAACCGACCGATGCACGCGCCGATCTGTTCTCGCTCGGCATCATCCTGTACGAGATGCTGAGCGGCGTGAATCCATTTCGGCGTGCCACCGCCGCCGACACCATCGTCGCCATCCTGCGCGACGGAGCGCCGCCGATCCCGGCACGCATCCCTCGCAACCTCGCGGCCCTGATCGAACATTTGATGGCGAAGGATCCGGCGGCACGACCCAGCTCGGCGCGCGAGGTCGAAGTCGAACTGGCTGCGATCCGCGGTGCGGCGCCGGGATCGGGAAGCTGGACCGACGGCTGGCGCGCGCGCCCCGCGACAGCGGCGGCGCCGCGGCGGCGCCGCCGCATCGCGTGGATTGCGGGCGGCATCGGCCTTGCGATCGCAGCGGCAGGCGCGTTCGCGCTGCTGCGCTCACGGTCGGCCGCGCCACCGTCGCCTTTCGCGCCCGGCACCCAGGTCATCGCGGTGATGGCGATCCACGACAAGACGCAGGATGCCGAGCTCGCGCGTGCCGACGTCGGCGACATTCTCTCGAATGCGTTCGTGCAGATCCTGAACGACTGCCAAGGCGTTCAGGTCGTATCGCCGGCACGCGTGCAGAGCGCGCTGGCGCGACGCAAGCGCAGCTTCGCCGACACCGCGCAGGATCCGGCCCTCGTGCACCGCGTCTGCCGCGAGACCGGCGCCAACACCGTGCTCACCGGTTCGCTGGCCTTCATCGGCGGCACCTACGTCCTGAACGCGAACCTGACCGACCTCGCCGGCGGCAAACTACTCGGCGGATACGAAGCGCAAGCCCGCAGCACCGAGGATCTCCTGCCGGCGCTCACCGCGCATGTCGCACCGATGGTGAAGGAGTCCCTGGTGCAGACGACGATGACGATTCCCACCGACCGGAACGTCACCGCCATCACCACCCACGACATGGACGCCTACCGCTTCTATGTGCGCGGTTCCGAACTCAACAACAGCGGCCACTTCGCCGACGCCCGCACCGAACTCGAACGTGCGGTCGCGATCGATTCGACCATGACGCTGGCGTGGGCCGAACTGGCGTGCGCGTATTCGTTCCTGCAACAGGAAGACCGCAGCCACCGAGCGCAGGAGCGCGCCATGGCCGGCCGCGGGCGCTTGAGTCGCAAGGAACGCCTGTGGGTGGAGGTCAACGACGTGTACTTCAGCGGCAGCGGCGCGCGCTATCGGGCGGCGCTCGAGGAGTTCATGCGCGAGTTCCCCGACGATCGGCAGGCGATGTACTACATCGGCGTCGCATGGCGCTGGCTGGACAGCGACTGTGAGACCGCGATCGCAGCCTTCGAGAAGGCGTATGCACTGACGCCCGAGTACTACCCGATCACGCGCGATTTGGTGGACTGCCACCTGCAGCTGAATCAGAAGGGTCGCGCCGCAGCCCGCTTGGAACGCTACCTGGCGCTGCAGCCACCCGAGATCGATCGCGCCCAGGCCGCGGACCGCCTGCGCACACTACAAGCCGGCACCTGATCTTCCTTCGAGCAACGCGCGCGCCGCGCCCCGATCGCCGCTCGCGAGCGCGTCGGCCAGCGGCAGCCCACCCACCCACACGGTCGTCCACGCAGAGAGCGGCGTGCGATCGAAGGCGCGGTTTTCGACCCGCAGTTTCGGCGGCGGATCCTGCACCAGTTCGCGCGGCTCGCGCTCGGGGTTGTCCCAGTGCGCCACCAACTCCGGTGGGTAGATCTTGTCGCGCGTCGCCAGCACATAGCGCGGCACGCCGCACAACTTCGCCCAGGTTGCGAGAACGCGCGTCCCGCATTTGTTGGCGATGCTGTCTGGCAGAATCGCATCCGTCCCGGCGAGAAACACGCATCCCGGTCGCAGGTGCTCCGGCAGCGCCGCATCCGCGACCAAGGTCACGTCGAAGCCCGCGTCCACCAGCGAGCGCGCCAGCGCGGTGCCTTCCAACAGCGGGCGGGATTCGGCGCAGACGACGTCCTGCAAGAGGTCGGCGCTTCGCAGTGCTTCGAGGGCCGCAACCACGTTCGCGCTCACCGATGTGGTCACGACACGGATCGGTGCGTCGAGTTGGTCGCACACAGCGCGCGCCGCGGCACGCCGATCCGCATCCACGCCGCGCTGCAGGGCAGCGAGCGCCGCCGACACCGATGCCGCTCCCAGGGCTTCGAGAGCGCGCAATGCGACGTTGGCGGTCGCGACCACCGATGCCATCGCCGGCTGGGCGCGAACCAGCGCACGTCCGGCCGCGGGCAAATCCGCCGGAGAGCCCTTCGCGAGTTGGTCGAGCAGTGCCGCGGCTCGAAGTGCGAGCGCGCTCGAAGGCGAACGATGATCCGCACCCAGGGTCCGGATGGCTTCCTGCCAATCGTCCGCCATGATGCCCCGCCACGAGGTCGCGCCATGAGGCGCAGCCATGAAGCTCGAATCACGAGCCCGCTATAAACACCGCGGGCCGGCGATTTCCGCCGGCCCGCGGCTGGGATGGCGCGCCCAGAGGGAGTCGAACCCCCAAACCTTCTGATCCGTAGTCAGACGCTCTATCCAATTGAGCTATGGGCGCGTTTCCGAATCTGATCGGTCCGTCGCGCATGGTCGCGCGATCGGCGATGGCGGAGAGAGAGGGATTCGAACCCTCGGTAAGAGTTTTTACTCCTACACTCGATTAGCAATCGAGCCCCTTCGGCCAACTCGGGCATCTCTCCAGTTCGAATCCGGACCTTTTGGATCCGGGCGGCTGCCCGCGACGGTCAGCCTGATCAGACTCGAAGCAGGTCAATCTAGCCGCCGTCCGGCGGACATGTCAACGGCGGGTCGGACCACGATTTGACGCCGTGCATGAATAATGGCGGAGGATGAGGGACTCGAACCCCCAGGGCCTTACGGCCGGCAGTTTTCAAGACTGCTGCCTTACCAATTAGGCTAATCCTCCACCCGGCGTGCGAGTATACAGGCGCGTGAGCTGGCGATCACTTCGAGTTGGGATGGGTACAGGATCGGGCTACTCGGGTGGTCAGGCGCGGCTCGCGGGCATCCGACGTCATGTCGGTTGGGAGCATTCCGAGTGCCGCGTGTCTTAGCGCGCGCCGCAGTCAACCAGTCCGTGTTTCGCGTAGTAGTGCTGGTGGCGTTCCTCCGCCGGCCAGAAGGCACCGGCGGGTGTGATCTCGGTCACGATCGGGCGCGCATGGCCGCCATTCGCCGCTCGCATTGTCTTCGAGGCGCGTGCCGCCGCTTCCTGCTCCGGCGCGTGATGGAAGATCGCCGAGCGGTACTGCGGTCCGATGTCCGGTCCCTGGCGATTGAGCGTCGTCGGGTCGTGCGCGTTCCAGAACACGTCGAGCAGATGTTCGTACGCGACGACGGCGGGATCGTATTCGAGCTGCACGACTTCGGCGTGCCCGGACAACCCGGTACAGACTTCCGCGTAGGTCGGCACATCCTTCGTGCCGCCCATGAATCCGACCGTCGTCTGCACGACGCCGGGTACGCGACTGAAGGTGTGTTCGACGCCCCAGAAACAACCGGCCGCGAACGTCGCCGTCGCCATTGCATCCGTCCCTTCGTGCGTCACTCCAACAGGACCAGCTTGCGGGTGAAGACTTCGCCCGCCACCCGCAACCGCGAGAAGTATACGCCGGAAGGCGCGCGGCGGCCGTGGGCGTCGCGACCATCCCAGAGCGTGCGGTGCACACCGGCCGCGTGCTCGCCCTGCACCAGCGTGCGAACGAAACGACCGCCGCCGTCGTAGAGATCGAGTCGCACGACACCAGGCGCCGAAACGCCGTATTCGATCGCGGTCACCGGGTTGAATGGATTCGGAACGTTCTGCGCCAAGTACGCGCGGCGCGGTGGTGCGGCGACCACCGGTGGCTCGACCGCTGCGTCGGTCGGCGAAGCGCGGAATCCCCAGGTGCCGCTTCGTGATGCGTCGTGCGACAGCGTCGGCCACTGTGCCGCCGCTGCGACATACGGCGCGGTGAAATCCCACACGTAGAGATTTTTGTCCCAGCCCATGAGGACCAGATCGATCCCGCCGTCGCCGTCGGCATCGGCGGCATACGGCGTCGCACGCACGAAATCGCCGACTGCGAGCGGGAAGCCGTCGAGCTCGACGCCGTTGCGATCCCAGCCGAAGATTTTGCCGCCCTCGTTCCCGAAGACGATGTCCGGGATGCCGTCGCCGGAAAAATCGGCGACGATGGGCGAGCTTTCCGACGTCGCGCCGCCGACGGATTTGGGCCAGCCGGCGCGCGTCACCCCGGCAGCATCGTAGACACGGATTTCCGAGTTCGCGCCGTTGTTGGTGGCGAGTACGATCTCGAGGAAGCCATCGAACTCGAAGTCGGCAAGCGCCGGGGACGGTGACTTCGGGTTGCTGCTGCTGACGATGCCGCGCGGCCAACCCGGAAGTTCGTTGCCGGTGCTCGTGTTCACGACGTGCAGCGCGCCGCCCTCGGTCATGACCACCGCATCCAGGATGCCGTCCTGGTTCACATCACCGACCGCGGTGTTCGCCAGAATTTCCGTTCCCAGGCTGATCGGAAACGGCGCGACATTGACGCCGGTGTGGTGCCACACGTTGAACGTTCCGTTGGGCGCGCCGTAGAGGATTTCGCGTCCCGGATCTTGGTCGACGTTTTCGAATGCGGGCGCCGAGCGTGCGTAGGTACCGATGCCGGTCTTGAACGCGGCTTGCGCGCCCAGCGGCGCGCCGCTCGCACGCCACGCATAGAAGTTGCCGTTCTTCGCCGGCGCGAAGATTTCCGCCAACCCGTCGCCGTCGATATCGATGGCGGCGCAGTTCGCCCAATAGCCCTTCTGCAAGGACGTCGGATCCGGGTTGCGCGGCCAGCCGGGAAGGATGCCGCCGTCTCCCGCGTACACGAAGGCGCGATTCGTATCCGTCCACGCGCACGCGACGATTTCGAGACCGGGGCGAATGTCGTTCATCTCGCCGAGCGCGATGCTCGCGGCCACGACTCGAACCTCGCTCCCGAACACGCCCCAGGTCACCGGATCGAGATCGTCATCGCGCAGTTCGATGCCATTCGCCGTCCACGCATACAGGTATTCGTTGCCGACGGCGATTTCGGCGTTGCCATCGCCGGTCAAGTCTCCGACCGCCGGCGCCGATGAACCCGAGGACAGCAACGCCACCGGCCAGCCCGCCAACTGCGGCGGATTGGTGCTGGCGGTCGCGACCAACGAACGCGGGCTCTCGTTGCCCGAGCTGTCCACCGCAGTGATCGAATAGTAGTAACGCGTCGAGGGCGCGAGTCCGGTGTCGCGCAGGTAGGCGACCCGCGTCGTGCGATCGACGGTGGCGCGCGTCCAGGGCCCGAGCGTGTTGGTGGCGCGGTACACGTGATAGCCCAGGAGATCGGCATTCGTGGACGGCGTGCAACTCACCAGAATGATCGTCGGGCCGGTGGTCGCATCCAACACCGGCGTCACGAGCTGCGCCGGCCCACGCAGGGTGATCGACCACGCCCGCACTCGGGCCTGATCATCGGTCGCGGTCAGCGTGATGCGGTTTTCGGCGAGAACATTCTCGCGCAAGCGGAAACGTGTCGGCGCCGTGACTTCGACCAACGGCGCCGCGCGTCCCAGCGTGACGGCGCCCGTGAACAGCACGACATCCGGATCGGTGGTCGCGAGCGTGGCCTGCACGCCATCCGCGGCGCCGGTCCCATAGTTGTTGAAATACGCCAAGAGATCGAAAGTTTCTCCCGGCGCGATCAACCCGTCCCCGTTGCCGCCGGGAGCGAAATCATCCACGTCCAGAAGCGCCAACTCGAGTTGCGGCGCGTGCACGACCTTCAAGATCGCATCGGTCCAGGTCGTCATGCCGCTCTTGGAGACGAAGGTCAGCGGCAGCACGGTGCCGTCGGGCGTGCCCGCTTGCACGACGAAGTGCACTGCGTTGGTGACCACCGTACTGACGCCCGCACCGAGCGTGCCCACGGTGTAGGTGCTGTCGAGCACGGTCGCCCACGGGCTCGGGATGCGCAACGTGCCGGTGACGCCGCTGGCGGTGGAGGTACCGGTGTTCTTGAAGGTGATCGCGAGCTGCAGCGTTTCGCCGGCGTCGAGGACACCGTCGGCGTTGCCGTCGCTGGGGGCGGTCGCGTCATCGTCCACGGTGAGACTCTGCGCGCTCACGTACGCCGCGCCGCCCGACAAGACCGTGATGTTGCCGAGAAACGTCGTCATGTTCGGGCCGGTGATCGTGACCTGGACCAACCCCGCGCTTTCGATCCGAATCGGCAGCGTGACGCTGCCGGCGGCGTTGGTGACGCCGAAGACATAGGCCTCGGTCCCCTTCTGCAGGCAGACGCGAGCGCCGGCGCGCGCGACGCCACCCACCTGCACGTTCACCACCACGTTCACGAGCCCCAAGCCCGCCGTCGCCGGAAAAGACGCGGTCGTCGTGCCCAACTCGCAGGTGTGCAGCACCATCTCCGGATCGCCCAGCAAGTTGTAGAGGTAGTGCGTGTAGTGATGCGCGGTGTCGAACCAGGCGTCGTCGGTGAAATCGAGTCGGCTCTCGGCGAAGGTCGCACCCAGATTGACGATGCTGTCTTGATACAACGCGGTGAAGAAACCACGGTTGTAATCTTGCGACGGCAACACGAAGGCGCTGCGGCTGGATCCCACCACCGCCACCGCGCCGCCGGGAGATTCCAGAAAAGCTTCCGCGAGACAGGGGAAGTCGAAGGCGGTCGCGGTGCAATTCAACATGTTGAGCACGAATCGCTTCGTCGTGTTGGTCAGAGCCAAGGCATCGTTGTTGATGAAACTGCTGCCCAGGCCGACCGAAGCGGTGTAGCGGTAGCCGTGGCCGATGTGCACCGCGATGCCGGGGCCGGCGTTCATGGCGGCGATGGCCGCTGCTTTGCTGAGTGGCTGCGCACCAGGGAAATCTTCCCAATTGTCGTAGAGACGCGTCGGTACCACACAGGCGCTGGTGAGCGCGATCAACTGCTCGGCCAGATCCCCGCCATCGGTCGTGATGCTCTGCGACGTGTCCCAATCGACCGGGAACAGCACCTCGGCCATGAACAGCGCTTCATTCTGATAGGTCGTTTGCGTGGGGTTTTCGTACGCCATCACTTTGGAAACGAGCGCCGCAGCTTCCGCCGGCGTGTTCGCGGTGAGTCGGCCCGTGTACACCTCGGCATAGAGATCGGTGTCGTCGCCGGGATCGCTCATGCTGACCGCGGCTTCGCCCCATACATCGTCGCCGTCCTTGTTCCAGTTGCCGTCGAGGCAGCCGAAATAGAGGTCGGCGGGGATGAACTTGTCGTCACCGAAATTCGAAAAACCGTAGCGCGCCGGGATGACGTCGGTGTCGCCGCCCAGGAGCACGTAGCGCACCGCCCACTTCGCATACGCATCGCGCACGAAGGTGCGGATGGTTTCCTGCACATCGCTGCCGTGCCGGTAGTTGGCTTCGATCCACTCGACGGTGCGGACGACGGTGGGCACGCCACGGCGCGTCTTCCAATCCGCCAGCACCTGCCAACTCGGAGCCAGCGCCGCACTGGTGATGATCACCGCGTCGACGTCGCTGCCTTCCAGGCTCGGTGCATCCGTCGGCGCGAAGCGCCCCGGGTCGTCGACGCGCACGCCGATGCGACGCGCGTAGCCGGCCAGTGCCTCGGGGTTCGCGACCTGACGGCTGATCTGCCGGCGGGCATCGGCTTCGAGCCCCGCACTGAACCGCTCGCGCTCGAGCGCAATCTCGCCATCCGGCACCAGGTCGAGCGCCAGATCGATACGCTCCGCCAAGAGCACGCGACCCGACTCGGGCACGAATCGCACCGGGTGTACGCGCACCGAGACGAAATGATAACCGTGCAACGCACCGCGACCCGCGGCCTCGGCGCGCGTCGCGGGCAGGCTCGCGATGCCGTCCGCATGCGGCGCCGACACCGCCGCAGCGGCGCGCGGTGCTGGCGGCGAGTGCGGCCGCCCATCGGTATCCAAGCGCGGCGGTGCTGCGGCGAGCGTGACGTCGGATTCCATTTCACGTTCGCCCGCGGGCAGGATCGTGCGCACACTTCGAACACGCATGCCGCGCGGCACCAGCAGCGTTACGACGTCGTAAGGCAGCTCGGGTTGGCCGGCTTCCCAGGTCGCGAGCAAGCCTTCGGCGTGGATGCGCGCGGCGCTTGCCTCTCCTTGCACGCTGAATCGCGCCGCGTCGTAGCGCAGCGTGTGGTGCAGGACCAGGGCGTGACCGGGCGACGCTAGGAGCGCGAGGCCGAGTGCGCCAAAGCGGTGAGCGCACCGAACCAGCGGCCGCATGGGACCTCCTCGTGCACGCGGGAGAAAACCGCGCGCGGATGTCGTTTCCGAGTTGCCGCGCATCAGGGCGAGGGGCAGGCGGCCCGACCTGGCGTTACGGACACAGTGTAACCCGCGCATGCTCCAGGCGTCAGCCCGGTGGGCGGGATCCCGGTGACGCCTGCTGGGGTCCGGGGAGGGTACGCAGGACGGTGTTGGTGACCTGCGCCACGCTGCGCTGCGACGTGTCCACGGTGTAGTGCGCGCGCGCGTACAGCGACTCGCGCCGATCGAGCAGCGCGCGCAACTCGATCATCGCATCGGGATTGTCGCGCATGGGGCGCCGATCGCCTTGGTGCACGACACGCTGCCAGTGTTCCTCCGGCTTGGCGCGCAACCAGATCGTGGTGCACTGCTGCAACAACAGGCTCAGGGTTTCGGGGTCGGTCACGATGCCGCCGCCGGCCGCGAGCACGCCGGTGTGCGTCTGCGCGAGGAAGCGCAGCAGGGTCTCGCGCTCCAAGCGCCGGAAATAGGCCTCACCGTGCAGCTCGAAGATGGGTCCGATGGACAGCCCTGCCTGGCGCTCGACCAGGGCGTCCAATTCGTAGAACGGAACCTGCAGGCGCGCGGCGAGACGCCGTCCGACGCTGCTCTTGCCAGCGCCGCGCAGCCCCAGGAGTGCGATCAGTCGCGTACAACCGGGAGCGAGCTGTTCGGTCGAGAGTGCTGTGCGCACCCATTCGGCGGGGTCCAGATCGAGTGCCGTCGCGACGTCGAGCAAGCGCAACAATGAAATGTTCGAGTCACCGGATTCGAGCTGTGCCAGGAAGCGCAACGACAGACCGCTGCGGGCGGCGAGGCGCGCTCGACTCTCGCCGCGTGCCGCGCGGGCCGCGCGCACCTGGGTACCGAGCCGATGCAGAATTTCGCGGTCGCGCCGTTCGTGCGCGCGGGTTCGTCGAGCCGTCATGCCTGGGCACTATAGTGCACGCTCTTTGGGCTGGCAAGCCGCGACCCGTGCACTATGATGCGCGAGCCACGACGCCGATGTCGCAGCGAATTGCCGGAAGGAATGCATGGATCCCGTCCGCTTCGAAACCGCACCGGATCGCTACCATCATTGGACGTTGCGTTGCGACGGCTCGGTCGCTTGGCTGGTCCTCGATGTCCAGGAGGATGCGCCGTTGCGGCCCGGGTACGTGCTCAAGCTGAATTCGTACGACTTGGGCGTCGACCTCGAACTCGCCGATGCCATCCTGCGGCTGCGCTTCGAGCACCCGGAAGTGCGCGCGCTGGTGATCACGAGCGGCAAGGATCGCATCTTCAGTGCCGGCGCCAACATCCACATGCTGTCCGGCTCCTCGCACGCCTTCAAGGTCAACTTCTGCAAGTTCACCAATGAAACGCGCCTCGCCCTGGAAGATCTGGCAGCGAACTCCGGCGTGCGCACCCTCGCCGCCTGCAACGGCACCACCGCCGGCGGCGGTTACGAATTGGCGCTCGCATGCGACGAGATTCTCTTGGTGGACGACGGCAGCTCGGCGGTCAGCCTGCCGGAGGTGCCCTTGCTCGGCGTGCTGCCGGGAACCGGTGGTCTGACGCGCGTCGTGGACAAGCGCCGCGTACGGCGCGACCGCGCCGACATCTTCTGCACATTGGCCGAGGGCATGCGCGGCAAGCGCGCGGTGGAATGGCGCTTGGTGGATGCGATGGTGCCGCGCAGCCGCTTCGACGACGAGGTGCGCCGCCGGGCGACGGCGGCGGCCGAAGCGAGTTCGCGACCCGAGGGAAGAGGTGTGGCGCTCGACGCGCTGTCACCCATCGAGCAACCCAATGCGTGGCGCTACCGGCATGTGCAGGTCGAGTTCGATCGCGGGGCGCGTTTCGCTCGCGTGATCGTCGCGGGTCCGACCTCGCCGCCGCCGGCAGATGTCGCCGCGCTGCACGCACTCGGGGCCGCGGCCTGGCCGCTGCGCGCCTTCCGCGAGTTGGACGACGCCATCTGCCGCCTGCGTTTCAACGAAGAAACCTGCGGTTTGCTGCAACTCGAAACGCGCGGGGACGCCGCAAACGTGCTGGCCTGGGATCGCGCCCTCGCCGCCTGGAGCGCCTCCGACTGGTTCGCGCGCGAGATCGTGTTGCACATGGCGCGGACGCTGCGGCGGCTCGACTTGACGGCGCGCAGTCTGTTCGCGGTCGCGACCGCGGGGGCTTGCTTCACGGGCTCGCTGCTGGAGATCGCACTCGCCGCCGACCGCGTCTACGCGCTTTCCGATGCGAAGCCGGAAGTTCAGTTCGCGTTCGGCGCGCTGAACAACGGCGCGCTGCCGATGTCGCACGGCCTGTCGCGCCTGGCGCTGCGTTGGTACGCCGAACCGGCACGGGTTGGCGGGATTCTAGAAAGCGGGCCCTACGACGCCGAAGCCGCAGAAAGCGCCGGCATCGTCACCTTCGTCGCCGATTCCATCGACTTCGACGACGAACTGCGGGTCGCGATCGAGGAGCGCAGCTCGTTCTCGCCCGATGCGCTGACCGGCATGGAAGCGTCACTCCGCTTCCCCGGCAACGAAACCATGCCCACCAAAGTATTCGGACGATTGTCCGCGTGGCAGAACTGGGTGTTCCAGCGGCCGAACGCGGTCGGCGAACGCGGCGCGCTCAAGTTGTACGGCCGGCCCGAGCGGCCGAGCTTCGACTGGGGAAGGACATGAGCATGAGCACCGAACTCAACGAGAAGATCCCGAACAACGTCAACCTGTCCGAGGACCCGAAGCTGCTGCGCGCGCTGGAAAAATGGTTGCCCGACTACCAATCGTGGTGGCGCGAGATGGGGCCGGAAGGTTTTCAAGAAACCGATGTTTTCTTGCGCACCGCGATCTCGGTGGACGCCAAGGGCTGGGCGCACTTCGACCACGTCAAGATGCCGGATTATCGCTGGGGAATCTTTCTGACCGAGCCTGAGATCGACAAGAAGATCGGCTTCGGCGACTTCCACGGCCAGCCGGCATGGCAGGAAGTTCCGGGTGAGTTTCGCGGCATGCTGCGGCGCATCATCGTGACCCAAGGCGACACCGAGCCGGCGAGCGTCGAGCAGCAGCGGCTGCTCGGTCGAACCGCGCCCAGCCTCTACGACCTGCGCAATTTGTTCCAGGTGAACGTCGAGGAAGGTCGCCATCTGTGGGCGATGGTGTATCTGCTGCACCGTTACTTCGGACGCGATGGGCGCGAGGAAGCCGAAGCGCTGCTCGAGCGCAGGAGCGGCAACCCCGACAAGCCGCGCATCCTCGGCGCTTTCAACGAGCCGATCCGCGATTGGCTGTCGTTCTACATGTTCACCATGTTCACCGACCGCGACGGCAAGTTCCAGTTGTTGGCACTGGCCGAGAGCGGCTTCGATCCGCTGGCGCGCACCACGCGCTTCATGCTGACCGAGGAAGCGCACCACATGTTCGTCGGCGAGACCGGCGTCGCCCGCGTCATCGATCGCACCGTGCACTTGATGCGTGAGAACAAGAACGAGGATGCGCGCGCGCTGGGCGGTATCGATTTGCCGACGATCCAGCGCTATCTCAATCTCTGGTACTCGGTGTCGGCCGACCTGTTCGGCGGCGAGATCTCGTCGAACGCGGCCGACTACTTCGCGAGCGGTCTCAAGGGCCGCTATCAAGAGGAGCGCTATGCGGATCACCTCGGGCTCGAGGGCAGCTACCCGATGACGGTGATCGAGAACGGCCGCCTGGCCCAGCAAGACGTGCCGTTGCGCAACGCGCTGAATGAAGTCCTGCGCGACGCCTACATCCAGGACTGCCAACGCGGCGTGGATCGCTGGAATCGCATCTTGCGCGCCGCCAAGCTCGACTTCGAGTTCAAACTCCCGGATCGCAAGTTCCACCGGCAAGTCGGCATTTTCGCCGGCCATCATTTCACGCCCGAAGGCTTGCTGATCAGCGCGACCGAGTGGCAGGCGCGCCGCGATGCGTGGTTGCCGTCCGCGGCCGACCTCGCCTTCGTGCAGTCCTTGATGCAGCCGGTGCGCGAGCGCGGTCAGATCGCCAACTGGATCGCGCCGGCGCGCGGTGTGTCCGGCCGGCCGTTCGACTTCGACTACGTGCGACTGAACTAGCCGAAGGCGGCGCGCCGACATCCCCGCCGCGGCATGCGCGCTCGGCATCGGCCTCTCCTTCGTGGCGCTGCCGTTGCTGCTCGCAGGCGTCACGGTGATGCGCCATTCATGCTCGGTACTCGCCGACGCGTACATCGCCCGCTCGCACGTCGAAGGACGAGGCAAAGGCATTGCCGGGATTACCGGCCGGTGCGTTTGCCGTGCGAGATCGCGTTGCGCGGACGTGATGCACCACAGTCCTTTGTCATCGAGATTTTCCAGCGTGTGCCGCCAACGACGCGATCCATCGCGCGCTAATGCCCATATGCATATAGAGGATCGAACTTTACGGCCTGGAATCCAGACCGCGCGCACACGCAGGCGGCACCGCGCAACCCGCGTTGTGCTATCCTGCCGACCCTATGAACAGGATTGCAAGTTTCCTGGACCGGAAGACCATTCTCGTTACCGGAGCAACCGGTTTCCTCGGACAACCCCTGGTCGAGAAGATCCTGTATTCGGCGCCCGGTGTGCGTCGCGTGTACGTGCTCATCCGCCCGAAACGGCAATCGGCGGGGGTCGTGCTGTCGGCGCAGCAGCGTCTCGAAAAGGAACTCTACGAATCGAGCGTGTTCGATCGAATCCGCGCCGCATACGGTTCCGAGTATCTGACCTTCCTGCGCGAAAAGTTGATCGCGGTCGCGGGCGATATTTCGCAGGACGGTCTCGGGATCGATCCCGAGACTCGCGACCTATTGCAGCGCGATCTCGACGTGGTCATCAACAGCGCGGCGGTGGTGTCGTTCGACGCGCCACTCGACCAAGCGCTGGAATTGAACGTGCACGGCGCGCGCCGTGTCGCCGAGTTCGCCGCGGGCTGCAATCGAACATTGTTGGTGCACGTGTCCACCGCGTACGTCGCCGGCGCCTCGCACCGCATCGGCACCGAAACGATCTATCACACGGCGCCCGAATCGCGCCGCGGCGAGACCTTCCCCACCGGTTACTTCAGCGATCTCGACGCCGACGTCGCCCACATCGAAGCGGTCGTCAACCAGGTGCGCGCCGAGGCCGAAACCACCGCCGTCGAACGCAGCTTCACCCGGGTTTTGGTGGAGCGCGCGCGCACCAGCCGCGGCGGGCGCAGCATCGGTCGCCGCAAGGTCGTGGACAGCTTGCGACGCAAGTGGATCGAAACCCGACTGACGTCGGAAGGTATGGCGTGGGCGCGCCAGCGCGGTTGGAACGATACCTACACGTACACCAAGGCGATGGGCGAGCAGATGGTGCTGCGGGTTCGCGGCGACATGCCCACCGTCATCCTGCGGCCGTCGGTGATCGAGAGCAGTCTCGCCGAACCGATCCCGGGTTGGCTGGATGGGCTGCGCATGGCCGATCCGCTCATCGCGGCCATCGGCAAGGGACGCTTGCGCGCGCTGCCGATGAAGCCCGATGTCCACTTGGATCTCATCCCGGTCGACATGGTGGTGAACGCGCTGCTGGCGTCCTTGCCGCACGCGGCGCGCGAGCGCGGCCTGCACGTGTACCAAGTGGCCACCGGATCACGAAATCCGATCACGCTCGGCGGGCTCTACGACCTCATCTATCGCTACTTCATCCGCAATCCGATGCTCGACCGGGCCGGCAATCCGATTCGGATTCGCTACTTGGCCTTCCCCAACCCGGCCGCTTTCCGCTTGCAGCATCGCTTGCGATCGCTGCCGCTCGAAGCCGCCGAGAAAACGTTGGAGAAGTTCCCGGGGATGACGCTCGCCAGTCGCGCCAGGCGCCGCGTCGCGGCGACCCGCACCGCCTACGACCGCCTGTTCTACTACGGCGAAATCTACGAGCCGTACCTCAATATGGACTGCAGCTTCGAGGTCGACAACCTGATGGCGCTGCACGCGACGCTCAATTCCGAAGAGCAGCAGGCGTTCGCCTTCGACGTGACGCACTTGAACTGGCGTTACTACATCCAGCACGTGCACATTCCGGGCGTCAAGAAGTACATCCTCAAGATCGAGGGTGAGGGTCGCGTCAATGGTGCGAGCCGAGTCGATGGCGAGGCCGCACAAGCGGTCACCATCCCCGAGGTGGTCGCACGCAGCGCGGCGCGTTTCGGCACCAAGACCGTGCTGCAGATGCGGCGCGGCGGTCATTGGGAACGCGTCTCGTTCGCCGAGCTGCACGCGGTCGCCGATCGCATCGCGTCTCAGTTCCGCCGCATGGGGCTCGATCCCGGCGATCGGGTGGTGTTGTACAGCGAGAACCAACCCGAGTGGGGCATGGCGTATCTGGGTGCGGTCACGGCCGGACTCGTCGTCGTGCCGCTCGATGCGCAGACCTGGCACCGCGAGGTGTGGTCGGTGGCGCGTTTCGTCGAGGCGCGCGCCCTGCTCGTGTCCGAACACTGCCTCAAACGTTTGCCGGCGGACGGCCTGCGCGACAACGAGGCTGCCGCACGACCGCTGACGCTGCTCGATGTCAATCGCCGTTGCGCGCCGCTCGAGTTGGCGGCGTATCCGCGCAGCACGCAGTTGCCTCCGGAACCGATTCAAGGAACCGGCACCATCGAACCTCGGCCGCCGCAAGCGGACGACCCGGTCAGCATCATCTTCACGTCGGGGACGGCCAGCGACCCGCGCGGCGCGGTGCACACACACCGCAGCTTCCTGTCGAACGTCTATGCGGTGACGCGCCCGATGCCGATGGATCACACCGATCAATTGCTATCGGTGTTGCCGCTGTATCACGCGCTCGAGTTCAGTTGTGGCTTTCTGGCCCCGATCCTCAAGGGCGCGACCGTGACCTACGCAGGCAGTCTGAAACCGAAGCTGATCCTGGAATCCATGCGCGACACCGGCACCACGATGATGCTGGGCGTGCCGACCCTGTATGCGCTGCTGCGTGACGATCTGGAGCGCCGCATTCTGAAGACGGCGCGTTCGGGGCTGCGCTCGAGCTGGCTCGCGGGCGCGAAGAACCTGGTGCACTCGCTCGAAGCGAGGCTGGGACGGCAGGTGGCGCGGTCCTTGTTCGCACGCGTCCACGCCGAGTTGGGCGGCAAACTGCGCTATCTCGTCAGCGGCGGTTCGGCCCTGGGTCGCGAGCTCTACGAAGATTTCAACGCGCTTGGAATCCCGATCTACGAAGGGTACGGGCTCACCGAAACGGCGCCGGTCGTGACGGTGAATTGGTTCGGGCAGAGCCGCGCCGGTTCGGTCGGCAAGACGCTGCCCGGCATCGAGCTGCGTATTGCGCGCCCCGATCGGGACGGCATCGGCGAGATTGTCGTACGCACGCCGAGCCTCATGCAGGGCTACTACAAGAACCCGGTCGCGACCGCGCACGCGGTACACGACGGCTGGTTGCATACCGGCGACCTGGGCTGGGTGGACGAGGACGGCTTCGTCTTCATCACCGGACGTTGCAAGGATGTCATCGTCACCGGCGCCGGCAAGAACGTTTACCCCGCCGATCTCGAGTCGATCTACTCGAGCATCGCCGGCGTGCAGGAAATCGCCGTCGTCGGGTTGCGGAGCGGGCTCACGGAGGATCTGCATGCGGTGATCGTGCCACGCATGGAATCCGGCGATGACCCCGCCGAGTTCAAGAAACGACTGCAGCGCGACATCGCCACCTTGGGACGCGATCTGCCGAGCTATCACCGTTTGCAGGCGACGCATACTTGGCTCGACCCACTGCCGCGCACTGCCGCGGGCGGTGTCGATCGCGCCGCGGTGCGCGTCGTGCTTGAGGCGCAAGCGGCGTTGCGCTCGCCGAGCACGGTCGTAGCGTCGGACCCGACGCAGGAAGAGCCGCTGCTCGAAACCTTGGCGCGCTTGTCGGGCCGGACGCCGCAGGAACTGCGGCCGGAGCACGACCTCAGCACCGATCTGGGTTTGGATTCGCTCGAAGCCATCGAGGTGCTGTTGTTCGTCGAATCGCACTATGGAATCACGGTGCCGGATTCGGCGGCCGAGGGCGTGCGCACGGTGGCCGACGCGTTGATGTTGCTGCGGCAGCACGCTCCCGAAATCAACCGCCAACCGGCGCGACCCTTGCCGTCGGAGCTGACGCGCGAGGCACGCCAGGGGTTCGATCGCGCCCTGCATCGCACTTCGCTGCGCAGTGTCGGGGCGTTGTATCGCGGCTACTTCGGGCTGCGCACCCCGAACGCGAACGGGCACCTGCCCAAGAACGCGCCCTACATCCTGGCGGCGAACCACGCCAGCCATCTCGATCTCGGCGCTATCCTGACCGCGTTGACCGGCGCCGCCGGGCGTGATGAAGCCGAACGGCTGCACGTCCTTGGCGCGCGCGATTACTTTTTCGATTCGTGGCTCAAGAGTTGGTTCTTCAGCCGTTGCTTCAACGTGGTGCCGATTCGACGCGATCGCACCGGTGTCGACGGCTTGCGCGCCGCTAAGAACATCTTGGCGAGCGGCGAACCGGTGCTCATCTTCCCTGAGGCGACACGCTCGCGTAGCGGCAAGTTGCAGGCGTTCAAGCCGGGCCTCGGGCTGCTGGCGCTGGAAGCCGGTGTCCCGATCGTGCCGGCGTACATCCATGGCACCTACGCCGCGCTGCCGGCGGGTCGATTGCTGCCGCGGCGCTCGCGACTCACGGTGCGCTTCGGCGAACCCATCGTGGTGAACCGTGCGCGGGTCTCGACCAGCAAGGAAGAGCACGTCCGGCACATCGCCGACGACGTGCGCCGCGCCATCGAGTCGCTCGGGCGCGACTTCGACGCGCCGGCATGAACCCGGCCATCGCCTTCTTCGACGTCGACGGGACGATCGTGAAGGGCGATATCGTCCGGCACTTCGTCCGATTGCGAACCTGGGACATGCAGCCGATGGCGCGTCGCTTGTGGACCGCCGGCTTCGTGCTCCGTCTGCCTTCCCTCTTGCTGCTCGACGCGGTGAGTCGCGCGCGTTTCCAACGGGCGCTGTACGCGGGTTATCGGGCGCTATCGCCGGCTGACCTCGCGCGACGCGTGCCGCTCTACAGCGCGCGCTGCCTCGAGCCGCGCCTGTTCCCCGAGGCGACGGCACGCATCGCGCATCACCGGCAGCAGAACCATCGCGTCGTGCTGGTCACCGGTTCCCTGGCGCCGATCGTCGCGCCGCTCGCAGCTCGCGTGCAAGCGTCAGCGGTGTTGGCGCCGAACCTCTGCGTCTCCGGCGGCGCGTTCACGGGTGCGTTGGAAGGCGTGCCGCTCGCGGGCTGGCGCAAGGCGGAGGCCGCGCTGCAATTCGCGACCCAACACGGCGTCGCACCGGCCGATTGCTTCGCCTACGCCGACAGTCGCGACGATCTGCCGCTCCTGGAAAGTGTCGGTCATGCATCCGTGGTGAATCCCGGCGCGCGCCTGCGTACCATCGCCGCACGGCGTGGCTGGGAGATTCTGCGCTGGAGCGTCGCGTAGTGCGTGCGGTGCAGTACATCCGCAGTGTGCCGCGCTATCTCGCGGCGCGCATCCTCGGGCCGCGGCTCGAAAACGTCTATACGTCGCCGTTCGGTTGCGTGCGGCTGGCCAACATCGCGCCGCCGCGCCTTCCGGGGCCGGCCTGGGTTCGCGTGCGACCGCGGCTCGCCGGGATCTGCGGCTCCGATCTCGCGACTCTGACCGCGCAAGGTTCCACGTATTTCGACCCGTTCACGTCGTATCCATTCACCTTCGGCCATGAGGTCGTGGGCGAGGTCACCGAAACCGGGCCCGAGGTGAGTGATTTGCGAGCCGGCGATCGCGTCGTCCTGCAGCCGCCGCTGCACTGCCTGGTGCGCGGCATCGCTGATCCGTGCGCTGCGTGTCGCGCCGGCCACGCCGCCCATTGTCACAACGTCGGTCGCGGCTGCATCGCCGCCGGCATCCAAACCGGGTATTGCGCCGACACCGGCGGCGGCTGGAGCGAATCCTTCGTCGCGCATCGAACTCAATTGCACCTGGTGACGGAAGCGACGCCCGATGACGTCGCGGTGCTGGTGGAGCCATTCGCGTGTTGTCTGCACGCGGCGCTCACGACACCGGTGCCGGAAGGTGCCTCCGCGGTCGTGCTCGGCGCCGGCACCATCGGCGCGCTGACGGTGGCGGCGCTGCGTGCGGCCGGTGCGCGCGGACGTATCGTCGTGGTCGCGAAGCACGCACATCAAGAACGCGCCGCGCGCGCCCTCGGTGCCGATGCAGTCGTCGCACCCGGCGGGCTCGACGGCGCCTTGGCCGATCTCCTCGGTGCGCGCGTGCATGCCCGCCAACTCGGGCGACCGGTGTGGATCGGTGGCGCTGACGTGGTGTTCGATTGCGTCGGATCGGAGCGTTCGCTCGACGACGCGCTGCGCATCACTCGACATCAGGGCACGGTTGTCTTGGTGGGCATGCCCGGCGTGCCGCGCGGCATCGACTGGACGTCGATCTGGCACAAGGAATTGCACCTGCGCGGTGCGTACACCAGCACCAGGCCGACCTTCCGCCGCGCTCTCGAACATGTGGTCGTGCACGGCGGCGACTTCGGCGCCATCGGCATCGCCCGCTTTCCGCTCGCACGCTATCGCGAAGCCATCCATACTGCGCGCCACGCGGGGCGCGCGGGCGTCATGAAGACCGCCTTCGTGCCGTGACCTTGCGAGGAGGACGATGCAGTACCTGACCTATTCGGGCAATTCACTCCTGAATGCGTCGCTGCCGGCGAACGCGAGCGTGTTTTTCCCGCCGGCGGCCCTGCCGGGCATCGCGACCGCCGACATTCCGGCAGCGGTGCGGCGCGCTTTCGAACAGCCGCTCGACATGAAACCGCTGCGGGAGCTGGTCGGCGCCGGCTCGCGCGTGCTGGTACTCTTCGACGACAACTGCCAGCCGTTCCCGCTGATGCAAAAGCCCGACATCCGTGAGACTTGCTTGGAAGAGCTGCTCGCGATGCTGACGTCTTACGGGGTGCGGGAGCAGGACATCCTGCTCATGTGCGCGGTCGCCATCCATCGCAAGATGAAGCCGGAGGAAATGCGCTTCATGGTCGGCGATCGCATCTTCCGCGACTACTGGCCGGATCGGCTGAAGAATTTCGATGCCGAAGACCCCGACGACATCGTCGTGGCCGGCACCACCGACCGCGGCGAACCGGTCGAGACGAGCCGCGCAGTGTTGGAGAGCGATCTCGTCATCTATGTCGACACGGTGCAAATTCCGCTCAATGGCGGCCACAAGTCGGTCGCGGTGGGATTGTCCACCTACAACAGCTTGCGCCTGCATCATGCGCCGCAGATGACCAAGGACTCGCCGCACGTCATGCAGCCGCGCGGGTCGCACATGCATACCTGCATCGAGCGCTTGAGCCGGGTGCTGCTGTCGAAGGCGCGCATCATGGTGATGGAGGCGGCGATGAACGGCGCCACCTATCCGCCGCACATGGCGTTCCTCGGAAAACCTGCGGAACGCTGCAATGGTTTGGAGAAGCTGCTGCGCGCGGTGACGCCGGGCGCCATGGGCCTACTCCCCGAGTCGGCGCGCTCGAATATTTTCAAGAACTTGCGGTCGTCCTACCGGCCGATCGAGATCAATGCCGGCGCGATCGACGCGGTGCATGCGCGCACGCTCGCGGCGTTGCAGCGCCAGCTCGCCGTGAAGGCGGAGACCGAGTACGACACGCTGGTTTTCGGACTCCCCGATCTGAGCCCATACGCGGTCGGGACGCGCATCAACCCAGTCCTCGTGGTGAGCGACGTCCTGGGCTACATCTTCAATTGGTTCTACGACAAGCCGTTCGTGAAAAAGGGCGGCGTCGTCATCCTGTTGAACCCGGTATACGAGTTCTTCCATCCCGAGTACCACGTCGCGTATCGCAAGTTCTACGACGAGGTGCTGCCCGAAACCAACGATCCCTTCGAGATGCAGACGCGTTTCCAGGAACGTTTCGCGCGCGATCCGCACCTCATCGACTGCTACCGCAACCGCTACGCGCACCACGGCTTCCACCCGTTCACGGTGTGGTACTGGGCGACCTGGCCGCTGCGCTCGCTGGCTCGCGTCATCGTCGTCGGGCCGCCGAACGACCGGGTGACGAAGCGACTCGGCGTCGATTGGTCGCCGAACCTGGCGCACGCGCTCGGCAAAGCGCGCGAACTCACCGGCGGCGACCGCGTTGTGGCATTGACCGTCCCGCCCTTCCTCTACTTGCACCAGAACGGAACCGGACCTTCGTAGCTGCGGCCGGATGGAGCGTCGAACATCCGGCTGCTCAGGCAGCACGCCGGGCGTGGTAACCACGTGCACGTGGACAGGCATCGCCCGCCGGCGTGAACTCGCGCCGAATGTTCGACGCTCCGTCCGGCGTGCTTGGGCAGATCGGGACCACCGTAGGGACGTCGTGAGGCGCGACCCGCGCGAGTTCACGCGTGCGGCCGCAACGTTTCAACAAGCATGGAGCCAACCCCGCACGCGTGCTGTCTGAGCGGCGGGTCGCGTCTCACGACGGCCCCGAGCACAAGTTCAGCCCAACAGTCCGCGGACGCGGTCGTCGAGGGCTTTTTGGTCGGTGGCGAAGGAGCACAGGCCGGCGGCGTTGATGAGGGCGTCGAAGCCGATGGCGCCGGACTCGAGTTGCGGGCGCCAGCGGGCGAGGCGCGGGATCTTGCCTTCGGTCGTGAGGACCTCGAGGTCGGTGGCGGTCCACTCGGGAAAGAGATCGGCGGCGCCGTGTTGTCGCAGGAAACCGGCGAGATCACCGGCGGTCGTGCGATCGACATCGCGAGCCATCAGCGCGTCCATTCCGGTACACAACTCCGGCGAGATGTCCCACAAGACATCGAAGTGCAGCGCTTGGCGCGCGGCTGCGTCCATCTCGATGGCGAAGTCGGCGGCGGCGGGGCCGCGACCGGACACTCCGGCGCGCGCCGCATCGTGGTATTCCTGCGCCACCGTGAGTGGCATCGTCATGACATCGACGCCGGCGAGCGACCATACTTGCGCGCCGTTGCGCATCGAGGCGGCGATCTGACGCGTGCGCGACGTGCCCGCCTTGCGAAGCGCCGTCATCGCTTCTTGACTCGCGGCGGTCGCCTTCTCGCCGATTCCGGCTCCCGAACCCAATTTTTCGTCGGCCACGAAAGCGCTCAGGCGGCCCAGGAACACGTTCACGAAGTCGGGATTGCCGAAGCGCGCCGCGACGTAGTTGTGCCGCGCCGAAAAGCCGAGCGTGAAGTTGATCGGCACGCCGGCCTGGCGCAAACGGCGCATGCCGACGAGGCCCGCCGGCGTCAGCGGCAGCTTGACGATGAAGCGCTCGGGGCACACCGCGTGCAACCGCTTGCCGTACAGCACCGCGAGTTCCGCGTCGTGCGCCAAGTCGGTGTGTTCCTCGACGCTGACGAACGCGTCGAACCGCTCCACCAACCGCAAACCGTGGTACGCGTTCAACACGAACGCAATCTCGAGCACCAACATGTCGTTCGAGATGTCGGGCGCCAACTGTCGCAAGCGCACCGCCGTCCGTCGCACCAGATCATCGTATTGACCGCGCTGGACTTCCTTGTTGAGGAGCGTGTTGTTGGTGGTGAGCGCACGGAACTCGCGCGTCCAGAGCGATTCCGCCCCGGCGCGATCGCCGGTGTCGAGCCACAGTTCGGTGCCGGCGGCGGCGAGCGCGCGCCAGCGCGGGTTGGTTTCGAAGCTGTCGGCCAGCTTGCCGAAACGCGGCGCGAACCCTTGCAGAACCCAAGCATGCATCTCGGGAGCGAGCGCGCTCGCCCAGCGGCGCGCATCAGCGGACGGGACCATGGATTTCCTCCGGCGGCGAAATGGACGGGTGCGAATCGGGCGCAGTATGCCACAGAGTCCGCGGCTCGATGGGAATTCGAATGGCCGGGGCGCGGCACCAGTTTTTCTCAGGGAGATGGATCGTCGATCCCGACCAGAACATCGGCGAGAGCGTGGTTCAACTGGAGTTCGCTTTGAACGCGTCCGGCGTTCAGGTTCGTCACCAGCAGCCGCAGGCGAATTCCACCGCCTTGCGCGTCCAAACGGAGCGGCTGCAATCCAGTCCCCGGCCCGGATTTCCTCGGGCTTTGTGCTCCCGGGATGGCACTTGCCATCTCGATCAATGGGCCGAGATTGATTTCGAGCAGAGTTCGACCTCGGCGTGCGACGTGCAACGCCGGCGGAGTCTTCGCAAACGTAAACGCGAGCGAATCTTCACCGGTCGCAATCACGAAAGGTTCGAGGAGATTGGCGCGAACCAGATAATCGTAACCCGTGACGATGCGAGGCTCGGCGACTTTGCCCTCGGCAAAGAAGATCGCATCCGAACTCTCGTTCTCCTTCAGCCCCAAGACGTCCATGACCGCGGCAACCGGGAAGGTTTCAGAAGACCCCTCGGCCGCCGCTCGGAGGTCCTCCGAGACCCGCGCCAGGGCGGGTTTCCCATGCGTTTCCATCAAGTATTTCAAGGCGTCGCGGATCTGGCGCTGATCCTCGATGGGGAGTCGTTGTGCGGCAAGTCGCACCTGACCGCCGGCGAGAAGATTGTTGCGCAGGAGCAACGTGCGCAGGCGTCCCACTTGGCTCCGGCGTGCAATCGCAACGGCCGACCAGGGTCCCAAGAAAGTCGCGAGCGCGACGATGCAGAGCGTCACCGGAATCAACCGAATCCGGCGCGATCGACTCACCGAATAATAGAGCGCGATCCCCGCCAACCAGAAGGCGATGACGGCCAGGAAGTAGCGGCTCTCGGTCACCCCGTACTGGTGCACGCGCTGGTAGATCGCAACCAGCAGCATGCCGATGGAAGGCAGCAATGCGACGTAGAACCAGCGGCCGTAGACGTTGACCCAGCGACTGTCGGCGCGCTCGCGAATCGGATGCACGAGCAACAGGGCGAACGTCCCGGCAACCGCGACGCTCGTGACCAAATACCCGATCCAACCGCTCGGCCAAGTGCGCGTCACCAGCACGCGTCCCAAGTACACCGTCAGGATCGCCAAGTACAGCGTCACGATCGGCAGCAGGATGAACTGCGCGAACACCTTCACGGCGCCCGGGTAATCGTCGTTGGCCTCGAGCGCGTCCAGGTCGGCGGGAAGCCCTCCGAGGAAGAACCACGGATGAAAGACGAACGCCAAGAGCACCAAGAGTTGGAGGTAGGCGTCATTGTCGACGTCGATTCCGAACAGCTTGTCGATCGCGGCCAGCGCCAGAGCGAGCGCCGCGAACAAGACGCCGGTGTAGAGCGTCGTGAGCACGAAGCGCTGCAGCAGGGTGCGATTGAACTGCCAGAAGCCGCGCTCCGTGCCGCCACTGCCGAACGGCAACACCGCGACCAGGAGATGCAGCACGACGCTCAATTGCAAATAGCGGATCGCGAGCAACTTCGACGTCCACTCACGGGCGGCGAAGTAGAACCCGATGAGTGTCGCCGCCGCGACCACCCGGATCACCCACGCCCACTGAGCGCGCAGTCGCCGGCGTTCGCGCGTCGTTTCGAGGGCCACGCCGAGCGGCAATCCGAGTGTCGCAGCAAGGAGCGCGCGAAGAAGATCTGGATGTTCGCCATCGTGATGAATGAGCGCCAGCGCGAATCCGGCGGCGAGGAATCCCGCCAGCAACACCAGTGGCGAGCGCGCGATCGCTGCCCGCGCCTGTCGCGTTGCCTGCGCCAAGGAGATCAACTGCATGCGTTCACCCCGGACAGCGCGACGCTCAGGTGTGCGACGGTGCTTGCGGCACTCACTCGAGCTTCAAGAGTCGGCCCGCGCGAGTCGCATGCTTGGTCTGAAGACGATAGAAATACGTACCGCTCGGCGTGTTCGGCGGAACGGACCAGGTCAGCGACTGTGGGCCGGCAGGCAGCGAGCGCGCGAGTGTCTGCACCAGACGTCCGCGCACATCGTACATCGAGAGCGTGACGCGCTCTGCGGCCGGCAATGCAAAGGCGAACGTCGTGCGACCGCGAAACGGATTCGGGAAGACGCGCCACGCGCCTGCACCAAAAGCGAGGCTCGCATCGGACGGCGTCTCGAGTAGTGCACTGCTCCGGAAGACTCCTGCGCTTGCAGTGCCGGCATAGAGATGACCTTCTGGCGTGACCAAGAGCGACGGCCGCCATCCGAGGAGGAACGCGAACTCGGGAACGAGGCCGCCGAGCGCCGCCCACGAAGTTTCGCCGGGCCGGGTGCGCGACACGCCCGTTTCGTCATACGCGTACACCCAGCCGTCCGCATCCACGACCAGATCGCCAACACGGTTCGGGCCCGATGGGAGTGGCGTCGCAACCCACACATCACCTTGTCGAATGAGCTGCTGCACACCCGACCCGTCCGCCACGTACAACGCGTTTTCGTCGGGCGCGAATGCGAGCGGTCCGCGAAAGGGCGCGATGGTGGTCCACGTGAGTCCGTCGTCCTCAGAGAGATGCGTTTCCGTCTGGCTCGCCACCGCGATGCTTCCGAGCGGCCCGACCGCAATCTCAGCCGCATCAAAAAGCGACCAAGGAAGCGACCACCCGGTGTCGATGAACGTCCACGAATCACCACGATCCACCGACCGTACCGCATGTCCCCACGCCACGCCGACAAGCGTCCCTGCGGCCGTCACCGCAAGATCGACCGGAACGATCGTTGGATCGAGCGGCGTCCAGGACATGCCGCGATCACGTGAACGCGATAGCAAGGGATAGGACACGGCCAGCACATCCCCGCTCGGATGCACGGCAAGGCGATAGGAAATGCTGGTCTCGCTCCACTGCGCCGGCGGAGCCGTCGCCACGGGTGTCCACGTCGCGCCCTGGTCCTCGGTCGAGAAAACCGTTTGGTCCGCGGCTACCCACACGGTGTTGTCGGCGCCCACCGCCATGCTGTACACCGTCGCGTGCACCAGCCCATTGTTCACTGGAGTCCAGAGATCGCCCGCGCCGATCGAGCGCAGAACACCCGTCGCTGGGTAGCTACCGATATCGGAGGCGAGGTGGCCCGTCGAGGCGAACATCGCACCCCCTGGTCTGCCGACGAGCGACTGAACGGGTGACAGCCACGAACCGACGCTCGTCCAGGTCGCTCCGCCATCCACGCTGCGGAAGATGCCCGGACCCCAACACACGAAGTAGCCGCAGATTCCGCCGCCGGCGATGAACACGGTGCCATCGCTCTGCACCAGGATCGAAGCGATGTACTGTCGCTCGAGCCCGAGGAGATCGTACGAACCCGACGCATCGATGTGGAAGAATCCGCC
>Ga0247727_10003815_pt1 | contig 32883 bp, 30 predicted proteins | sample WisWelCaveWW1625_FD_202498 | JGI IMG/M metagenome (GOLD analysis project Ga0247727, IMG submission 202498) | Biofilm microbial communities from Wishing Well Cave, Virginia, United States - WW16-25 | ecosystem: Environmental > Aquatic > Deep subsurface > Groundwater > Cave microbial mat | place...
GGTCATGCGTTGAACGCGAATGGTCGCGCGGTAGAAAAACAACACCTTGTAACCCAAAACCGGACAGTTCACTAACTATGAACACCGGACAACTTCACGAACCATTGACAGTGCGTCTTGTAAGCGTGGACAGTTTCCGCGCTTGAGTGTTATACTAGCCCGCACATAACGTTTCGGCAATTAGGGTCGCCGGAGCGCTTTTTCAACCCGTCGATTGTGAAAAAAATCACACATATGGTCGGGCTCGAGTTTGCATCCATTCTGATTTTAGGGGTAATGGCCGCCGGAATCGGCGCCTTCATGCTGTTTGCCAACAGCTGGTGGGGCCCTAAGAAGCCTTCCGCGATTAAGTACGAGCCTTTCGAATGCGGCAAAGATCCTATCGCGCTACCCGAGGGCAAACTACCCGTGCACTTTTATGTTGCCGCCATGATCTTCGTGGCGCTTGATGTTGAGCTTGTTTTTCTTTTTCCTTGGGCGGTGAACGCGCGAGCGCTGGGCCGCGAAGGGCTGGTCTGGATGGGTGGCTTCATACTTATTGTGGTAGTGGCTTTTTTGTACGCGTGGAAAGCCGGAGCGCTCAACTGGGGTTCGACTTCCAAGCGTGCGAGAGATTTTTCGGCCCGCATACGCGCTGAGAAATAACAGTCGGGGAATCGACGAAAATGGGCGCAGTAGACGTCGGCAAGCTCAATTGGATGACCACGCGTGTGGATGCGGCGCTGGGTTGGGCGCGAAAGTTTTCTATTTTTCAGTACCCGTTTGTGACCGCCTGCTGCGGCATGGAATTTATGGCGACCGCCACGTCCCACTACGATATGGACCGGTTCGGCGCCGGCTTTCCGCGATTCTCGCCGCGCCAAGCGGATGTTCTTTTCGTTGTGGGCACCATCAGCCACAAGATGGCGCCGGTCTTAAAACGCGTTTACGACCAGATGGCCGAGCCGAAATGGGTGGTGGCTTTCGGCGTATGCACATGCACGGGCGGCTTCTACGATAATTACGCAACGGTGCGCGGCATCGACACGATCATTCCTGTGGATGTGTATATTCCTGGTTGTCCGCCGCGGCCCGAGAATGTCTTGGACGGCCTGATGAAGCTGCAGGATAAGATCGCGCTGGGTGCGAAGGCATCCCCGCCTGCCGGCGCGCAAGAAGAGCGCCCGCTAGAGCTCAAGACTGCGCATCGTGTGGAAGAGCATCTGTGAGACACAAAACAGCTTCGCCTTCATGATAGCCTGATGCCTGATTCACCCCTTGAGCTCATTCAAGAGCGATTCTCCGATGCGCTGCTCTCAAGCGTCAGCTATCGCGCCCAAGACACCGCCGTGATCCGCCGCGAGCGACTGCTGGATGTGGCCCGCAGTTTGAAGGAAGAAGCGTCGATAGCTTTTGACGTGCTGATGGATCTTTCTTGCGTCGACTACCTGCGGTTCGGCAAATCAAAGACGAGCGCGCCGACGCTAGCGACGCCTTCGCCGCTTCCGTATTTCATGAAACCTAAACCGTCGACCGAAACCTGGAAGCGCGGGGTTTCTAACGACGAGTACCGTTTTGACGTCGTCTATCATTTATATTCAACCGTTCATGGCCATCGTCTTCGGTTGCGCGTTCCCGTGGCTATGGCGTCGCTTGAAGTGCCGTCATTGACGGGGCTTTGGGCTGGAGCCAATTGGTTCGAGCGCGAAGCGTGGGACTTGTTCGGCATTGTCTTTAAGGGCCACCCCGACTTGCGCCGGATTTTGCTGTACGAGGAGTTCAAGGGCCATCCCTTGCGCAAGGATTATCCCATCAATAAGCGTCAGCCGCTGATCGGGCCGTTGAACTAGAGATGCGACAGAGCGCAGAAGAAAGATGACACAGGCCGTTTCCTCAGCGATTATACAGGCTCCCGCACCTGGGGTAGAGACGCGGCATATGTTCGTGAACATGGGCCCGTCGCATCCGGCCATGCACGGCATCGTTCAGCTGATCGTTCAGTTGGACGGAGAAATCGTTGTCAAGGCTGATGCCGAGATCGGCTACCTGCACCGATGCTTTGAGAAAGAATCAGAGCGCGGCCAATACAACGCCGTAATTCCATACACCGACCGGCTGAATTACGTTTCGCCCCTCATCAATAACTTCGGGTTTTGTTTGGCGGTCGAGCGTCTCCTGGATATCGAGGTGACAGAACGCTGCCAGTACATCCGCGTCATCATGAGCGAGTTGTCTCGGCTCACCGACCACTTGACCTGTGTCGGCGCTTCAGCCATGGAAGTCGGCGCCTTTACCGTGTTTCTTTACATGATGAAAGCGCGCGAATGGTTGTATGAAGTTATCGAGTCGGTGGTGGGGGCGCGTTTGACTATTTCTTACGGGCGTGTAGGCGGCGTAAAGGCGGATCTGCCCAAAGAGTTCTCGGATAGAACCCTGAAGGTGTTGGAGGATGTTCGCAAGGTTCTATTGGAGTGCGATGCGCTTTTGACCCGTAACCGGATCTTTCTTGACCGCATGCAGGGAACGGGCATCATCACCGGCGAACGCGCGCTTAATTTCGGCATTACCGGTCCTTTCCTGCGCGGCTCAGGAGTTGCGCTGGATGTGCGCAAAGCAGAGCCCTATTTCGTTTATGACCGTATCCAATTTGATGTGCCCACAGGCCGGCATGGCGACAATTATGACCGGTATCTCGTGCGCATGGAAGAAATGGAGCAGAGCATGCGCATCGTCGAGCAGGCTCTTGACCAAATTCCAGGCGGCTCGCTCAATATCGATTATGAGGGCAACGTCATTCCGGCCAGCGTCATGGTCGATGAGGCCAAGATGGGGCGCGTGGCGGGTTTCAAGAGCCCGCAAGTGCATGTGAAGCCCGATCCCACGCTGTGGGGTTCGACGCGCGGTTTCCATGAGCGCATCAACGCGCCTGAGAAGCGCGCCGTGCTGCCGCCTAAAGAAGACACCTACGGCAATATCGAAGGCCTCATGCACCATTTTAAGCTCATCATGATCGGCCATGGCATCAAGCCGCCGCAAGGCGAGTATTACAGCGCGGTAGAAGGCGCTAATGGCGAGCTGGGTTTTTACGTTGTAAGCGATGGTTCCGACAGGCCGTTCCGCGTTCGGGTGCGTCCTCCTTGTTTTGCGATCATGAGCGCGCTGTCCGAGCTGTTGGTGGGCGACACGCTGGCGGATATTGTTCCTACCTTCGGCTCGGTGAATATGATCGGTGGAGAATTAGACCGATGAACGGCGAGCTTGCCCGATGAGTCAATCGCAATCTCAATCGTGCGCTTTGTCGGCATATGACCCAAAAATCCTAGAGCCGCTTCGCGCGGAAGCGGAGGCGATCGTAGCCAAGTATGAACAGAAGCGGGCCGCGACGCTACCCATTCTGCGTCTGGTTCAAGAGAAACTGGGCTATATCACGCCACAAGCCGAGGAATGGGTGGGTTTGATTGTCGGCGTCGCCCCGTCGCATGTGCATGAAGTGGTAACGTTTTACACGCTTTACAACCAACAACCCGTGGGCAAATACCATATTCAGGTGTGCCAAAACATCGCCTGCGCTTTGCAGGGAGCCGAGGCGTGTATTTCGGCTATTTCCGAGAAACTGGGCATCAAGCCTGGCGAAACTTCACCCGACGGTAAGTTCACGCTTTCAACTGTTGAATGCTTGTGCGCCTGCGAGGCCGGCCCGGCGATGCAGGTGAACGACCGTTATGTCGGGCCCGTCACGCCCGATACGATCGACCTTCTTTTGAAGGATCCCGAATCGCTGCCGGAGTTGGACACTTTGTTTCGCGGCGCGGTGAATATGGTGGAGGCTGTCCTATCGAAGCGCTTCACTATGCGCGACTCGGAAACTATCGAGACGTATATCCGAGATGATGGCTACCAGGCATCGCGCAAAGCCTATAGCCAGATGACACCCCAGCAGGTTATCGATGAGGTGTCCAAATCCAACCTCCGCGGGCTTGGTGGCGCGGGATTTCCGGCGGGCAAAAAATGGAGTTTCATCCCTAAGGAAAGCGCAAAACCCAAGTTCGTCGTCGTGAACGCGGATGAGGGTGAGCCGGGCACGCTTAAAGATCGCTATCTGATCACCAAGGATCCGCATCGGCTGATCGAAGGAATTATGATCGCTGCGTACGCGGTAGGAGCGCATAAGGCGTACGTTTATATCCGCGGTGAATATGCCAGGCCCGCTGAAATTCTTCAAAAGGCGATAGACGACGCCTATAAATATGGTTTTCTGGGACCATCCGCCTTTAATACGGGATTTGCCTTGGATATCATTGTGCACCGGGGAGCGGGCGCTTACATCTGCGGGGAAGAAAGCGCGCTCTTGGAATCACTAGAAGGCAAAAAAGGTTTTCCGCGGCTACGCCCACCGTTTCCCGCAATTTCTGGGCTGTTCGCCTCGCCCACGCTCATCAATAATGTCGAAACGCTTGCTTGCGTGCCGACTATTTTGGCAAAGGGTGGAGAGTGGTTCGCCAAGTTAGGGCATGAGAAGACCGGCGGAACGCGTTTGTATTCCGTGAGCGGGCATGTCACCAAGCCCGGGGTTTATGAGGCATCCCAAAGCATCAAATTGCGCGAACTGATCGAGGCGGCCGGCGGCGTGAGAGAAGGCCGCCGCTTGAAGGCGGTTATCCCAGGCGGCATTTCGGCAAAGATCCTTAAAGCCGAAGAGGCCGACGTGGCGATGGAGTTCGACGCGCTGCGCAACGCGGGCACCATGGCAGGATCGGCCGGCGTTATCGTTATGGATGACACCACTTGCATGGTGCAGGCGCTGTGGTACGCCAGCAAGTTTTTTGCGCACGAGTCTTGCGGGCAATGCTCGCCGTGCCGAGAAGGAACGGGTTGGATATTTAAAATCGTCGACCGCATCATCAAGGGCCAAGGCAAGCAGCAGGACTTAGACGCGTTGTTAGGTATTGCCACGAATATGGAAGGCCGCACGATCTGCGTTTTTGCCGATGCGGCCGCCTGGCCTGTTCAAAGCTATATCACGAAATTCAAAGAAGAATTCGAGTACCACATTCGCGCCAAGCGCTGCGATTTGGGCCAACGCTTCGGCAAGAGCCAGCGCATGAGCCCGCGGGCGGCGCCGGCCGAGCCAGCAACTGAAACGGTTGAGTCCTGACATGCCCGAGACAGTAACCAAACAAATTACTCTTACCGTGGATGGAAAGAGCGTAACCGTTCCTGATGGAACGACTGTGCTGCAAGCTTGCGAAAAGGCGCAAAGCCCTGTTCCGTTTTATTGCTACCACCCAGGGCTTTCAATTGCCGGCAACTGCCGCATCTGTTTGGTCGAGATTCAAGGCTCGCCTAAGCTGCAGATCGCCTGCTACACCCCGGCGACAAACGGCATGGTGGTCAATACAACCAGCGACAACACCCTCAAGGGCCGCAAGGATGTGCTCGAGTTTTTGCTGATCAATCATCCTTTAGATTGCCCTGTGTGTGATCAGGCGGGCGAGTGCTGGCTGCAAGATTATTACATGCAGCATGGGCTGTATGACCCGCGCTTTAACGAGCAGAAGACAAAAAAACCCAAAGCTGTTCCGTTGGGGCCCACGGTTATGCTGGACGCGGAACGCTGCATCCTGTGCTCGCGGTGTGTGCGCTTTACCGATGAGATCACTAAGACCGGAGAATTCGGCATCTTCAACCGTGGGCATCATTCTGAGATAGGCCTGCATCCCGACAAAACTTTGGACAATAATTATTCCGGAAACGTCGTCGACATCTGCCCCGTCGGCGCTTTAACGGACAGGGATTTTCGTTTTAAGTGCCGCGTGTGGTACCTCGGCGCAACGAATTCCGTCTGCACGGGATGCTCGCGGGGCTGTAATACCGTCATCCACAATAACCGCGAGCGCGATTGGCGGCCGCATATTGCAGAAGGCGCTCGCGTCATGCGGGTAAAGCCCCGCCACAACCCGGACGTGAACCAGTGGTGGATGTGTGATGAGGGCCGCTACGGCTATAAGTTCATCGACAACAATCGTCTGACGGCTGTTCAGTCGCGTGAGCAGGGCGCGACGCGCGAAGTCAAATGGGAAGAAGCTCTGCAACGGCTCATCGCTATGCTGCAGCGCTTGCGCTATTCCAACCAAATGGATCAGGCGGGCGTCATTCTATCGAGCCACCTTACGAATGAAGACCTGTATGCGGCTGTTAAAGTTTTCAAGGCGCTAGGGCTTTCAAACGTCGTGTTCCAGCGTCCGAAGCCCGGAAAGAGCGACGCATTGCTGCTGCAGGCCGACAAGTCGCCGAACACGCGCGGGGCGCAGGCGTTGGGCATCAGCGAAGGCGCGCAGGGGTTGCTTGAGCGAGCCGCAAAGAAACAGCTCAAATTGTTGTGGGTCTTCACGCAGGATCTGACCCAGATTTTTGATGCCGAGCTCGTGCGCCAAGCCGCGCAGAACGTAGAGCTTCTTGTTTTTCAAGGCACCAACACAAACCCCACATCCGAATGGGCGCACCTCGTGCTGCCGTGCGCCGTATATGCGGAAAAAGACGGAACCTTCACCAATTTCCAAGGCCGTGTGCAGCGCGTTAACGCGGTGTTTGCGCCTATGGGCGAAGCCAAAGCGGATTGGGAGATTCTCCAAACGGTATCGCGCAGCCTCAAGCTGGATGTGACGCTTTCAGACGCTCCTGCTATTTTTTCGTTGATTGCCAAGGAGTATCCAGCCTTCGCCGGCCTAACATACGATCGCGTGGGGGAGCAGGGCGCCATGCTCCAAGGCGAGCAGGGTAAGGCATAGGCATGTGGCTGGAGCTAGGTATTAAAGCGTCTGTCAGCTTGATCGTGCTCATGGGCGTGCTGAACTTAGCCGGGGCTCAAACATGGCTTGAGCGCAAACAAAGCGCTTTGATGCAGGACCGCATTGGCGCCAACCGCGCTTATTTTACCCTGCCGTGGTGGTGGGCGGCTCCCATCAACTGGGTCATTCGTAAGCTCGGCGGTTTAGGCTTGCTGCATGCTTTGGCCGATGTCGTGAAGCTGCTGACGAAAGAAGATATCGTTCCCGCCAAAGCGGATCGTTTCTTGCATACGCTGGCGCCTTTTTTGTCGGTTTTCTTCGCGATCTTGGCGTTTGCGACCATTCCTGTGGGGCCGCCGGTTGAGCTGTTTGGCCGCCAGATACCGTTACAGGTAGCCAATGTGAATGCGGGGCTTCTGGTTGTTTTGGCATTGGCATCCATCGGCGTGTACGGCGTGATTCTGGCCGGCATGGCGTCGAACAGCAACCTCGCCGCGTTGGGTGGATTGCGCGCGGTGTCGCAGATGCTCGCTTATGAAATCGCTTTGGGCGTTTCGCTTGTCGGCGCGACGATCTGGTACGGAACGTTGGATCTGTCTTCTATTGTCGCGCAGCAAGGGGGCACATTTTTGGGTGGGTGGCTGCCGGCCTGGGGCGTATTTGTGCAGCCGCTGGGTTGCTTGATTTTTATGACCGCCGGCCTAGCCGAAACCAAGCGGGTTCCGTTTGATCTGCCGGAAGCTGAGCCTGAAATTATCGGCTATTTCACCGAATACAGCGGCATGAAATTCGGGCTCTTTTTCCTGACGGATTTCGTTGAAGTGGTTCTGGTTTCCGCCCTCACAACCACTCTCTTTTTTGGCGGCTGGCAGGTGCCGTTTCTGACCTCAACTGCTTTCGTGTTTCCTTGGGGTCTAGAGATGCCTGTGTCTGGCATGGCCTATGTGGTTTTGGGCATTCTCTCATTTACCGTCAAAGTGGTCGCTTTCATTTGGTTCTTTATGCTTATTCGTTGGACGTTGCCGCGATTTCGCTATGATCAGCTCATGCACTTGGGCTGGAAAATTCTCTTTCCGCTGTCACTGATCAATATCTGCGTGACGGCCGTCTTTATCGTCCTTTGAGTCTTTGGCGCCCGGTTTGGCGGGCGCCTGTCGATCTGAAACCCACGGGGTTAGCGCAGCATTTGATGTTATAATTTTGCATTAAATACCAGACAAACGTCTGATCATAAATGAGGCCGTCGCTCTGTTCAATATAAAACAGCTCTCCATTTTCAGCCAATCGGAATCGCGCGCGCAGCCGAAAAGGCCTGCGCCGTCAATCAGCGCTCGCCTATGGTTTGAGTCAATCGGTGCGCTTTGCGCCATTATCGGCGCCGGCTGGCTGCTGCATCCGGCAGATCCTACTTGGTTTGCCGCTCCGTACCCGTATTTTGTTTTGGTGGGGATTATGGCGACTCTGTACGGCCTTAAGGGCGGGCTCGGCGCCAGCGCGATGAGCGCAGGGGTCCTATTGGCATCCTGGACGCTTCAAGCAGGCCATCAACTACCCGATGCTTTTAGCGATGCCACGCTGGTGTCCCATTTAGTGATGTTAGGGATCATGGGCTACTGCGTAGGCGTTTTGCAGCGCCATCAGCGCAATCGCATCGCGGACATAGAAGAAAGCAAACGTGAATCGGATGAGCGCCGCGAGGCGCTCGAACAGCGCTATGCGATTCAAAAGAGCGCTAAACTCGAGCTTGAGCAGCGTTTGTTGGTCGCGTCGTCTTCGATTTCACAGGTCTACGAGTTGGTCGCCGCGTTGGATCAACTGGACGTGGGTGCCGTGCGTACAGGGCTGCTGCGCGTAACGAGCCTGCTTTTGGGCGCCCAGCGTTGCTCGTGGTGGGATCTCGATGATGACGGCCAGCGCCTGAAACTGGCGCAAACTTGGGGATGGCCTATGCCGGAGGCGAAGCTGTTTATGCCTGCGGACTACGGGCTCGCCGGCCTTGCGTTGACGCAGCGCCGAGCCGCTGTTTTTACAGAGTTGCCTGAGCAAGTCACGCTTGCGCCGATTGCGGAACACCCCGATTGCCAGACGCTCTTATGCGTTCCCATGCAGGTTCAGGGAAGCTGCGTGGGTATCGTGAATATAGAAATGATTCCTTTCGATCGTCTGACGCGCTCGGCGCTTCGCACCTTGTCGATGATTGCGGATTTGGGCGCGACGGCGCTTGAGCATGCGCTGCGGTTCGAGCAGGCCGAATCGGCGCAGCCCCGGGATAAAATAAGCGGCCTCTTGCGCTCTGAATATTTTCTTCACAGGGCCGAAGAAGAACGTGTGCGCGCCCAGCGCTACCACCTGCCGTTTAGCCTCATTTTCGCCAACTGGAGCGCCTGGCAAGAGGCGACGCGGCAGAGCAACGATCGCCAGCAAACGCTTTTGAAGGAAATCGGCTCCATTTTTCGGGGCCAGATGCGCGCTGTGGATGTGGCGGGTTCGGCTGAATCTCCGGGAAGGTTTATCATTCTCACCCCCGTCACCGACGTTGCCGGTGGTCTGATCGCAGCGTCGCGGCTGCAACCTGCGCTGCAGGCGATGGTCGAGCGCTTAAATTTTGGGGGACGCTGGCACTTAGTCGTCGGCAAGCCCGAGAAAGATGAAAGCATCCGACAGTGCTTTGCGCGCGCAGAGCAAGCGCTGGATCAAGCGGACCCTCGCCAGCGCTACGCATCGGTGAGCGTTGTCTCTAAGAGCGAGAAACCCTAATGGGCGCTAAAATGCGAACGCATTTTTTAAGGGCAGCCGCGCGCGCGGCTTTAGAGCAGGCATTTGAAGCAGGCGGTGTCGAGCCTCAAGCCTATTTGCGTTCGACCCTGTCGCTTGAACCGGCCTGGGATACGCTGCTCTCTGATGATGTGCCCCAGCGCCTGGACTTAGTCCGGGAAATGGCTGAAGATCCCCGGCCGGTATCTTTGAGCATTCTATGGCAGCTGACGCGCGATTCGTCGGATGTCGTGCGCACGCATGCCGCGCAGGCGTTGGCTATCTTGGATGCCGAAACTCGCGCGCGGATAAAGCGTTTGGAAGATCGCGCGTTTCGCGAGGCGTCGTCTGCTTGGCGGTGGGCTGAGGCCGGCGACGCGCATTTGGCGATGGCGCGCCTTAAAGAAGGCGTTCCGGTCTTGTGCGATCATTATCTCCAACAAGCGATTACCTTCTATACGCGAGCTTTGGAAACCCAAACGCGTACGGATTGGATGTGGTCGCTATCCCTGGCGCAGGAGTTGGGGCGCCAGTGGACGCAGGCGCAAGCAACGGCGCGGAAAATATTGGATCGCGACCCCTTCCACGTTCGGGCGCTTTTAATGCTGGCGCGTTTAGCTTATCGCGTTGGCCGCATGCTGGAGGCAAAAAGCTACATCCAGCGTTTGGCGGTTATTCCCGATCTTTCTTTAGAGTTGACGGATCTGATCCAGTGCTGGATGAAGCCTAATGAGAGATTGGGTTAGCGCTGCATGCCAGCTTCCGGCGACCGGCTTCATGTTTGTTTGATTGCGGAAGGCTCCTATCCCTACGCTGTAGGAGGAACCGCGACGTGGACGCAACAGCTTATCGAGACGCTGGATGACGTTGATTTCAGCGTGGTAGCCCTCTGTGCGGAGCCCAAGCAGCCAAAAGATCGGCTCTATCCAGGTCCTAACAATTTGCGCGCGGTCCACGATGTGGTTATCGGCGAGCAAAAAAGGTCTCTGGAAGGTTCGCGAACACGCAGGAACGTTTCCATTATTCAAAGTGCGCGCATAGCGGCGCAGCAAGCTTACACAGCGATGCTGCGGGGCGATTGGCTGGCGTTCAAGCGGCTCTATCGCGCGCTGAACAATGGTCTAAACGCCGAGGATGTTTTTCGCTCGCCGTGGCATTGGGGCCTGCTTGAGCGGTATTATCGCGCGCTTGCTCCCACTGAGCCGTTTCTTCCTTTTTATACCGCTTGGCGATACGCGCATTATCTCTTTTATCAACTCGCGCGCTACTCGTTGCCGCCGGCGGATATTTATCATCCCATCGCTGCCGGTTACGCGGGTTTTCTTGGAGTTTGCGGCAAGGTAGAGAGCGGTACCGCGCTTGTGTTGACGGAGCATGGGCTGTACAGCCGCGAAAGGGAACTGGAGCTTGCAGCGAGCCCCTGGCTGCGCGGCTACCAACGGCCGTTTATGGCGTCTCTTTTTGAAGCGTTGAGCCAACTGGCGTATGCGCACGCGGATGTCATCGTTTCGCTGTTTGAATCAGCACGCGAGCAGCAGCTTGATTTGGGAGCTGAAAGTGCAACAACAGCGATAGTGCCTAATGGAGTAGATAGCGCGCGATTTGCGAGTTTGCCGGTTCGCGCTCGGGACGGCATGGTACGCATCGGGCTTATCGGGCGCGTTGTTCCGATCAAAGACGTGATCGCTTTCATCGAGAGCGCTAAAGTGATCGCTGAGACGCTGCCGAATGCCGAATTTGAGGTTGTCGGCCCTGTTGACGATGACCTTGAATATGCTGCGCGCGCCCGCGCGCTTGTGCTGGAATTGCGATTAGAGGATCGTTTTGTTTTTTCCGGAATGCAGGCGCCGGAACACTATTTATCGCGTCTGGATATCGTGGTTGCGACCAGCCTAAAGGAATCCCAACCCTTATCGATATTGGAAGCCATGGCCGCGGCTTTGCCGGTGGTCGCGACGCGCACCGGAAGCTTGCCTGAAATGTTAGAGGGCATCGGCATGCTCGTTTGGCCAAGGGATATTCAGGGTTTTAGCGAGGCTATCATTCAGCTCGCTCGTGATGAAAACAAGCGCCGGCTGCTGGGCGAGGCCGGCCGCAATCGCGTTCGCCAGCGGTACGATCAATCGCAAAACTTGCGTTGTTACCGCGATGTGTATGAACGAGCGCTTGAGCGGGCACATCAAGCTGTTCCAGCCCAGGACGTTTAATGGCCGGCGTCGGGATTCGCTTGCAGCGTGTTCTCCGGCAGGACACGCTCTTTGCTTATGGCGCGTGCGCGTTCTATGGCAGCGCCATTGCCTCAGGCCCTTGGATCACGATAGTCGCCGCATTGGCAGCCTTGCTGGCGGCTTTGGCGCTTAATCGAGCTTGGTCCGATTCCAGGCCCCTGTTCGCGGCGATCATTTATGCCTCTTGCTTTTCGAGCATCGCCTCGGCTCCTTGCGTCATAGTCTCTGTCCGCCAGGCTGCGGATGCGATTTGGCGCAGGCGCTTAGCGCATATTCCTCCGGCGCTCTCTACCGCTTTGTTGGGTTCTGTTTTATGCACAGCGGCCGTTGGGGGGGCTTGCTTGGTTTGGATAAGACAAGACGAAATAGCGAATACCCCTATCTTGTTGGGCGTTTTTGTCGTGTCGCTTATTTTTGCCGCCGTTTGGGTTTTGTTCGGCACCCTATCCTACGTCCAGTGGATGCGGCCGATTGCGGTTGTAGTGATAGCCGGTGTCGGTATCGCCTTACTTGGCGGCATGCTTGGCTATTATCTATCCGGTTCCTTCGGCGCGCTGCTGGGCTTTGCTTTAGGATGGCTCCTGATGGGGATGGGGCTGTACGTCATTTGGCGTGCGCGTTGTCCGCGCGGCGCTGTTTGGGATCTCAACGCGATCAAAGGGTATTCGGATTTAGGCGTCATTGCGGCTGTGGGTTTGTTCTATCAATTAGGCCTTTGGGCGGACAAGATCGTGGTATGGGCGGTCGCGGGTGAGCCTGTTAACGGCGTCGGGCTGCGTCTTGCTTGGCCATATGAGGCGCTAACGCTTGCGGCTTCGTTTTCGGTGCTTCCTGGGTTGGCTTTCTTTATCGTCAGTTTGGAGACGCGTTTTGTCCAACGCTATCGCCGGTATTTAACGCGAATCCACCGCGGCACGTTTGATGCCATTTGCGATGCGCATCAAGCGCTGCTGGCGTCGATGTTTGCGGGGCTTTCGCGCCTGCTCGAGTATCAAGGGGTGGCGACGCTGCTGGCTTTATTTTTGGCCGAGCCTTTGATGCGAGCTTGTGGCCTTGATCCATTATGGAAGGACAGCTTCAGGTGGCTTTTGATAGCGGCCTTCGGGCATGTCTGTGTGCTAGCCATGGTGACTTTCTTACTTTATTTCGAACGACGCTGGGAAGCGCTGTGCGTGACCGTTTGTTTTTCGATGCTGGGCTTTGCGCTGACGATAATAACGGGTTTATATTCAGGCGTTGACTCTGGAATCGGCCCGGCTATCGCGGCTTTCGTTTCGGCTGTTGTTGGTTTTTGCCTCTTGCGTTGGCGATCGGGTCAATCCACGTATCTTATTTTCACGCGCCAGCCGATCTTGTAGACTGGGTGCATGAGTCTATATCCCAGCAAGAGGAGGTGAGATGCGTAATCGGTTGTTTGGCCGAAGGCAAGAGTTCGGTAAGAGTGCGAGTGAGCTGATCGGCTATTTGATAGTCGCCATGGTGGTGATGTTTCCGGTGTATATTTTCTACTCGGGAGGGTATTGGGAAAATCTCCCCCTTCTAGACCGTATCAGCGGGCCGAAACGATTTAAACAGTTCGTCATGGATCCTGTTCCTGCTGAGATTTACCAGATTCGGGGTGGGTATTCCGGATTTCCGCAGGGAAGGGTCAGTACGTTTTTTCGTTTTAAAGGGGATTTTAACAGCCTGCCATTCGTGAATGCTTGGGAGCGTGTGGACTCCCACCAATGCCCCGAGGTCTCTAGCTATTATCTACGAGAGATCAACGCGACCGCCATATACCGAAAACCTATATATAAAAGATATAAATATTTGCTCGTCGCAGAAGCCGCCGGTGAAGCGATGCTTCACATTCCTTAGTCCCCGGTATTGACACCCCGGAATTGCCGCTGGAAAATAGCGGGGCAAAGTGTTATCCTAACACTTCCTCGACGGAGAAAATCTCTTAAAGAAGAAGGACGCATACTTCTATGAGCGAGTTAGGCAAGGAATTCTTGCACCGGATTCGGGACGCGCACAAGCGCCGAAAGCTCTCATTTTGGGAGCGTATCTACCTGCCGGCGATCGCGCAAGGCCTTTGGATTACTTCCACTCACTTCTGGCGCAACCTTTTTCTGCATATCGCGCATCGCTTCGGCCTATACCGCGACATTCCAGCCTCGGTGACTATTCAGTATCCGGATCAGCTTCGGGTGACTTCGCCCAGGCTTCGCACGCGCCACCGCCTGACCCGCCGCGAAGACGCAACGCCGCGCTGCGTGGCGTGCATGCTATGCGAAACGGTATGCCCGGCGCGCTGCATCTATATCACGCCGGCGGAGCATCCGGACCCTAACGTTGAGAAATTTCCGAAGAGCTTCGACATTAATTTGGGTTTGTGCGTCTATTGTGGTTATTGCGTCGAAGCCTGCCCTGAAGACGCCATTCGCATGGACACCCAGCGGCATGACATCGCGGCGTATTCGCGTGATGGTATGTGGTTGGACATGCGCGAGCTGCTGGCGCCAGGCACGCGCCCGGTCACTGAGCCGCCGCGCAAGTATGAGCCGTTTAATTTGCAAGACTTTAAGCAAATTCCGGTCGTACCCGAGCCCGTGCTGCCAAGCGCTTCCGGCGCGCCAGCTCGGCTTGGCGGATAATTCGAATAAAGCGTATTTAAAATCTACTTAGACGGATAATGGGAGCTCACCGGGCCGGACGCGCCTCAAGGTTGATCTTCCTTTTTTTTGCGCTCGTACTCGGAGTTGCTGGAATTGCTTGGCTGCGAGGCGAGCGCGAACGCGTCGCGGCCCTTAAAGCGCGTCAGGCCTCTTGGGCGCGCCTTGAGCAATCGCTCACCGATGAGATCCGCCGGTTTCAAGGACACAGCGGGATCGTGATCGAAGACCTATCCACCGGTTGGCGGTTCACTCATCAGCCTCAAAAGCCTTTTGCCGCCGCCAGCGTGATCAAAGTCCCTGTTATGGGAGCTTGCTTTACCGCGGAAGCCTCGGGAAAGCTCAATCTAGATGATTCGGTAAAGCTCACCGCCAGCGACCAAGTGTCCGGCTCCGGTGTTCTTAAGCAAGAGAAGCCTGGAACGGTTTTACCTGTCAGCCGCCTGCTTGAGCTTATGATCGGCCGCAGCGACAATACAGCGACCAACATGCTTTTGGATAAGCTGGGCTTGGATTACTGTAACCGCGTTTTTGCCCAGTTCGGTCTTGAGCAAACGGTGCTTAAACGGAAAATGATGGATTTCTCGCGTCGAAGCCAGGGGGTTGAGAACTACACCACCGCGACCGATATGGCCGAGGTTCTTGGGCGCATCTATCGCGGAAAATTGGTGAACGCCGCATACTCTGAGCGAGGGTTGAAGTGGCTCAAAAATCAGCACTTGAACGACCGGATACCCGCGAAATTGCCAAAAGGCACGATCGTGGCGCACAAAACCGGGCTTGAGCGCTCCGTGTGCCATGATGTGGGGATCGTTTATACGCCTCGCGGCGATTACTTGATCTGCGTGTTGACTCAACATAAAGGGTTGAGCAAGCCCGCTAAGCGTTTTATCGCCGCGCTCTCCCGCCAAACTTACGATTACCTCACAAAAAGTTAGGTGGCCGCCAAGGCCGGTAGGGTCTTGACGTCAGGCGTTCATTTTCTAAAATAGAAGTAAGCGCGCCGTTTGTGGAAGGCCGCAGGTCGCAGTTTTTATTTTTTCTCGAGGATAAAAAATGGCAGAAACACCCGTTACCATAGAGGAGCGCGTGAAGGAGTCCAGGGCTCTCACGCAGCGCCTGCTTCAGGAAATCGGTAAGGTAGTGGTGGGGCAGCATCAGCTCATTGAGCGCCTACTCGTTGGGCTGTTGGCCAATGGCCATGTGTTGCTGGAAGGCGTGCCGGGTTTGGCAAAAACGCTCACGGTCAAGACGCTGGCGCAGACGCTTTCGGTAAAATTTCAACGCATTCAGTTTACGCCCGATCTTTTACCGGCAGATTTGATCGGCACGCTTATTTATCAGCCGCGCGACGGTGTTTTCTCGGTGAAGAAGGGGCCCATCTTCGCGAATCTCATCCTGGCTGATGAAATCAACCGTTCGCCGGCTAAGGTGCAAAGCGCCCTCCTTGAAGCGATGCAGGAGCGCCAGGTGACCATCGGCGAGCAGACGTTCGCGCTGGATGAGCCGTTTCTCGTATTGGCGACACAAAACCCGATTGAGCAGGAAGGCACCTATCCGCTGCCGGAGGCTCAAGTCGACCGGTTTATGCTCAAGGTGGTAGTCGGTTATCCGAATCGCGCCGAAGAGCGGCAGATCATGGAGCGGATGGCAAACGTTGATCCGGATTTGTCCGTTGGTCCGGTTCTTTCGGGCCAGCAGGTGATAGCCTTGCGCCGCACCGTCAGCGACATTTACTTGGATGAAAAAATTAAAGATTACATCCTGGACGTGGTCGCGGCGACGCGCGATCCGAAAGCGTTCAAATTAGACTTTGGCTCGATGATTCATTACGGCGCCTCGCCTCGCGCTTCGATATATCTGGCGCTTGCCGCAAAAGCGCATGCGTTCCTGCAGGGCAGAAGCTATGTCGTTCCTCAGGATATTAAATCGATCGGTTTGGATGTGCTGCGCCATCGTGTGATCCCCACGTATGAGGCTGAAGCGCAGTCGGTGACGTCTGAAGATTTGGTGCGCCGGATTTTTGAGCACGTTCCGGTGCCGTAACGCTTTAGGCTAAGCCGTACTATGAGCGGCGCAACAGTCCTTCCATCTGAGATCATCCGGCAGGTCCGCCGGATAGCGATCTTGACCAATCGCATCGTCAACGAGACGATGGCCGGCCGGTACGAGAGCGTCTTTAAAGGCCGAGGCATCGAGTTTGAAGAGGTGCGCGAGTATCAGCCCGGCGATGAAGTCCGCGCGATCGACTGGAACGTAACCGCGCGCACCGGCCGAGCGTACATCAAGCGATTTGTCGAGGAGCGTGAGCTTACTGTCATGCTTCTTGTCGACCTGAGCCGGTCGATGGCTTTCGGCTCGGCGCGGGAACTTAAGCAGCGCATCGCAACAGAGCTGTGCGCGGTGCTGGCTTTTTCAGCGATTAAAAACCACGATAAAGTCGGGCTCATTCTCTTTACCGACCGCATCGAGCGGTTCATCCCACCGAAGAAGGGAACCCGGCATGTGCTTCGCGTGATCCGCGAAGTGCTATCTTTCACGCCCCAGGGCACAGGCACTGATCTTGTCGCGGCGCTGGAATACCTCAACCGAGTGATTAAGCGAAAGACGGTTGCCTTTCTTATTTCTGATTTTTGGTGCGCCGATTCGCGTTCGACGCTGGCCGCAACCAATCGCCGGCATGACGTTATTGCTGTTCATATGGTGGACCCGCGCGAAGCGGAATTGCCCGATGTCGGATGGGTCGCTTTGGAAGATGCCGAAAGCAAGAATGGCGATTGTATTTTGGACAGCTCGCGCGATTCAGTCCGCGCAGCCTATAGCCGGCGGTATGCGCAGCATCAGCGTAAGGTAGCGAGCATGCTGCGCGCAGCCGGCATCGATGCCGTTGAAATTCGGACGGACCAACCGTATTTGGACCCGCTCTTAAAGTTTTTTCGCATGCGATCCGCGCGGCGGGCGATGACCGGATGAAGCCCCTCTTTTTGCGAGCGCTATTTCTGGCGTTGTTGGTGGCCTCGCCGCTCTCTGCGGCTGACCAGGAAATCCCAAAGCTGACCGTATCGACTGATCGCACAGAAGCGCATGTGGGCGAGCCTATCCGTTACGAAGTTTGGGTCCGCCGGCCCGATGCGATTACTGTGACGCTTCAGGTCTCAGGCGCGCGTTTGGGACCTTTTTCTATAGACCGTTCGGGCTTGGGCGATCGCACGCAGCAAGACGGGTGGGTTACAGAAGCGTATTGGTTTGATTTGACCTGTTTTGAAACAGGAACGCAAATAGTTCCCGCTCCGATTGCGACTTACACGCAAACCGATGCGACCGTACATGAGCTGATCGGTGAACCGGTCACTATTACGGTCATCAGTTTGCTTGCGGATGATTGGCAGTCGCAAGATATTAAGGACATTAAAGGGCCGGTGCGTCCGGCTTCCGGGCCGGTATGGGGATGGATCGCATACTTTTTGGCCGGCGTAATTTTGTTTATTGCGTGGTTTGTCTTTCGCAGACGCTCGCGTGGTAAACGGCATCAGCCGGCGCTTGCGCCACATGTTGTCGCGCGCGAAGCGTTGCTGGCTCTGCGACAGAGAACGTGGCTGACCGATGGCCTCTTTGAAATTTTTTACGTGCAGTTGTCCGCGATCGTTCGCCAATATGTGGAAAGCCGTTTCGGACTGCGGGCACCGGAGATGACGACAGAAGAGTTTTTACAGGTCGCGATAAAGGCCGGCATGTTGTCGGGGGCTCAACGCCAGCTTTTGCAGGACTTCTTGAGCCAATGCGATCTTGTTAAATTCGCCCGTTATCAGCCGCAACGCGCGCAGGCAGAGGCGGCGCTTGAGGCCGCGCTGCGGTTTGTCGAAGAGACCGCGCCATCTTCGGATGCGCAGGTGCAGACTAGCGGAGCTCAAACCTGATGAGCTTCCACGATCCCTGGTACTTCGCGGCCCTTCCGCTTGTATTCGTCGCGGCATGGATTTCGCGGCGCTTGCGCCGGGCGGCTTTGCGCTATCCCGCGACAGAGGGTTTTGAAGCCGCGGCGCAGGCAAGTCGCATATGGCTGCAGGCGCTTCCCGGGTTGCTGCGCCTAGCGGCCTTAGTGTTGATCGTTATCGGTTTAGCCAGGCCCCGGCAAGGGCTATCGCAAAGCCGCGTGCAAGCCCAGGGGCATGACATTGTGCTGGCTGTGGATGTGTCTAAGAGCATGCTGGCTGAAGATTTTGAGCTCAACGGCAAGCGGCAGAATCGGCTGGTGGTGGTAAAAGAGGTCGTAAAAGATTTTATTCGTGAGCGCAAGAACGATCGCATCGGGCTGGTTGTATTCGCCGGAAGGCCTTACACAGCGTGTCCTATGACGCTGGATCATGGTTGGCTTCTCGCGCAGCTCGATCGTACGCAAATCGGCATGGTAGAGGATGGAACCGCGATCGGCGCAGGGATAGCGTCAGCTCTTAACCGGCTGCGCAACTCAAAAGCAAAAACACGGTTGATCATTCTGCTGACCGACGGTGTGAATAACGCAGGCAGCCTTAGCCCAGAGTCGGCCGCTGATTTAGCCAAGGCCTTGGGTATCAAAATGTATGCTATCGGCGCTGGAACTAAGGGTACAGCGCCTTATCCTGCCAAGGACCTTTTCGGCCGAACGGTTTATCAATCGGTCAAGATCGAGGTCGATGATGAAGGCCTTGCCCGCATTGCCGAAAAAACAGGCGGCCGCTACTTTCGCGCCACGGATTCGGCCTTCCTTAGAGAAACCTATGCCGAGATCGATCGGCTCGAGCGCACGCATTTTGAACAGCCGCAGTACATGGCTTATAGAGAGTTGTATCCCGCGTTTGTCATTCCGGCAATGCTTCTGATGCTCGTTGGAGTCATTGCCCAACACACCCGGCTGCGGGTGCTGCCGTAGGGTTGCGCTATGGGCGTTCAGTGGGCTTATCCGGATAGGTGGGTTTGGCTGCTTGCTGTGCCTGCGCTTATTGGCTTTCTTTTTTGGGCCAGGCGGCGACTCCGACGCGATATGGAGCGTTTTGCCGGCCAGGGCCTTTTGGCACATTTAACGGACAGCGTGCTTTGGCAGCGCCGCGTTATGCGTGCTGTGCTCTTAGTCATCGGACTCTGCTCGGTTTTGTTGGCGCTGGTGGGCCCCCAATGGGGTTTTGAGTGGGAGGAAGTTAAACGCCGAGGCGTAGACATCCTCATCGCCATTGATGTGTCCAAGAGCATGCTGGCCGAAGATGTGAAGCCTAACCGGTTGGAACGGGCAAAACTTGCCGTCAGAGAACTGGTGCCGATGCTGCAGGGCGATCGCATAGGGCTCGTTTTATTCTCCGGCTCAAGTTTTGTGCAGTGCCCGCTGACGGCAGACTATGGGGCGTTTTTAATGATCCTTGATGAGGCAAACCCGGATCTCATCCCGCGCGGCGGAACCGCGCTGGCGGACGCGGTACGCACATCGCTGGCTGCGTTTGAAGCGGCTTCTACGGGCGATAAAGCGCTTGTTTTGATAACCGACGGCGAGGATCATGAGGGCGACGCGCTCGCTGCCGTACGCGATGCGGTAAAGGCGGGTGCGCGTATTTTTTGCGTGGGCATGGGCACGCCGGAGGGAGAATTGATTCCTATTACGGACGCCGCGGGCGGCCGGACTTTTCTTAAGGATCGGCAGGGGCGTACGGTAAAATCACGCCTGGATGAAACAACGCTTGCGCAGATGGCACAGGAAACCGGAGGCAGTTACGTTCGGGCAACGCCAACTTCCCTTGGGCTGGATCTACTTTACCGCGATCGCATTTCGAAACTGTCGCCCTCTGAGACTGAGGATACGCTGCGCCAGCGCTACCAACACCGTTTTCAATGGCCGTTAGCCTTTGGCTGGCTTCTTCTGATGCTGGAGATGCTCTTTTCTGACCGAAAGCAAGCGCGATGATGCCGCATCGCTTGTTCGTGCGCATGGTCCTGGCAAGCGCGCTTCTATTAGCCGGATCTTTATCGGCGCAGGCGGATGAAAAAGCGCTGCGGCTGTACGAGGCCGGGCGCTTTGAGGAAGCTGCCAAGCGTTTGGCGGACAAGGCCCAGCAACATCCGGGTGATGCGGTTACCCACTATAATTACGGCGCGGCCGCTTACAAGGCTGAGCAGTTTGAAGTAGGCTCCGGAGCGCTCATGCGCGCTCGAGAAACAGCAGCTCCCTCATTACAGCAGCGCCTGTCTTATAACTTAGGCAACACCCGCTATCGTATGGCCCGGGCGCAGGAAGCGAAATCTCCCGATGCTGCCCGCAAGTTTTACGAGCAGGCGCTGGATGATTTCGAGACAGCCATACGGCTTGATCCTAATGACCGCGATGCGCAGTATAATTATGAGTTGGTGAAGCGGCGCCTGGAGCAACTGAGCAGCCAGGCAGCCCAGTCGCAGCCATCGCAACAGCCATCTGAGCAAGATCAATCGTCAGAGGAGCCATCTGGGCAAGACCAGTCCTGGCAGGAACAACAAGAAGGTTCGCAGACCCAACCCAGCGAAGCGCTCGAGGGTGAGCAGGCCAGCGGGCAACAGCAGCCGAACGAACAGCAGGTGCCGAAAGAACATGCACAGACAGGCGAGGAAGAAAAAGAGCAGGCGCAATCAAGCTCGGAGCCTGCTGCAGCCGGACAGGAAGCGTCAAGCGCACAGGACGGTATGACGCAACAAGAGGCGCTTTGGATTCTGGATACGCTCAGGTCCGAAGAGGTTAGGGCGCCTACCCAGCTACAAGATCAGCCGGCTAAGGATCAACCGGTAGATCAAGATTGGTAGAATGATGAACAAGCATAAACTGTCACAACTTGAGTCTATTGTGATCGCCGCCATGATTGTATGCGGGCCTTCTGCGGTTGCCTTTGCGCAAGAGCCGAGTGTTTATGCGGAGCTTAGCCATTCGCAGGTAGCGCTGGGCGAAGCCGTTGGGCTGGATGTGACCATCAATGGCGTTCAGGATGCGCCTGCCCCCGAAGTTAAAATCCCTGATGTCGCCGTTCAATACATAGGACCCTCGACCATGGTTTCTATCGTCAATGGCCGAATGTCGGCTGCTGTGACGCATCGTTATTCGTTGCTTGCGCAAAAGCAGGGCGTGATCGGCATTGACCCAATCACATTCACGGTTGACGGAAAAACCTTAAAGACTCAGCCGCTGACGTTAGAGGTACTCGCGGCTTCCGCGCGGTCGTCTGGCCCTGCATCGCGGTCAGGTTCCTCAAGCAGCGCGCCTGAGCCGGTTTCCTTAGGGAACGCGCTTCAGTTAAAAATAGGCGTCGATAAGCAGAAATTGTACGTGAACGAGGCTGTTCCTGCGCGCGTCCAGTTGCTGGTAGGCGGGATCCCTGTGCGCGGTATTGAAATGCCGGAGTTTCAAGCCGATGGTTTTCTCGTCAAACCCTTGGGCCAGCCCAGGCAGTCGGATGTGATCGCAGGCGCAGAGCGCTTCACACTCTTAGAGTTCGACACAACGATCGTTCCCATGCGCGTGGGCACCTTGTCGCTCGGGCCGGCAACGCTCACGTGCCAGGTTGTTGCTAGAAGGCGGCCTTCCTCGGAAGGGCGTCGCTCGCAGTTTCAAGAGGAGGCGTTCGATTCGTTTTTTGGAGACTCCTTTTTCGGTGAATTTTTGGGCCGCACCCAGACGCAGCCTGTTTCCGTGACCGCTGATGCGGTCATTGTCGAAGTATTGCCGCTGCCTAAGGAAGATAGGCCGCACACGTTTCTGGGCGCTATCGGTGACTTCTCGTTGGATGTTGAGTCTGTGCCTAAAACAGGCTCGGTCGGTGAGCCGGTTACCGTCACTATGACAGTTCACGGATCGGGTAATTTGGATACGGTGAGCGCACCTGTTTTGCAAACGGATGAAAAGGTTTTCAAGCGTTACGAGGCGCAAATAAAATCGACCGACGCCGGTTCGAAGGTATTTGAGCAGGTTTTGATCCCGTTGTCGGCCGATATAAAAGAGATTTCAGGCGCTGTCTTTAGTTTTTTTGATCCGCAAGAGCGTGCTTATCGCACGCTGACGGCCCCACCTATTTCCATCGAAGTGACCCCTGCGACAGCTAGCGAAGCGCCGCGCGTTATCGACGCCGGCCCCAGCAGCGCGGGCGCTTCTAACGTTTCAAGCGGCCCCGTCGGACGGGATATCGTGTACCTTAAAGAACATATAGGCAACGCGCAGCCTTTCTATGGGCGCTGGCATGGGTTGCCATCGCTTCTATGGGTTTATGGGCTGCCGTTTTTTCTACTGGGCGCCAGCGCTTTGGCGCGCAAAATATGGGAAAGGCATGCCGCTGACCCGGCGGCCGCGCGCGCAAGTAAGGCGCTATCGCGCGCGATGGCGCATTGGCATCAAGCCGATCACTTCCGTGAGCAAGGCAGGGCCCGCGAAGCCTACGCAGAAATTTTTCGCGCGCTGCAGGGGTACGCGGGTGACCGCTTCAACGTGCCTAACGAAAGCTTGACTCGGATCGAGATTGAATCGTTGTTGCACGCGCACGGAGCGCAACAGGAAGTGATCAGCGTGGCCTCTGAGCTATGCGAACGGTGCGATGCCGCCCGTTTCGGCGATCCTTCGGCCTACACGGGGCGGCTGGCGAATACCTTGACAAGCGCGCAAGCGTTTATTCGCCGTTTGGAAGGCATGAAACTTAAATGAAAAACAAAAGAGCGCTGTGTGCGCTGGTTTTAGGGATTCTATTTTGGCTGGGTTTGAGCACTATCGGAGTCTGGGCGAATAGTTATCAGCAGATGGAAGCTGACTTTCAATCTGCGAATACCGATTACCGCGAAGGCTTGTTCTTGGATGCCGCCGAAGGCTACCGCCGTCTACTTGAACAGGAGTTTGAGAGCACTGCTGTGTATTACAATCTTGGGAACGCGCTGTTTAAATCCGGTCGCAAGGGCGAAGCTTTATGGGCTTACCTGCGCGCGCAGCGCCTTGCGCCGCGCGATGGCGATCTTCGCGCCAATTTGGAATATTTAAGATCAGAGTTAACCCCTGGGACCGAATCCCGTATGCCGCTTGCGCCTGTGCTCAGGTTGTTGGCAGCGGATGGACGACTTGCAACCCGAGAACTCGCCACCGCGCTGGCTGTTCTACTTTGGCTGGCAACTCTCACCTGGATTGCGGATCACTGGATGCCCGCGCTGCGCCGATTGATTCGTCCAGCTGCCGGTGCAGCAAGCATATCGACGGCTATTTTGGCGCTGATGTTGATGCTTCAATTTTTTGCTATCGACCGTGTCCCATACGCTGTTACCATCAAGGATAATGTTCAGGTTCGATTCGCGCCCGTGCTTCAGGCAACGGCGCATTATGTATTACCTGAAGGCTCTATGGTGAGGGTATTGGGTCAAGAAGATGGCTGGTTGCGGGTTCGCCGAAAAGATGGTCTGCTAGGGTGGGTTTCTCCAGGGGAAGCTAAGCTCCTGCGAGACCCCAGCTAGATGAGCCCTATTTCCCGTAAGAACAGGAATGCTTTGGTGACAGGCGCTTCCAGCGGCATCGGTTATGAGATAGCCTGTCTCTTGGCCGCGGATGGCTATGATCTGATTTTGGTCGCTCGCGACCGAGAGCGGCTTACTCTCCTTGGCGAAGCTCTTGAGCGTGCGCACGGCATCACAGCGCGAGTGCTGCCGGTGGATCTTTCGGATCCCGCTTCTTGCGATGCAATCGCGGTCAGGCTGCAACAGGATGCGGTTAGGGTGGATATCCTGGTCAATAATGCCGGATTTGGCACCTATGGTTTTGTCGCTGAGTCCGATCCCGCGGCCTTGATGCGGCTTATCCAGGTGAACATCAGCGCGCTGACGCACCTAACGCGCTTATTTTTGCCGGGTATGATTGCGCGCGGGTGGGGGAAAATTCTCAATGTGGCTTCGACAGCCGCGTTCCAGCCAGGGCCGTTGATGGCTGCATATTATGCCAGCAAGGCGTATGTTCTTTCTTTTTCTGAAGCGGTGGCCAACGAAACGTGCAGAACAGGGGTGACGGTAACGGCTCTTTGTCCGGGCCCTACCCAATCGGAGTTTCAGCGTCGCGCCGGGATCGAGCACACCCGGCTTATGCGGGGGAGAATCATGACGGCTAAGAACGTGGCATTGGCTGGAGTAGTTGGCATGCACCAAGGAAAGACGCTCGTTGTGCCTGGTTTGCGCAATCAATTGCTCATGTTTCTCGTTCGCTTTGCGCCGCGTTCGGTGGTTGTGCGTATGGTTCGCAGCATTCAGGAAGCGCGGCAGCCCGGCGCATGAGCGATTTTAAGCGCCGCTCGATACCGCCTGGCTGGGGAGCTTTTGGGTTAATCACCATTACCTGTCTTTTGGGTACAGTTGCAGGTATTTTTAACCGCACTTCTTGGATCGGTGAGCTTTCTATTCATTTTCGCGTGCAATACGTGCTTTGGCTTACCATTGCGGCTATTGTCTGCGTGTGGCGGCACCGCAGAGCTGCGGCTGCGTTGTGCGCTGCCTCAAGCTTGATCAATGTGCTGTTTCTTATCCCGTTTTTTTACGCGCCGCATTTTGCTCAGCCTCCCGCCTCAGCAGTGACGCTTAAGGTGGTTTCACTCAATGTTCATTTGGCGAACACGCATTTTGATCGCGTGGCGAATTTTTTGAACGCAACCGGAGCCGACATCATTGTTTTAGAGGAAGTGGACGCGCGCTGGTTGGATGAACTCAGGCCGCGTTTGAAGGCCTACAAGGAAGAGATCTCAGAGGCGCGTTATGATTGTTTTGGTATGGCGCTCTTTTGCCGTATCCCCCTCATCGATCGGCAGATCATAGAGTTGGTTGATCCGGGCATACCAACGGTGCAGGCTAGGCTTATGCTGGATGGGAGGCCCCTTACGCTCTATGGCATGCATCCACCACCGCCCATGTCACCGGCTCACGCTCGTGCTCGCAATAGGCAGCTGCAAGCCTTGGCACGACGTTTGATCCTAAGTGGAGGGCCTGCGGTGGTTGTCGGAGATCTGAATATGACTTCGTGGTCGCCGTTTTTCTCGGATTTTCTCAAGGATACGAACCTGCTGGACACGCGCATAGGTCGAGGCGTTCAGGGAAGTTGGCCGAGCCCATTGCCGATATTCTTGAACATACCGATTGACCATGCGTTGGTATCGAAGGATTTCGTGGTGCGCCGGCGCTTGCTGGGCCCGCATGTGGGGTCGGATCACCGGCCGGTAATCCTTGAGATATCTTGGGCGGGCACAGAGCGGCCGAAGCTTAAGCCCTAGAGCGGAGATTACTTCCAGTTCTTCAGAAACGCTCCGGAATCGTCCTTCTTTTGGTGTCCGTGCGAGCCGCCCGCTGGGTTTTCGTGGCCGGCTTTGGCAAGGAAGGGAATAAACGGTTCTTTTTGGCGGGCAAACTGATACGCTTCTTCCGGAAAGATTTTACCCGCTTCAAGCAAGCTCATCAGGGATTGATCCATCGTCTGCATGCCTTCCTTGCGTCCGGTTTGGATGCTGGAGGGGATCTGGTGCGATTTGCCCTCGCGTATCAAGTTGCTGATCGCCGAGGTGCAGACCATGATTTCGGTGGCTACGCAGCGCCCGATCGCATCCTTGCGCTTAAGCAGGTTCTGCGCCACGACCCCGATCAGCACGTTCGAAGCGACCTGCCGCACCTGCTGTTGCTGCGCTTCCGGAAACACGTTGATGATACGGTCGATCGTATCGGCCGCGCTGTTGGTGTGCACGGTTGATAATACCAAGTGGCCGGTTTCCGCTGCGGTGAGCGCAAGTTCAATTGTTTCAAGATCCCGCAACTCACCCACAAGAATTACGTCCGGATCCTCGCGCAGCGCTGCGCGCAGGGCGATGGCAAATGAATGGGTGTGCTGGCCCACTTCCCGCTGCGTCACCAAGCACCCCTTATTCTCATGCACGAACTCGATAGGATCCTCGATCGTCAGAATGTGCTCTTTGCGGTCTCTGTTGATGTGGTCGACCAGTGTGGCTAATGTAGTGCTCTTTCCGCTTCCTGTTGCGCCGGTGACGAGCAGCATGCCTTTTCGGAAGTCGGCGAATTTAAGAATCTGGGTCGGCAGCCCAAGAGCTTCCAACGAAAGGATTTCAAAGGGAATCAAGCGCAGCGCCGCCGCTGGCCCTAAACGCGTGAAGAACGCGTTAACACGAAAACGGGCCGTTCCGGAAATCTCATAAGAAAAATCGATGTCGCACTTGGCATGCCAAGCCTGGCGCTGCTCACGCACCATGATTTCTTCAATGAGGGCAAGCGCCCGCTCAGGTGTAAGCGGCACGTCGCCTTCTCTTGCCGGAATCAAATCTCCGTGAAGGCGCATGAGGGGTGGCGACCCAACCCTTAGGTGCAAGTCGCTGGCATTCTTTTTCTTAAGCTCTACCAAATAAGCGTCTATCTCGGCCATGTCGCGCCGGCTCCTTGTGGTTTTTGGTTGCTTGTATAAGCATACCATACCCGAGGATAGCTATATGGGCCGGCAGAGTTTAGGAGCTTAGAAAAGAAAAGCCGCGTGGATGCGCAAAAGAAAGGGCTCTTGAAAAATACCGATAGCGAGGATGCTCAAAACAAGAAAGGCCAGCGTAGCGTTCGTCAGGGCCGACGTTTGGATCGGCGCGTTTGATTTAGGCGCGTCCAGATACATGCGTTTAACGATCATGAGGTAGTAGTACAGCGAAACAGCCACATTCACGGCGCCCAGAACCGCCAGCCATAACCGGTTGTTTTCAACAGCCGTCAATAAGACGAGTAATTTACCGACGAAGCCCGCCAGCGGCGGCACACCGGCCAGCGATAGAAGCCCGATAAACATGCCGGCGGCCAATAGCGGTGAGCGCTTGGATAGGCCGCGATAATCGTCGAGGTTCTCGCCGCCAAGCGGCGTCGTTGCGGCGCATACAACCAAAAAAACAGCGAGCGTGCCAAAGAGATACGCAAAGAGATAAAAAGCGACCGCCCGCACCCCATCGATGGTGGGAATAGATAAGCCCATGAGAATATAGCCGGCGTGCCCGATAGACGAATAACCCAAGAGTCTTTTGATGTTGGTCTGCGGAATGGCGCCCAGGTTGCCGTAGATCAGTGTTAGGGCCGAAAGGCCGGCTAGAATCGGAGCCCACCACTCTTGGAGGGGCAGGAACCCGAACTGGAAAACACGCAAGAGCGCCACAGCCCCCGCCATTTTTGAGCCTACAGACAAAAATGCCACCACAGGCGTAGGCGCTCCTTCGTAAACGTCCGCAAGCCAAAACTGAAAGGGAAAGGCCGCCAGTTTAAAACCGAGCCCTGACAGCACCAGTAGAATTCCCGCTTGAGCGGTTAACGGCACTGAACCTTGAGCCAAAAAAGCATGGATAGCGGGTAGTTGCGTGCTTCCCACCGCGCCGTACAGAAGCGCTATTCCGTAAACCAGAAAACCGGAGGATAGCGAGCCCATAATCAGGTATTTCATCCCAGCCTCGACGGAGCGCTTGTCGGTCTTCAGATAGGCTGCCATGATGTAGAGCGAGAACGTCAGCAGTTCAAGCCCCAAAAACAGCAAAATCAGATCGTTCACCGAGCTTAAAATAAGCGCGCCTAAAAGCGATGTAAAGAGCAACGCGTAAAAAGGCCCCGGATGATCCGACATTTGCGAGCCGAAAACGCGCGTGAGGATGATCACGATGGCCGCAACCAGCACAAAGAGCGGCTTGAAATACGCGCCGAACGCATCCAGCACATACGAGTCGTGCACGGTTCCTAGGGTAAACGGCTGCAGCGCCAAGAAGCCAGCTGCGGCTGTTCCTGTCAACGCGACCAGCCACAGAAAAGATTTTTTGCCGACGGGCAAAAACATATCGATTACCAGCAGCGCCAACATCCAGGCGGCTATGCACAGTTCAGGGCGCAGCAAGTTTAAGTCCATCAGTTAACTCCGGGTGATTCGGTTCGCGGAATGCCGACCCGGATAGAGTGCGGGATTAATTCCTGCTCGTTTGGGGCCATGCGCTCGATCAGCGGTTTGGTGCTCGATTCGAGAATGCGCAGCATCGGGCCGGGCCAAGACCCTGTGATCAAAAGCGCCAGGATCAGGATAATGAACGGAGCTCTCTCAAATGGCGTCTTGGCATCGTGCACGTGCCCTTCAAACGCAGGCTTTGAAGGGCCGAAGAATGTGCCGCGCACCAAGCGCAGCATGTAGACCGATGTGATGACCACGCCAAAAATACCGCATACGGTTTGAGCGGGGTACTTATCCCACCCACCCATGAACACAAGCAGTTCCGCGACGAAGTTCGCGAATCCCGGAAGCCCGACCGATGCCATCGCGGCAATCACGCCGCAGCCGGCGATGAAAGGAATTTGATGCGCCAAGCCGCCTAGATCCGGCAGCCAGCGGGTATGCGTTTGGTCGTACATCTGGCCGATGATGGCGAATGCAAGCGCCGTCATGATGCCGTGCGCGAACATGAGCATGACCGCGCCTGTTAGCGCAAGCGGCGTAAGGCAGGCGATCCCCAGCAACACGTAACCCATATGGCTGGAAGAGGAATAACCTACGATGAGTTTTAAGTCTTTTTGCGCTAAGGCAACGAAGCCGCCATATAAGATATTCATGACCACGATGCTGGCGACCCACGGCAGCCAGATCTGCGCGCCGGTAGGTAAGAGCGGCAGCGCGATGCGGATAATGGCATAAGATCCGAGCTTCATCAGCACGCCTGCGTGCAGCATGCTCACCGCCGATGGGGCTGCGGCGTGGCCGATCGGAGACCAGCTATGAAAGGGCCACATCGGCGCGATAACGCCAAAGCCGATAAACAACAGCGGAAAGATCGATTGCTGCAATTTGTCTGAAAGCGGTTTTTCAGCCAAATGGGCTGTGAGCGCGGGAATATCGAACGTTTTTGCCCCGCTTGCGTGATACATCCATAGAAGGCCGATCATCGCAAGCACCGCTCCCAGCGTTAGATAGATCGTTAGCTTCATGGTCGCGTATTCTTTGGAGAATCGCACCTTGCCATGTTCTTTGACGTCGCTTCCCCAAATACCGATAAGCGGATACATGGGGATCACGGCCATTTCGTAAAAGAAGTAGAAAAAGAATAAGTCGAGCGATAGAAACACGCCAAAAACGCCGGTGATGAGAATGAGGTAGAAGAAATAATATTCTTTAACGCGCTCTTTGATGGAGCACGAAACCAGAACGCCGGTAAAAGCGCACAGCGCGTGCAAGAGAGCGAGCACCACGCCGATGCCGTCGACGCCAAGATGAAAACCAATCCCAAGAGCGCTCAGCCACGGCCGCATGACCTCAAACTGGTAGCCGCCCAGGCTCGCGTCATAGCGCATGATGGCGTAGAGCGCCAGCGTAAGCGAAACACCAGTTGCGGCCACGGCTACGCGCCGAATCAGATCCGCTCGGTGATGCGGGATCAGTAGAATCAGGAGCGCGCCCGTGGCCGGTGCGAGCAGAATCCATAAAAGCAGGGGAATCGAAGCGATCATCAGGGCGCCAAGTGTCGAGTGAGCAGCCAAATGAGGCCGACTACAAAGAGCAGGGCGTAGGTCTGCACGACGCCGGTCTGCAGCCGCCGAAGCATCTCTCCCGCTGAGCGCGTCAGCGCGGCAACCCCATTGACGGCGGCGATAATGACGTTCTGCTCAATCCAAGCGCAAGAGCCGGCGATGAGCTTTTGCTGGATAATAGCTACGTACCAGCCATAAATTTCATCGATATAGTAGCGGTTTTCAACAAACGACTGCGGTAGCGCCAAGCCGCGCACCACGCTTTGCGACGAAAGCGTTCGTTTGCCGTACATGAGCCAGGCAAGTGTTATACCAGCCAGCACAACCACCGTTGATGTGGCGGCCACATCGATGTGAAATTCCATGTGATGCGCGCCTAGAAACTGCGGAATGCCTAAATAGCCCGCGATGATCGAAAGCGCAGAAAGAAAGAAAAGCGGCCCCAGCATGATGGCCGGCGATTCGTGGACATGCGCGTGTTCTTTGTTGTGGTGGTCCTTGCTGGCGTGGCTTTGGCCGGCAAAAGCTACGAACCATAGGCGGCCCGTATAGAACGCGGTCATGCCTGCGGTGAGCGTGGCCAGGATGTAGATGCCGAGGTTATGCTCGCGCGCCAACACAAGAATCTCATCTTTACTGAAGAAGCCGCTTAAACCAGGGAATCCGATCAAAGCAAGCGAGCCTATCAGAAACGTTAATGACGTCCAGCGCATTGAACGCCATAAGCCGCCCAGCTTCCAGATGTTCTGCTCGTGCGTTCCGTGGATGACGCTGCCAGCCGCAAGAAAGAGCAGAGCTTTAAAGCAGGCATGCGTGGTGAGGTGATACATGCCGACGATGGAGCCGCCCAAGCCTACAGCCATGACCATGTAGCCCAGCTGGCTTAATGTAGAGAAAGCTAAGATGCGCTTGAGGTCGTTTTCGGCCAAGGCTAAGACAGCCGCAAGAAAAGCGGTGGCGGCGCCTACCCATAGGATCACATTCAAGGTTACAGGAATTAGCTCAAAGAGCCAGAAAGCGCGAACGAGCAGATAAACGCCGGCCGCCACCATGGTTGCCGCATGGATAAGCGCCGAGACAGGCGTGGGGCCTTCCATGGCATCGGGCAGCCAAACATGCAGCGGGAATTGTGCGGATTTGCCCACCGGACCGCAAAAAAGCAGCAGGCCGATTCCAGTGAGCGTGGCGATCGGAAGGATGCCTGACTCTAAAAGGCTGGGCAAACGTTCTTGCAGCGTGGCGAAGTGCAGGGTGCGCTCGGCCAGCTCCGTGCTTGAAACCGACCACAACCACAAGATACCGATCATAAAGCCAAAGTCAGCCACGCGGTTCACCATAAACGCTTTTTTGCCGGCTTCGGCCGCTGAAGGCTTCGCGTACCAATGGCCGATGAGCATGTAGGAGCAGAAGCCTACCAGCTCCCAACCGATAAAGAGCTGGATCCAGTTGTTGGACAGCACGATGGCAAGGATGGAAAAGGCAAACAAAGAAAGCATGCCGAAATAGCGGCTAGCCGCGGGGTCATCATGCATGTATCCGGTTGAATATAAAAAGATCGCGCTGCCCACGCCTGTAACCACAAGGGTCATCAGCAACGAAAGCGGATCGATCAAGACGCCAAACGGCACGTGCAGACTACCCAGACTGATCCAGGTAACGGAGGCTTCAAAGGGAACCGGCAGCCTGCCGTTTTGAACCATGAAAAAGAGCGTTAGCGTGCAGGCAAGCGATACGGCTAGGCCCGCTACCGCGCAGAACATCGCCAGGGTTTTTCGGTGGATGGCCAACAAGAGAATTAAGACAGAGGCGCACAGGGGAGCGAGCAAGATCGACCAACCGAGCTTGGCTGCCAATGCAGCCGCGGCAGGATCTGTTGCAACCGCTGAAGCGGCGTGATGAACGTCTACCATTTGAGCGTTTTTACTTCATCCGCATTGAGCGTATTGAGCTGTCGCGTCAGCAGAATGGCGATGGCAAGGCCTACCGTGACCTCGGCTGCAGCGACAGTAATGATGAAGAAAACCATCATCTGGCCACCCAGGTCGCCCCAAGCCTTGGCGTAAGCGACAAAGAGCAGGTTGGCAGCGTTGAGCATCAGCTCGATGCTGAGCAGAATCATAAGGATATTGCGGCGGATGAGAACACCCGAAAGCCCTATACAGAACAGGGCGGCGCTTGCGATCAAATAATGGGTGAGCGTTACCATAGTAAGAATCAGTGCGCGAGGTTTGCGGTCATCATGAAGACGGTTTTTGTTTGGCCAAAGTGACCGCCCCGATAATCGCCGCCAGGATCAAAAACGAGGTCAACTCAAAAGGCAGCAAATAGTCGCTAAAGAGCTTTGCGCCGATGGCTTCGATCGTGCCGGCTTGCGTCTGGCTGGCCTGCTCTGGAAGGGGGCTTGCCGCAAAAATGCGCCAGAACAGTCCGAATAAAACTATGGATACCGTTACGCCGGCCGCCGGCAGGGTGAACAGGCGGGCCCGGGCCAGCGTATCGGGCGACAGGTTGAGCAGCATCAGCACATAAAGGAAGAGCACCAAAACCGCGCCCGCATACAGCAGCACCTGGATGACCGCTAAGAAGTAGGCTCCCAGCAGCACAAATAGGCTCGAGAGACAGAACATGACGACCAGCAGGGACAATACGCTATATAAGGGTGAGCGATGCCGCACAACGGACACGGCAGCGGTCAGCATGAGGCTCGTGAAAATATAAAAAAAGACCGTTTCGGCCATATGCTCCCAATGGATACAGAATGAGGTGTGAAAAATATCACAAACAGGACGTATTATAACTAACGCAGCGGAGAGTGTCCAGCAAGCGTTGGCGCTCTGTCAATGGTTCGTGAAGTTGTCCGGTGTTCATAGTTAGTGAACTGTCCGGTTTTGGGTTACAAGGTGTTGTTTTTCTACCGCGCGACCATTCGCGTTCAACGCATGACCCGTGGCCTGGAATCGG
>Ga0247727_10003816_pt1 | contig 32877 bp, 24 predicted proteins | sample WisWelCaveWW1625_FD_202498 | JGI IMG/M metagenome (GOLD analysis project Ga0247727, IMG submission 202498) | Biofilm microbial communities from Wishing Well Cave, Virginia, United States - WW16-25 | ecosystem: Environmental > Aquatic > Deep subsurface > Groundwater > Cave microbial mat | place...
CGATACTGGCCGGCCTCCCAGACGTCGCTGAGCGGCCGCAGGCGGAAGTTCACGTCAAGGGTCGAAGCCACCGGCAGGTCGAGTTGCTGCACTTCCTGCGCCTGGTAACGGTCCGCGGTGATGCGCACGCGGTAGGCGCCGGGAGCGAGCAATGGGAAGACGTAGTAGCCGGAGGAAGCGGTGCGTGTCGAGCCGCCGGCATTGGTGGTCGCGCTGAAGTAGGTGACTTCCGCCGCGGCGACCGGCGCGCCGGTCTGGGAGTCGACCGCGCGGCCCGTGATTAACCCTTGCGTGGTCTGCCCGCGCGCGACCCCGGCGGCGGCCACCAGCAGGAAGAGATCCAGTCGCATGCGCATGGCCGTAATCGTATACTGTGGTTAGTCTACCATCGGCTATGTTGCGACGTATTCATTTGATGGCGGTCTCCGCCGCGCTGCTGGCCCAGACGCCGGAACAACCAGTCGGGCTCGTCCTCCGGAGCCAAGGAGGGAATCTGTTGCGCGCCGGCACGGAGCTGGCGCTGGCGGCGAAGCCGGGCGACATTCTGTTTGCCGGCGATTCGCTGCGCGTGGACAAGGGATCGGCGACATTTCTGTTCTGTCCGGACAACTCCTCGCAGACACTGGGTGCGGGCGGCGACGTGACCTTCGAGGCGAGGCAGGTTCGCGTCAAGGCTGGCGCTCTGGCCGACAAGAAGCCGGCGGCGTTCTGCGCGCTGCCCGCCGTGCCGCGCTCGGCCGATGCCAGCCAGTTCCACAACGGCGCTTCGCTGACGCGGGCGCTGAAGCCGGAAGCCGATCCCGGTACATTCGCCTCGCGCGTGGCCGCGCTTGCCGATCCCCAGCGCGCGGCGCTGATGAAGGAGCTCGACCCGATCGACAAGGCCATTGCCGCCGACGCGAAGGATCCGTCGCCGCGGCTGGCCCGCGCCGCCGTGTTCGAGAAATACAAGCTCAGCTTCGATGCCGCCGAGGAGTACAAGCGAGCCTCCGAGCTTTGGCCCGATGCCGCCTGGCTTCGCACGCGGCTGTTCGTCCTCGAGGACGCCACCGAGAAGGCCGCCAAGCCGAAAACAGCGGATCCGGCCACGCCCGGCAAAGTGTACGCGCTGCTGGTTGGCATCTCGAAGTTCTATGACGCCTCCATCCGCGGCCTGAATTTCGCCCACCTCGACGCGGATCTGTTCTACCGCTACCTGAGAAGCGACCGCGGAGGCAACCTGCCGGAAGAGAACATCGTGATTCTAGGCAACGAGAACGCCACCACGGCCGCGATCCGGAACAGTTTCGAGACCTTCGTGAAGGCTCGCGCCACCAAGAACGATACGGTCCTGCTGCTGGTGGCATCACACGGGTACGTAGTCGAGCTGGGCAAGAAAGCCGCCTACATCGTTACCCATGACAGCAACCACGAGGACCTGGCGGCTACCGCGCTGCCGATGGCCGCCGTGCAGAAACTGGTCCAGGAGGACCTGGTGAACGTCGGCCAGGTCATGGCATTCGTCGACATCTGCCATTCGGGAAACATCGGGTCGCTTCCCGCGAACAAGAGGATCAGCGGCGTGGTAGACCGCTTGCAGGAAACCGAAGGGCAGTTATTCCTGTTCACCGCCAGCCGGCCCGACGAGGTCTCGCTCGAAGGCCCGCAGTTTGGCGGCGGCCACGGCGCTTTCAGCTTCTTTCTGATGGAGGCGCTCAACGGCCCGGGCGATCTGAACAACGACGGCGCGGTCTCGATCAACGAGCTGATCGAGTACACCCAGACGAAGGTGATCGAGGCGACCTTCGACCGGCAGCATCCGCGCGAAGGCGGCCGGTTCCAGGGCACCCAGCCGATGGCCGACACCAAGCGCAGCGGCATCGCCATGATGAAGTACACACCGGTGCCGCCGGGGGGCGAGCGGAGCACGACCGGCGTGACGCTGACCGAGGCGTCCTCCGAGACACGGTCGCTGGTGAGACCGTCGGCGCTCACCGGCCCCCGCCTCCGGGCCAGCGTGCTCAAGGAAGCCGTCGACTTCGAGGAAGCGCTGACTGCGGGCCGGATTCTGGCCGGGGGGGACCGCAACGCACTGACAGCGCTGCGCCAGCTTAGAACCCGCGTCCGGCCCGACGAGCATCTGCTGCAAGCCAACCGGCTCAAGATCATGCTCGAGGACCGCGGCCAGCAGGTTCTGCTTCGCTACCTGCTAGGCGACCAGGTGCCGCAGACGCGCGGCGATTTCGTTACCGGCGCGGCGTATTTCGCGACCGCCAAGCAGATGGCGCCCGAGTCGGTGTTTCTGGAGGCTCGCGAGCAGTTTTGTCTGGGCCGCGCCGCGTTGTTCGACAAAGACTACCAGCGCGGGCAAGACCTGCTCGAGCGCGCCGTGCGGCTCGATCCGGAAGGCGCCTACGTGTACAACGCGCTCGGCATCGCCTACCTCGAGCAGGCTGTCTACGACAAGGCGGCGCAGGCTTTTCGCGAGGCTTCCCGGCGCGCCTCCTACTGGGCGTATCCGCTGCACAACCTGGCGCTGACATACACCCAGCTCGGCGATTACTCCGCCGCCGTGAGGACCTATGAGCAAGCCGTGCGTCTGGCGCCGAATTACTCCTACCTGCCGTACAACCTGGGTCTGGTGTATCAGCGGATCAACCGCCGCCGCGAGGCCGAAGCCGCCTACCGCCGCGCCATCGAGTTGAATCCGAAGGAAGGCATGCCCTACAACGCGCTTGGCTATCTGAACGCCTCGCTCGGCCGGACGGCCGAGGCCGAGCGCCTCTACAAACAGGCGTTGGACCTGGAGCCGAACCTGCTGGTCGCGCGGCATAACCTGGCCGTGTTGTATGCCGAGCGGATGAAGCGCGGCGCCGAGGCGGTCGACCTGTGGCGTCAGAACCTGGCGAAATCGCCCGACTATCTGCCGTCGCGGCTGAGCTTGGCCAAGACGCTGGCGGCGCTCAACCGCGACGCCGAGGCCGTCGCCGAGTACGAGACCGCGCTCAAGGCGAAACCGGAGTACGTCGCCGCGCGTCTGGCGCTGGCCGAGGTGCAACGAAAGGGCGGCAACACCGGCCGGGCGCTGGCCAATCTGCGCGAAGTCGCTCGCCAGCAGCCGGGGAACGCCGAGGTTTGGGAGGCGATCGGCGACGCCGAGAAGGCGGGCGGCTCGACGGCGGCCGCTGCCGAAGCCTACCGGAAAGCGCTCGAGCTTTCAGTGGAAGGCGGGGCGAAGAAGCGGATCCGGCGCAAGATGCAGTAGCGGATCAGAACGTCTGCCCGACGCGTACAGTTCAATCTCCATCGATCAATCCAACGGTTTTCCGTTGACGAGGAGAAGACCAGCGGCAAACGCCTGCTGCTTTTCGACGATCTTTACCGCTCTGGTGCAACCGTGAGCACCATTACACGGCTTCTGCTCGAAGCAGGTGGAGCATCTGCCGTCTATTTGTTAACCTTGACTCGAACGCGCAAACTCTTATGACAACGGTGTTCATCGGTGGGTCGAGGGCAGTCTCTCGCCTTAACTCCATCCTCCGCGCGAAGCTGGACGACCTAATCGGCCGAGGGTGCACGATCTTCGTTGGCGATGCCAACGGCGCTGATAAAGCCGTGCAGCAGCATCTCGCGGAACGAGGGTACAGGAACGTGGTCGTTTACTGCATGGACCGCTGCAGGAACAACGTTGGAGCGTGGCCGGCCAAAAATGTCAGCGTGCCAGGGGCTAGAAGAGACTTCGCGTACTACGCGGCTAAGGATCTTGCGATGACCGAGGATGCCAACTGTGGCGTGATGCTCTGGGACGGGAAGAGCAAAGGAACACTCAACAACATCCAGAACCTCATTGGCAAAGGGAAGAAAACGCTCGTCTACTTCGCCCCAGATAAGGCTTTCCACAAGCTCTCATCAGAAAACGATCTCCGCGAGCTTCTCGAGCGTTGCAATAAGGCGAAGATCCAGGAAGCTCAGCGGCAGATTAGAAGTAGAATCTCGCCCGGGAATCAGCTTTCCTTCCACCGTACGCAGTCCTGACTAACATTGTCCTTCACAATCGCATCGTGACCACCAGGCGCTCGCCGGGGAAGGTGCTGCCGACGGCGGTGATGTCGATTCAATACTCGCACAGCTCGCTGCGCACGGTGTACGTCTTCACTTCCTTTCGCGGCCGGCCTTCGTAATGGCAGTCCTGGCAGATCGCGCCGGGCGCCGCCCGGCGATGCTTTGCGCTGGACGATGCGTGGACGGCATGACAGGCCAGGCACGTCGTGTCACTCACGCCGGTGGCGGCGTCGCGCACGTTGCGCCAGAGGTGGCGGTCGCCGGCGTTCAGCGTTTCGTCGGCGGCCTTCGAGAAGTCGGCCGCGTAGTCCTGGAAGAGGTTGTCGCCGGCGACGAAGTTGTTCGCGTACGGCAGGCCCGTCGAGCGGGACCGGCCGCCGCGGAGGTGACACTGCGCGCAAATGGAGGTGATCACCTTGGCGTCGGCGCGGCGCTTCTTCGACAGCAGGACGAGCGCCGTATCATTGGTATGGTTCAAGTCGACGGCTCCGTGGCAGGTGTAGCAGTCAAGTCCGAAGTAGGCGAACGTCTTCGTCCGCGAATCGACCGCGGTGGCGTGGCAACCGGCGCAGCGCGCGCCGAATTTCGTCCGATCCCAGGCGGGCGTCGAGAGAGCTTCCCAACTCTCCGGCCGGCCGGCCGCGCCGAGCCTGAGCTTTGTGTTCAGGATGGCAAGGTTGCCATAGCCGTCCTGGCGCAGGAAGCGCGCGGAGTTCCGGCCCCCGAGAAAGAACCCGACCTGTCCCGCCACTGAAGCCAGCGCTGGCTGCCGGCCGAGAACCTCCGCCAGCGCCGGGGCGTCCTCGCGCTGTCGCACCGTGATTCCGTGCGCGTTCTCCTGCCAGCCCGGACCGATGTCGTTGCGATGGCAAAAAAGGCACTCGTCGCCATGGGTGAATTCCGGCGCCGGCTGCCCGGCGTGATTCGATCCCCAGGCGGCCGGATCGAGAGGCTGGCCAAAGAGCAACGATGGAAAGAACAGGAAAACGCGGCGCCGGAGCATTTATTCTTTGCGCGGATGGCCTTCGACCATCTCGAGCAGGATCTGGTCGGGACCTTCGATGAACGCCGAGCGGACCTTGGTCCCGGGAATCTCCGCCGGCCGCGCCACCACTCTCACGCCGTCCTTCTCCAGCCTCGCCAGCGGCTCGTCGAGATTCTCGAAGCTGAAGGCGACATGATCCACCACGCGACCCTTCGAGGTGACGAAGCCGGCGCGATCCTTCCACGATTCGGCGAACGCCTGCCGCGCGTACTGGATCGGATAAACGATGATGTTGACGTTGTCGCTCATCATCGAAGCACTGGGACCGACCTGGAAGCCACGGATGAAGCGCGGATCGCGCGAGGGGGGCCGCCCGGAGGCGTAGCGCGTCCCGAAGTGCCTGACATACCACTCGCCGGCGGCCACCGGATCGGCGCTCAGCAGGTGGAGATGGCCGAAATGGTGATGCTTGGCCGAGTTGAGCTCGATGAGCGCCTTATTCGGGCCAAGCACGTAGGCGAAAAAGAAGTTCGGGAACAGCTCGGTGATCGGCGTATCGAACAGCGTCCCGGCGGCGATCTGCTTCCGGTACGTCTCGCGCATGTCTTCGGCGCCCCAGCCGAAATGCCAGATCGGAGAAACGATCTCGGAGGGAGGAGGGGATGGGACTTTCTCGAACAGCAGCCACGATTTCTGCGCCCAAACGGCGTCCTGGGCGCCGGCGAAGCGCGCCTTCTCGGAGTCGAATTTCGACGTGTAGAAATCGATGGCCGCGGCCGGGTCGGTGTTGTTCAGGTGCAGGTGGTGAAAATGGACTTCGGGCGCCGGCTGGGCGGCGAGCAGTGAGCCGAAGCATACAGCCAGGAAGGCGTCGCGCATCGTACCGGCATCATAACAACTATGGCGCCCAGTCCGCCACGAAAATATTGAACTCGTAGCGCTGCTTCGCATTCAGATCCGAGGAGAAAACCAGCTTCCTGCCGTCCGGCGAAAACTCGGGAAACGAGACGAAGCCGCCGAAATCGGTGACCTGTTCGAGGCCCGTGCCGTCAGCGTTCATCAGGAACAGCTCGAACCGGCGCCCGTCGCAGTTGTGTTTGTTGGAGGCGAACAGGATTTTCTTGCCGTCGGGCGTGAAGACGGGGGCGAAGCTGGCGCAATTGAAACTCGTCAACCGGCGCGCGCCGCCGCCACCGGCGTCGGCGACGAAAATCTCCATTTTCATCGGAGTAGTGAGATGATCGGCGAGCAGCTTCTGGTAGCTATCGAGCGCCGCCGGAGTCGACGGGCGATGGGCGCGCCACACCATCCGTTTGCCGTCGGGCGAATGAAAGGCGCCGCCGTCATAGCCGGCGCCGGAAGTGAACTGTTTCTTCGCCGAGCCGTCGGCTTTCATCGTCCAGAGATCGAGGTCGCCCGACGCCAGCGACGTGTAGACGATGCGGCCGGTCTTCCAGTTCACGGTCGCCTCGGCGTCATAGCCGGCGGCATCGGTGAGCTTGCGGACGATCCTGCCCTCGTCGTCGGCGAGGTAAATGTCGTAGCTCGGATAGACGGCCCAAACGTAACCCTTGCTGCGGTCGGGCGGCGGCGGGCAGGCGTCGCCGGCCTCGTGGGTCGAGGCATAAATGAAATGCCGGTTGTCGGCGAGGAAATAGCCGCAGGTGGTCCTCCCTTTGCCGGTTGAAACCATGCGCTGGCCGGAACCGTCCGCGTTCATGAGGAAGATCTGGTCGCAGTCGAGGTGGTCCCGCGTCGACTGAAAGATGATGCGCTGGCCGTCAGGCGACCAGTAGGCCTCGGCGTTCTGACCGCCGTGAGTCAACTGGCGGAGGTTCTTCAAATGAGCGGAGTCCTGGGCGGGCGCCGTGAGGGCCACCAGAAGCGCGGCTGCACATCGCGACATGGGTTATTTTCTTCCTTCGAAGAGATTGCGGCCCTCGACCAGGGCGCGCATCTTGCCGTCGGCTACGCTGCGCGGGAGCATCCAGAAGCCGCAGTCGGGGTGGACAAACGGGATGCGTTCGCTCCCCAGCGTGCGCACGGCCTGCTCGAGACGCGAAGCGACCAGCTCGGCGGATTCGATCTGGTTGTCCTTGATGTCGATGACGCCGAGGCCGAGACCGGTGGCCGGCTTCAGATCCCGGAAGACCTCGAGCTCGAGATAGCCGCGCCGGGCGAACTCGAGCACGAGATGATTCGCGTCGAGGCCGTTGAGAAACGGCAGCAGGTTCTTCCAAAAGCCTTTCTGGACGCTCTGGCCGCCGTAGTTGCCGAAGCAGATGTGAACGGCGCGGGTTCCGCGGATGACGCCGAGGACGTGATTGATCGCCTCCAGCGCCCAGTCCTGATCCTCCGGATGACCGCTGATGTTGGCCTCGTCGATCTGCACGACGTCGGCGTCGATCGGCTCGAGCTGCCGCCGCAGCACGCCGGCGACGGCCATCGCCAGCCGCGCGCGGTCGCGGTAGCACCGGTCGGTCAGCACTTTGGTGAGCATGTGCGGGCCGGTGCAGGTGAATTTCAACGGGTGGCGGGTGAGCGCGCGCGTGAACTGGTAGTCGCGCGGGAGGTTCAGAACGCCTTCGCCGATCTCGCCGGAAACGATGCCCGCCGGCTCAGAGCGGTAGCGGATCTCCTGGTCGGCGCGGAAAGCGGCGATGTCGCTGACCGCGAACTCGGTGCGGATGCCCTCCATCCGGCGGACGAAGTAGTCGATCATGCCGTTGGTTTCCGGATGCGAGGGGTCGAAGCGGTTCAGCTCGCCGTCGGCGACCACGTCGATGCCAGCCAATTCCTGTGTTTTCAGCACGACCATGATGGCGTCCCGCAGCGACACCCGGCTGGTGTCGCCGACGAGCCAGTGCGGGACCGGATAACTGCCGACCACCGTCGTGCGGATCGCCATAAGGAATCATTGTATCCGGTGACAGCGGCCGCCCACGGGCGAGGGCGCAGGATGGCGGGATCGTGCGGTATAGTGAGGATGTCGTGAATCGGGGGTGGTGGCCGCTGGTCCTATGGCTGGCGGCTTGTACGGCCGCGGCCGAGGCTCAGGTGCGGCTCTCCGGGCGCGTCATCAACGAGAACAACGCGCCTCTGAGCGGCGCTCGTCTGACCGTCACGCCGCCGGGCGCGCCGGCTTCGACCGGCCGCGTCGTCTTCACCGATCTGACCGGCGCCTTCGCCTCGGAGCTGCCTGGCGCGGGCGATTACCTCGTCGACGTCGAGCGCGACGGCTACTTCGCCTTGCGCGGCAGACGTGTCACTGTCTCCGACGCCGGCGGGGAAGCGCAGTTCATCCTGAACCGGCTGCGCGAGGAGTTCGAGGCGATCGACGTGACCGCCGCTCCGGCGGTGGTCGACATGGAGACCACCGGCTCCTCGGAAGCCATCAGCGGCAACCAGATTCTCAACGTCCCCTACCCGACCACCAACGACCTCCGCAACGCCCTGCGCATCCTGCCCGGCGTGACGCGCGACCAGCGCGGCGGCCTGCACGTGCATGGCGGCACCGACGACCAGGTGCTGTACACGCTGAACGGCTTCAACGTCACCGATCCGCTGACCGGGCGCTTCGAGACCAGGCTCAGCGTCGAGTCCGTGCAGTCGGTCGAAGTGATGAGCGGGCGCTACTCGGCCGAGTTCGGCAAAGGCGCCGCCGGAGCGTTGGCCGTTCACACGCGCTCGGGCGACGACAAGCTGCGCTATTCGGCCACCAACTTCTTCCCCGGCGTCGAGAACCGCAAGGGCCTGATCATCGGCAACTGGACGCCGCGGGTGAATGTCTCCGGCCCGATCCGCCAGGGCCGCGCGTGGTTCTCCGACAGCTTCGACGTGCAGTACGCCAAGCACGTCGTCGAGGATTTGCCCGAGTCCGCCGACCGGACGTCGAGCTGGCGGTTCAGCAACCTGCTGCATACGCAGTTCAATCTGACGGCTTCGAATATTCTGTACGCCGGCCTGCTGACCAACCACTGGATCGCGCCGCGCAGCGGCCTCGGTGCTCTCGATCCGCTCGAGACCACGATCGACCGGCGCGCCCGCCAGTGGTTCTTCCACATCAAGGATCAGGTCTATTTGCCGCGCCGGGCGCTGGTCGAGATCGGCTATGCCGCCAACCGCACCTTTGGCCGGGAGATTCCGCAAGGCCAGGAGACGTACCTGCTGCTGCCCGAAGGCAACCGCGGCAACCATTTCGTCGATGCCGTGCGGAAGTCGGCCCGGGACCAGGTGGTGGTGAATGCGTTCCTGCCGTCGTTCTCGGTGCTCGGCAGTCACCAACTGAAGACCGGGCTCGACCTGGACCGCGTGGCGTACTGGCAGGACGTACGCCGCACGGCATTCGCATTCTTCCGCGAGGACGGCGTGCTCGCCAGACGCACTGTTTTCGCCGGCAACGGTCTGCTGCGGCGCTCGAATTACGAAGCGGCGCTCTTCCTGCAAGACTCGTGGCGGCTGCGGCCGAACCTGCTGGTCGAGGCCGGCGCGCGGGCCGACTGGGACCGGATCCTCGGCCGATGGGATGCTTCGCCGAGGATCGGAATCGCCTGGTCGCCGCCGGGTCTGGAGAACACGAAGCTGTCGGGCGGCTTCGCCCAGGTCTTCGACGCATCGAGCCTTCGGCTGTTCACCCGGCCGCGCGATCAGCATGCGCTCACAACCTATTTCTTCCCGGATGGCCGGATCGGCCGCGGGCCGGCGGTTTCCGTGTTCACCATCGGCGGCCGCCCGCTGGCGCGGCCGCGTTATCACAACTGGAGCGCGGGGATCGAGCAGCGCTGGCCGGCGAACCTTTATACACGCGTCGAGTATCTGAGCCGCCGGGGCCGGCGCGGATTCACTTACGTCAACACTCTCGATCCGGACCTTCCGCCGCCGGCCGTCTTCGTCGAACAATTCGAAACCAGCCTGTTCGACGCGCTCTACGATCTGAGCAACCAGCGCCGCGATGTATACGATTCTGTCGGGATCACCGTGCGGCAGACGTTCCGGCGCCAGTATGAATGGCTGGCCAGCTACGTGCGGTCGCGGGCGCTTTCGAATTCCGTGGTCGATCTCTCCGTCGACGATCCGCTGCTGCTCACCAGCAACGTCGGTCCGATGCCCTGGGACGCGCCCCATCGCTTCCTGAGCTGGGGCTATCTTCCGACGTTCCGGCCGAACTGGGCGGTCGCGTATCTGGCCGAGTGGCGCACCGGGCATCCGTTCTCGATCCAAAGCGACGACGGCCACGTGCTCGGCGACGTCAATTCGAGGCGCTTTCCGACGTTCTTCGAGCTGAACCTCCATCTCGAGCGCCGGTTCCACTTCCGCGGCCATCGCTGGGCGTTTCGCTTCGGCGCCAACAACCTTACCAACCGCCGCAATCCCGACGCCGTCATCAACAACCCGTCGTCGTCGCGGTTTCTCCAGTACCTCGGCGGCTACGGCCGGTCGACGAACTTCCGGATTCGATGGCTGGGGAGATCCTAGCAGCTAGAGTTCGTGGACACTACGAAGGCTATCATCCACCCGGTCGCCCCAAGTAGGTACCAGGTCTAGGTCGCCACCGCCGACGCAAACTGGAAGGCGACAAATCCCAGGACGCCGACGTCGACTGCCCGGACGAATTTCATGAAAGGGCCGCCCATGAACTCGAAACGCAGAAACAGGGTGGAAAGCACGCCGGCGTAGACAACGAACTGATTCAACCGTCCCGGGAACCACAGGTGATAGATCACGACCAGAAGGTAGAAGATCATCGGCCAGTTGCTGTCCGGCGGAAAACGAAAACGGCAAATGATCGTCCACACCGCCAGCCCGCACATCACGGCGGTGGTGATATTGGAGGGGCTGTACTGTGGGCCCATTTTCGATTCAAGAAATCGGAGCCGGCGGCGAAGTTCCTCAGAACGACCATACCACGCTGGTGAAGCCGGTGTGGGCGCGATAATTCTGGCTCGGCAGGAAGTCCTCCCGGTATCGGTAGAACTGGTAGCCAATGTTCCATCGCAGTTTGGCGCGCACCAGCAGCGAGAACCGGGCCAGCGGGGATTCATAGGCGAGCGGGAACGTCTGCGCGATCCGGAACAGAGGCAACGCCGAGCCGGGCCGGCGTCCCGGTGGGGGAACAGCGAGCGCGTTCCGGCCGTCGCCGGCGTCCTCGACGCGGCTGTAGCCGGCATAGAGATCCGCCCGCTTCCCGAGGCCCACCCGCGCTCCCAGATGACCCGCGTGTACGTTGCTCACATAAAGGGACTGGTCGGTTGCGATCTGCCGGCCGGCGGCGAAGTAGGCGATTCCGGAAAGCGTGTCGAGGTGCGTCTTGGAATATGCGGAGTCGATGGCGAATCGTGTGCTGGCCGTCCAGGAAGCATCGACCGCGTACACCCTCGAACGCGCGCCGTGCGCGGAGAGCGACACCGAGTTGGTGTTATTAGCGGCCCGTGTCGACGCGGCCATCAGAACGGTCTTCGTCTTGTACTGGGCGCGGACGCCGAGCGTGTGGTAGTCGCGTTCGCTGATGGGGAAGAACGGCCGGCTGGCGCGGCCGACCTCGGCATCGACGTGGATGCTCAGCCGATCCGCGGGTTGCATGCGAATCCCGGCGAGTCCGGCGTGGATCCGGTTGTCCTGTCCGGCGGCGATCAGCTCCGCCGACGGCCCGGCGCCGAGCTGTTCGCGCGACCGGATGCGCCGTGTCGAGTAGTGGTAGCCGCTGTACAGGCCGAGCCACTTGAGCGGTCGGTAGTTGGCGTCGCTGGTGTTGACGATGGAACGCAGCCCGAGAAACCGGAACTGGAGCAGCGCGAGGCCGGCGGTGGCGTTGTTGATCTCGGCGTAGGAGTTGTCTCCCTCCATGCGCACGTGATGGAGAGCCGAGTGATTCACCACCGTCAGGCGCGGGGAGGGAAACAAGTTCAGCGACACGGCGCCGCTGGAGACCGGACGCCGGCCGTTTCCCGCAGCCACGATCTGTCGATTGCGTCCACGTCCAAAACGATCCGTGCCGACGGCCGCCTCCTCGAACCTGAAGTTGCGCCGGCCCGCCGAGTACGCAAAGCGGGCGTTGGCGGCGAACCACCGGCCGCGTTCGCCGAACAGGTGGAAGCGCCAGCCCGGCGTGCTGCCTTCATAGGGCTCCGCCCGGCGGAAGGAACCGAGTGTCGACTCATCGTCGCGGTTGAATCCTGTGGACGGCCCCAGTTCGAGCGGCCACTCCTCGGTGAACTTTTCCCAGGTGCGCAACGCGGTGAATTTCATGCCGAGCAGCCTGACTTCCAGGCCCAGCCGGTAGTCGTTCTGGGCTCGCCGGACGTTGCCGGCCGGCGGGAACTCGTCGCCGCGCGAATCGAACAACTGGACGGTGTTGAGCGCCGGGCCGGCCTGGCGATTCCGGCTGAGCCCGGCAAAGAGGCGGAAACCCGATTGCGGGAACAGCGTGAAATCGTGGTCCTGGCTCCGGCGGACGGTGGCGAAGGCGTGGGCGCCGCCGGAAATGGCAAACGCCGGATTGACATAATCCTGGAGGCGCCAGACCATGTCATAGCGGTAGAAGCGGTTTTTTTCCAGCCGCACGCTCGCCGCCTGGTACGGATCGTTTCCAAGGCCCTGGGTCTCCAGAGAGATCTGGTCGAACAGCCGGCCTTGCCCTTCCTTGGAATGCACGGCGAGGCTCGACGACAGCAACCGCGCTCCGCTCGAGAAATTGACGTCGCTTTGGTATTGAGGAACGTTTCCCCCGACGCCGCGAAATCGGTACCCCGTCTCGAAGGAATGCTGGACGTTATATCCATTGCGATCCTCGCCGCGCGGGCGGGCGACCGGCTCGGTGGACGGCGCGACGGTCTGCTGGGCCAGGAGCAGTCCACCTGCCGCCAGCAGTTCGATCGCCACCGCCGTCACGCTCGTCGTTCTCCTACCGAAGGAACAGCGCGTCGGCGTTGGAGCCGTGAATCCGCACATGGCAGGTCGTGCAGTTGCGATAGCGGGGATCGGCCATGTTGTGAGACGGAGACTGCGCCTTGACGCCATCGCCCTGGCGGCCGAAGCTGCCCGCGCCGTTGTGACACTCCAGGCACAGCGTGGCCGTCACCGGCCGCTTCAACAGGCGGGTATTCATCGAACCATGCGGCGCATGACAGACCTCGCAGCCATCGACGCGGACCGCCGGATGCTCGAACACAAACGGGCCCCGCTTGTCGGTGTGGCATTTCAGACAAGACTCCTCGTTGCCGAGCGCCGTGTCGGCCATCCGCGGGCGGAGTCCCATCCGCCACGGCGGCGAGGCCGCGCCGTGCGGATTGTGACAATCCGTGCAGCTCATGAAACCTTCGTTGACGCGATGCTTGCCGGGCATCGAAAAGGCCGCCCGCACGGTGGCGTGGCATCCATAACACAGATCCGCCTGCTTGCGCGCGAGCAGGGATTTTGGCGCCGGCGATTTGTGAATCGAGTGGCAGCTCGTACACGCCACGCCCGCCTGCGTGTGCGACGAGCGCCGAATATTGGACCGCGGAATGTCGCGGGCGTGGCAAGCCAGACAGGCGTCGAGCACGGCTTGCGGCTCGATCACTGAAAAAGCGAGGATGTTGCTCTTCCCGCCGCGCGCCTCGACGTGAGTCCCGCCGGGCCCGTGGCAGCCTTCGCAGCCGGTTCGTTCGGGAGGCAGAGCGCCCGCGGCGATGCTCTTGTAATGCGGGTTCCGGTAGAAATTCAGCCAGACGTCGGGGTGGCAGGTCTTGCAAACATTGTTGCCGACATAGTCGGCGGCCCATAAAGAACCGGGCAACAACAGGAGCAACCACCGCACGCCAGCGAATGCCACTTCCTCAATCTTAGAGGAACTTCGGGGTCGCGGGTGTTAAACGCCGTGTAAAAACAGCGGACAGGCACAAAACCACACCTCACGGGGCGCCGGCTGGACGCCCCGCCGTAGGATTCCAAATGGCCGCCGCGGATTACCGTCCCGGGCGAACCTCAATGCGTGATGCCACCAGCCGTGCCTTGTCGTCGTACTTGCCCAGGCAGATCAGGCGAACTCCATCCTTCACCTCGTCCAGCGACCCGTCCTTGTTGCCAAGCGTGAACTTGGTGCTGGCGCTGTAGACCACGTAACGTTGCGTGTTTCCGCTGGTCCGAATCGTGATGGTCGAGGTTTCCTTGTTGACCATGTGAACGCGGCCGCTCAGGCGGTCCTCCTTCTTGTCTTGCGCGACCATAGGCGCGGCGAGCGCCACCAGCAGCATCACGCCCACGACCATCCCGATCCATCGGGAAGCTATGCGATTCGTAATCATCTATTCTCCCTTCCTCGTTTGCGTGCCCGCCGAAACGGGCCTCCTGTCGCGCCGGCCGCTTCGCCCACCGGGTTGGATCGGGGCGTTGTAACAGGCCAGATCTCTTCGCGATCGGAGGCAATCACTATACCAAAATCGGACGACGGAAGGGAACACCGTTGGGAGAAGTATTTAGCCGTGACCGGCGCCTGGCGTGGTTGGGCTCAGCGCGAACAAAAACGGGACGAGCAGCGACCGCCTCACGCGAACACATCCGTAATCGGCCGCCCCTTCCCATCCCGTGTCACGTGGAACGGCCTCTTCTCGACTTCGTAGGCGAGGTCGGGCGGGATGCCGAGGGCGTGGTACATGGTGGCGTGCAGGTCCTCGATGCGGACCGGCCTGTCGATCACCTTGCACGGCCGCTCATCGGCGGTACGACCGTAGAGGAAACCTTTCTTCACTCCGCCGCCGATCAGCAGCACCGAGCCGGCCTCGGTGAAATGGCGGTGCATGCCGTAGTGCTTCATCTCGGTCATCACTTCCGGCTGCTGGCTGACCTGGTCGCGGACGCGTTTGTCCGGCCTGCCCTCGACCATCATGTCGCGGCCGAACTCGCTGGCGAGGACGATCAAAGTGCGATCGAGAAGCCCGCGCTCTTCGAGATCGAGGACCAGTTGCGCGACCGGCGCGTCGATCTCGCGTTTCATCGCCAGCGCGCGGGTGTGGCCGTTCTCATGCGTGTCCCAATGGCGGAAGGGGATGTACTCGGTGGTCACCTCGATGAACCGCGCGCCGGCCTCGGTGAGCCGCCGCGCCAGCAGGCAGCTCAGGCCGAACCGTCCGGTGTTGTAGCTGTCGAAGGACTCCTTCGGCTCGAGCGACAGATCGAACGCCTTGGCCGCCGGCGAGCTCAGCAATCGATGCGCATTCTCCTGGGCGCGCAGCAGCGATTCGCGGTGAAAGCCGCTGCCGTGCTTCATCATCGGGCTGGCCTCGATCAGCTTGCGGTAACGTTCGTACCGGCCGCGGAACCGCTCTTGGCTCATGCCGGCCGGCGGCCGGACGCTGGCGGCGGCTTCGAGCGGATCGGGGACCAGAAACGGGCCGTGCTCGGCGCCCAGGAATCCGGCGGTGTGAAATGCTTTGAGCGGGTCGCTCTCGGCGCCTATCTCGAGGTTCTGCCCGATGTCGAGGAACGCCGGCACATCCGGTTTCCGCGGTCCGAGCGAGCGGGCGATCACCGCGCCCAGGTGCGGCGCGGCCACCGAGAGCGGCGGCGCGTAACCGGTGTGCCAGTGATACTGGTGGCGCGAATGCAGGATGAATCCCAGGTCGCCAGCCTGGTAGGTGCGGATGAGAGTCGCCCGGTCCATCACCGAGGCGATGCGCTCGAGACCTTGCGAGATCCTGATGGAATCGACCTTGGTGTCGATGGCGGGGAACGTCGACAGCACCGCTTTCGATTCGAGGCCGGTCTCGAACGCAGTGTATTCCTTGGGATCGAAGGTCTCGGTTTGCGCCATTCCTCCGGCCATCCAGAGCAGGATCAGCGTGTCGGCTCTTGGCTCGATCTTCGAGCCCGCGGCCGGCCAAACCGGACGTGGAGCACCGGCCTCGAGAGCGGCGAGCGTCGCCCCGGCCGAGGCGCGCATAAAGTCGCGGCGGCTCAGACCGGCAAGCAGTTCTTTGGCGAGTTTCCGCGGCATTCTTATTGAATATACTGAAACTCCGGGCTCGAAAACAGCGCCCAGAGCAGATCATCGAGGCCCTCGGTTCGTCCGGCGGCGAGGAACTCGAGCGCCACCCCACGCTCGAGGGGGGAAGGATCGCGGGCGAGCGCGTGCCGATACAGACGGCTGACCAGACTGGAAGGGTCCTTCGGCCAGGACGCCGCGCGCACCGGCGGCTCGCCGGCCGGAGGGATGAGGCGTCGCCGGTCGGGTTCTTCGGTGAATACGAAAAACCGGATCCTCGGATTGATGTCGCTGGCGAGGCTTTGCTGATCGACGCCGGCGGCGAAGTGCAGGCATGTGAAATCCGCGGCGCCAAGATCGATCTCGATCGCCGAAGGCACGGCTCCCAACAGGGCTTCCGCCGGCTTCCTGTCGCCGCGGAAGTGGATCGCGCCGCGCTCGGGCCGCGGCTCCGGAACCAGATCGCGTAAGCGGACCATTTCGCCGCCTTGCCCCTCGAGCATTGCGTTCGCCCATCCGGCGACCACGCGGCGCGGATCGTAGGAGTCGACATCCTCGATCAGGAGCCACAAGCGGCGCGCGTCGCGAAGCGGGACGTCGCCGATCACTTTCGCCGCGCTCGCCACACCGCTGTCGAAGATCGCAACGGGCGCCGGCGTGATCTCACCACGCATCCTCCGCGCGCCTCGCGACAAGATCTCGGCCAGCGTCTGACCGTTGGCCAGCTCGATCGCTTCGAGCGTAGTCGGCTGCGCCAGCCGCTCGGTGGTCACCTGGTCGCGGATCGGCCGTCCCAGGGCGCGGGTGAGCGCGGTCGACTTCAATTGCCACTCGCGAGCATGGCGGGCCTCGCCCGACTGCCGCGGAACGATCAACCGCCACTCGCCGGTGATCGAGCCGACGGCGTCGGCGAACTGCTCGGCGCCGAGCCGCCGCGGGAGCGGTCCGCGGAAACGGAACGGTTCGCCGGGCTTGAATGGTTCGCCGGCGGCCGGCATCTGGTAGGTGCGCGTAGACATGATGCGGAGCAGCAGGTGCTTCACATCGTAGGCATGGCCAACGAAATCGGAAGCCAGCCAGTCGAGCAGGTCCTCGTTCCACGCGGGGGCGTCCAGGTCATCGGCCGGCTCGATCAGCCCGCGACCGAACAGCGTTTTCCAGACGCGGTTGACGAAGGTTCGCGGCAGGCGTCCGTTCTCGCGCATTGTGAACAGGCGCGCGGCCTCGGCGCGCCGCTCGGCGGGCGTAGCCACCACGCTCGAGCCGTTCAGCTCGGGAAACAGGAACGATGGCGTGGCGATCTCGCCGGTCGCGACATCGCACCGATACATCTCCATGTCCTTATCCGCAAAGAAACTCGCCAGTCCGTAGGCGTCCTTGAGCTTCCAATGGCTGATGAAGCTGTCGTGACAGGCATTGCATTTCAGGTTCACGCCGAGGAACACCTGCGCGCTGTTCTGCGCCGCCTGCATGGGCGGGATCTGCGAAGCGCTGACATCGCCGCGCCAGTTGACGCCGATGAGGAAACCGTCGGGCGCTGCCGGTCCTTCGGGATTGAGCAGGGCGCGGACAAAGCGGTCGTAAGGGAGGTTCTCCCTCAAGGCGCCGAGCAGCCATTGAGTAATGGATTTGCGCTCGCCGTGATAGACGACGCCCTCGTCGTTGCGCAGGTGATCGTTCCAAAAGGTGATCCAGTGCGAGGCGTACTTGTCGGCGTCCGCCAGCAAACTTCCGGCGAGCCTGGTGCGCTTATGGGGACGGCGGTCGCGCTCGAACTCGTCGAGTTGTTCCGGCGTAGGCAGCAAGCCCCATAGGTCGAGATAGAGGCGGCGGGCGAAGAGGGCGTCGGCAACGGGTGGGGCGATGGCTGAGCCGAGATACCGGGTGACGAGCGCGTCGAGAACACGATCGGGCCCAGCGTTCACCTTCGGCGCCCGCAGCGCCAGCGGGCGAGTGGAGCGGCGGGCCGGCCGCGCCTCCGTTACTGGCGCCCCGGCGTCGATCCACCGCCTGAGGATCGCGACCTCGGCGTCGGCCAACGGCTCGGCGTTGAACGGCATGCGGGGCTGGCGGGCTCCGGTCACGCGTGCGATGAGCAGGCTGCGCTCGCTCGAGCCGGCGACGATCGCCGGTCCGCTCACGCCGCCGGCGAGCATGTCGGCGCGGGTGGTCAGTCGCAGCCCGGCCTGGGCGAACGCGCCGCTGTGACAGCTCCCGCAGCGGGCCAGCAGCAGCGGGTGCACCTGACGGGCGAAATCAAGGTCGGCCGCGGTAGCCACCAAAGGGAGGAGGAGGCAGGCCGGCGACAAAAGCATCTCTTTCCTTCTATGGTATCGTGTGGCGGGAGGGCAGCCGTCATGCGGATCGCAGTGATTCTCGCCTCCACGCTATGGCTGAGTCATGCCGGCGCGCAGTCGCCAACTGCCGGCGCCCGGCTCTACGAAGAGCACTGCGCGGTCTGTCACGGCGCGCACGGCCACGACGGCTTCGCCGCCGACATCGCCGTCGCGAGGATCCCGCGCGCACCCGACGACGCGTCGCTGTTCAAGCTCATCAAGAACGGCTTCGAAGGGACCGACATGCCGCCAGCCTTCGGCGCCACCGACGACGAGATCCACGGGATCATCGTCCATGTTCGCGGCCTGGGCCGTGCCGCGCGCGAGCGGGCGCCAGGCAACCGGGCCCGCGGCGAGCAGGTGTATCGCACCAAGGGCAACTGCGGGCTATGTCACATGGTAACCGGCCAAGGCGGGCGGCAGGGGCCGGACCTGAGCGAAATCGGCGCGCGACGGAGCGCGGTGAAACTGCGCGAGGCGCTACTCGATCCGGAGGCGGCCGTGCCGCCCGGCTATCTGCTGGTCAACGTCAAGACCAAGGCCGGAGGTAGCGTGACAGGAATCCGGCTCAACGAAGATTCTTTCTCGATCCAGGTCCGCGATTTGAACGATGGGATACACTCGATCTGGAAGTCCGACATCGCGGAGATCAACAAAGACTGGGGCAAATCGACCATGCCCGGCTACCGAACGCTCCTGTCTCCGGCCGAGATCGACGACCTGGTCGCCTTCCTGGCCGCGCTGCGAGGCGGCCTGTGAACCGCCTCCTGCTCGCCGCCCTGGCGCTGGCGCCGATCGCCGCCGCACAGGCGCCCTACCGCAGAATCCTGGGCGCCGAAAAGGATCCCGGCCAATGGCTGACCTACTCGGGCAATTACCACGGCCATCGCTTCTCGCCTCTCGATCAGATCACGTCCCGGAACGCCGCCGGACTGCGCCCGGTGTGGTTGTACCAGATCGACCGCCGCGACAAATTCGAGACGACGCCGCTGGTGATCGATGGCGTGATGTACATCAGCGAGCCGCCGAGCAATGTCACCGCGCTCGATGCTCGCACCGGCCGCCCGATCTGGTCCTACCGGCGCGGAATTCCCGACGGACTGCCGGTGTGTTGCGGCACGGTAAACCGCGGTGTCGCGGCGCTCGATGACCTGATCTTCGTCGGCACGATCGACGCTCACCTGGTCGCGCTGGACGCCAAAACAGGCAATGTCGTCTGGGATGTCGAGGTCGCCAACGCAAGGGCGGGCATCTCGATCACCGCCGCGCCGCTGGCGTTCAAGGACAAGGTCGTCGTCGGAATCGCCGGAGGCGAATTTGGCGTTCGCGGTTTCCTCGACGCCTATGACGCGAGAACCGGCAAACGCGCCTGGCGATTCTGGACCGTGCCCGCCGCCGGCGAGCCGGGCGTCGAGACCTGGGCGGGCGAAAGCTGGAAAAACGGCTCGGCCACAACGTGGGTGACCGGTTCCTACGATCCGGAATCGAACACTGTTTTCTGGGGGACGGGCAACCCCGGACCCGACTGGCATGGCGACAAGCGCAACGGGGATAACCTCTATTCGGACTGCCTGCTGGCGCTCGATGGCGACACCGGAAAGAAGAAGTGGCACTTCCAGTTCACCCCCCACGATGTGCACGATTGGGACTCGACCCAGATTCCCGTGCTGGTCGACCGGTCGCTTCGAGGCCAGCCGCGCAGGCTGGTCCTGTTCGCCAATCGCAACGCGTTCTTCTACGCGCTTGATCGCGCGACCGGCGAGTTCCTGCTCGGCAAAACGTTCGCCAGACAGACGTGGGCGAAAGGGCTGGACGACCACGGTCGTCCCATCCGTCTGCCGAACACGTCGCCAACCGAGAAGGGGACGCTGGTATATCCGAGTGTGCCCGGGGCCACGAATTATTTCAGCCCATCCTACAGCCCGCGGACCGGCTTGTTCTATGTCGCCGCCCGCGACGAAGGCGCTGTCTACTTCACCCGCGACCAGAAGTTCGAGGAAGGCAAGTGGTTCCTCGGCGGGCGATTCATCTTCAAGCCCAACGAGGAGCGCACTGGCGCGGTCCGCGCCCTGGATCCGGAGACCGGCAGCCTGAAGTGGGAATACAAGCTGCACTCGCCCCCCTGGGCGGGGTTGCTGTCGACCGCCGGCGGCGTGGTGTTCGGCGGCAGCGACGAAGGCCACTTCTACGCGCTCGACGACCAGACCGGCCGCTTATTATGGCGCTTCCCCACCGGAGGCAAGATTCTTTCGAGCCCGGTCAGCTTTCTGGTCGACGGCCGGCAGCAGGTGGCGATCGCCGCCGGCCACGACATCGTCGTCTTCGGTCTGGAAAGCAGCCAGCGATGAATCGCCGCTCATTCCTCGGGTCGCTGGCGGCCGGCGCCGGCGCCTCATCGGCTGCCGCCAACGCCAAACCGAACATCGTCTACATCCTCGCCGACGATCTCGGCGCGGGCGATCTCGGCTGCTACAATCCCGCCTCTCATATTCCGACCCCGCATTATGACCGGTTCGCGCGACAAGGGATCCGCTTCACCGATGCGCATTCGCCTTCCTCGGTCTGCACGCCGACCCGCTACGGGATCCTCACCGGCCGTTACTGCTGGCGCACCAGGCTGACCAGCGGCGTGCTGAACGGCTACTCGCCAAACCTGATCGAGCCGGGCCGCCTCACGGTGGCGTCGCTGTTGAAGCAGAACGGCTATCATACCGGCTGCGTCGGCAAGTGGCATCTCGGACTGGGCGAAGGCGATCCGGCCGACTTCGAACGGCCGCTCCGGCCGTGTCCGAACGATTTTGGTTTCGATACGTTTTTCGGAATCCCGGCCTCGCTCGACATGCCGCCCTACGTTTTTGTCGAGAATGATCGCGTGGTCGAGCGGGCCACGTCCGCCATCGAGACCGTCAACCAGCCTCGCGGCGTCTTCTGGCGCGGCGGGCCGATCGCGCCGGGCTTTCAGATGGAGGACGTGCTACCGGCCCTCACGCGAAAGGCTGTCGACTCTATCGACGATCACGCGCGGTCGGGCGCCGACAAGCCGCTTTTCCTTTACCTCGCTCTCACCGGGCCGCACACGCCGTGGGTGCCGGTGGCCGGTTTCCGCGGCCGCTCGAAGGCCGGCGACTACGGCGATTTCGTCGCCCAGGTGGACGACTCGGTCGGGCAGGTGCTGGCGGCGCTCGACCGCCACCGGCTGGCGTCCAATTCGCTCGTCATCCTCACCAGCGATAATGGCGCGCACTGGACGACGGACGACATCGAGCACCACGCGCATCGCTCGAACCTCGAATATCGCGGCATGAAAGCCGACATCTGGGAGGCCGGTCACCGGATTCCTTTTCTGGCGCGCTGGCCGGGCCGGATTCCCGCCGGCCGGACCACCGGCGCGCTCGCCTCGCTCACCGATCTGATGGCGACGGCGGCCGCCGTTGTCGGCGTGAGTCTCCCGGAGACCGCCGGCGAGGACAGCTTCAACCTCCTGCCTGCCCTTCTCGGCGAAAAACACGCGCGTGACGCCATTGTCCACCATTCCTCACAGGGGCTCTTTGCCATCCGTGAGGGCGACTGGAAACTGGAGCTCGGCCGGGGTTCGGGCGGTTTCAGCGAGCCGCGGCAGTACGCACCGAAGCCCGGCGAGCCTGCCGGAGAGCTGTATAACCTGCGCGACGATCCCTTCGAGCGGAACAACTTGTACGATCGCGAACCGGATCGGGTTCGCGGGCTTCGACAACTGCTCGAAAGCTATCAGCGCCAGGGCCATAGCCGCCCGGAGGCTGCCTGAGCGCGTTAGAATAAGCACAATCAAGATTCGGGAGGGTTCCATGTCCTTCAGCGCACTGCGCGCCGTCATTCTCTGCGTGACGGCGGTTCACCTCGTCGCTCAGCCACCGGGGAGGCCGTCACGCCCCGAGCCCACACGCCGCCCGATGCTGCGCGGCCGGCACTACGCCGTTTCGTCGATGCATCCGCTGGCGACCCTGGCGGCGCAGCAGATCCTCCAGGCCGGCGGCAATGCATTCGATGCCGCCGTCGCCGGACAAGCGGCGCTCGGCGTGGTCTCGGCGGGCAGCAACGGCATCGGCGGCGACGGAATGCTGCTCGTCCATGACGCCCGCGCGCGCAAAGTGTGGTCGGTGAACGCGGCCGGCACCGCGCCTCAATTGGCCACCATCGAATGGTACCGGCAGAACCAGGGCGGAAAGATTCCGGTCAACGAAGGCCTCCTGGCCGGCACCGTTCCCGGCGTGATGGACGCCTGGTATTCGCTGCTCGACCGCTGGGGCACGATGAGCTTCGCGCAGGTCCTCGCGCCGGCGATCGAGCTGGCCGAGGCCGGCTTCCCGGTCGATTCACGCATGCCGTTCGGCGGCGACATGGAAACGCTGCGCCGCTACCCGACCACGATGCGCGTGCTGCTGCCGGCCGGCAGGCCGCTCGAGCCCGGCGAGATCTATCGCAATCCCGACCTGGTGCGCACCCTGCGCCGCCTGTTGGACGCCGAGAAACGCGCCGCCGCCGAAGGCCGCCGCGCCGCTCTGCGCGCCGCCCGTGACGAATTCTATCAAGGCTCGATCGCGCGCGAGATGGCGCGCTTCAGCGAAGACAACGGCGGGCTGTTCCGCTACGAGGATTTCGCCCGCTACTCGGCGAAAATCGAGGAGCCGGTCTGGACCGACTATCGCGGTTATCGCGTGTACAAGAACCCGTCGGCGTGTCAGGGCCCGGCCGAGCTGATCGCGCTGAATCTGCTGGAAGGCTACGACCTCAAGCCGATGGAGCACAACAGCGCCGCCTACATTCACACATCGATCGAGGCGATGAAGCTGGCGTTCGCCGACCGTGACAAGTACCTCGGCGACGGCGATTTCGTGGCCATACCCTACCCGGGGCTGCTGTCGAAGGAATACGCCCGCGAGCGCCGCACGCTGATCGACGCCGAACGCGCATCGCTCGAGTTGCGTCCCGGCGAGCCGGAACGCTTCATCACCGGAGCCGCACCGCTGGAGCGGCCTATCGACGTCACCTACGACGGCCGCGGCGATCATGAAGGCGATACCAGCTACATCGTCGTCGTCGACCGCGACCGCAACATGGTCTCGTTCACGCCCAGCCTGCACTCCGGCTACGGCACCAAGGTGGTGATGGGGGAGCTTGGCTTCTCGTTCAATTGCCGCGGCGACTATTACTCGCTCGTCGCCGGCAGCGCCAATGCGCTCGCGCCCGGCAAGCGGCCCCGGGTCACCCTGCAATCGACCATCGTCACCCGTGACGGAGAGCCGTGGCTCGCCACCGGCAGCCCGGGCGGCGACGATCAATGCCAGCGCACGATCCAGACATTTCTGAACCTCGCCGAGTTCGGAATGAATCTTCAGCAGGCGATCGAAGCCCCGCGCTGGTCGACGCGCAGTTTTCCTTCCTCACCGTTTCCGCACACCATGTATCCGGGCGAAATCTCGGTCGAAGACCGCGTTCCCGAAGCCGTGCGCGAGGCCCTCAAAGCCAAAGGCCACAAGCTGAAGGTGCAGGGCGGCTGGAGCCTGAACATGTCGGCCGGGGTGCTGGTCGATCACCGGACGGGCACGCTGTGCGCGGGCGCCGACCCGCGCCGCGGCGCTTACGCGCTGGCGTGGTAGGGTCTTCGCCCCGCGATTGACGGTAGTGGGGTCTATGACCCCACTACCCGATTGACGCCGCCGCCCGTCTGCTGATAGAAATGGTCACCATGCAGCTCTGTCGCGTCGTTCTGTTGCCGCTGACGCTGGCCGGTCTCGAGGCCGCCCCTGCGCAAACGCCTCCGGCGGCCGCCGGCAGTCCGGTCACCGTCACCATGGCCGGTCACGAGTACCGGCAGGACGATCTGCCCGAGCTCGCCCTCGCACCCGACGGTTCGCTGTGGCTGGCCTGGCTGAGCTTCGCCGGCAACCGGGACGACCTCGCCATCCGGCACTTCAAAGACGGCCGCTGGGGCAACATCCAGTGGGTGCCGGGCACGAGCGGCGACACCTGGCTCCTGCAAGTCGCCGTCGACGCTTCCAACCGCGTGTGGGTTGTGTGGTCGCAGATGTCCGCCAACAACTGGGACCTGTACGCGCGGCGGTTCGATCCGGACAAGCAGGAATGGGGGGCGCTCACGCGACTCACCACCGATCTGGGGCCGGACGTGAATCCCCGGCTCGCCTCCGACGGCAAAGGCAGGTTCGCGCTCGTCTGGCAGGGCTTTCGCGGCCGCAACAGCAACATCTTCCTGAAGACGTTCGACTCCGACCAATGGTCGGCTGATGTGCGCGTCACCAACCGCGCCGCCAATGACTGGGAGCCGTCGGTGGCGCTCGACGCCGGCGGGACGGCGTGGGTGGCTTACGACAGCTATCAGAACGGCAACTACGACGTATTCCTGTCGCGCGTCGCCGGCGGCGTTCTCCAGGGCGAGGAGGCGGCGGTGGCCGCGACACCGCGCTTCGAGAGCCGCGCCACAGTAGCGCTCGACAACGCCGGCCGGGTCTGGGTCGCCTACGAAGCCGGCCTCCCCAACTGGGGCAAGGACCAGGGCTACATTCTCCGCGACCGCCGCACGGGCGTGCCGTTGGGCGGGGTGCGCGAGCCCCGCCTCCGCTGCTTCGAGAACGGCGCCTGGCGAGATCCGGCGCAACCATTGGCGAGCGCCTTCCAGACCGGCAATACCTATCAGCCGCACGTCTTCTCCGATGGCCGCGGCTCGGTGTGGGTAGCGGCGAAGACCCGCTTCCTCGCCGCCGCCGCCGGCCAGCAGTTTCCAAACCGCGGCTATTGGGAGAATTGGCTGACGCATCTGGATGGCGACCGCTGGCTGCCGGCGGTCGCCGTGCCCAACAGCCGGGGCCGCTCGAGCACTCGATTTGGCGGCACGCTGGCCACCGACGGTTCGCTGTGGATGTCGTGGTCAACCGACAATCGCGGGCCCGGATTCTATCACCGGCCGCTGCGCCAGCAGGTCTGGGCCGGCCGGATCGCCGCGCCATCGTCGCCGGTCGTGCCAGTCTTCGGATCGGCGCCCACCGAGAACCTCGTGGTCGCCAAGGGTCATGACGACGAGACCGGCGATGTCGCCGCCATACGAAGCTACGCGGCCTCCCTCGGCCAGAAGAAACTGCGCATCGTCCGCGGCGATTTCCACCGCCACACCGAGCTGAGCTGGGACGGTGGCGGCGCCGCCGATGGCTCGCTCCAGGATTTTTATCGCTACATGATCGACGCCGCCCAAATGGACTTCGGCGCGTCGACCGATCACCAGGGCGGCTCCTGGCCCTACTGGTGGTGGTACACACAGAAGATGACCGACATGTACCATGTGCCCGGCGCTTACGTGCCCATCTTCGGCTACGAGCGCAGCGCCACATTCCCCAACGGCCACCGGAACATGTTCTTCGCCACTCGCGCCGAATCGCGCGTGACTCCATTTCACCTGCGCGAGGGCGCGCAAGGCTTTAGTCTCGGCCTGCACCCGCAAGGCGACGAGCCTGGAGTCGGCACCGGCGAGCTGGTCTCGAACGACACGAAGCTTCTCTACGAGGACATCCGCGCGCGCAACGCGATCGCCATCTCCCACACCTCGGCCACGCGGATGGGCACCGACTGGCGCGATAACGACCCGGACCTCGAACCCGTCGTCGAGATCTACCAGGGGGCGCGAACCAATTACGAACAGCTCGGCGCCCCCTACGCGGCCGAAGATCCCCGCGACGCCGCCCACATGAAGCAGGCCGGCTACCAGCCCGAGGGCATGGTGACCAACGCCTGGGCCAAAGGATACAAGCTCGGCATCATCACCAGCTCCGACCACGGCTCGACGCACATCTCTTTCGCGATGGTCTACACCGACGACCCCACCCGCCGCGGCATCCTCGACGCCATCCGCCGGCGCCACACCTACGGCGCCACCGACAACATCATTCTCGACGTTCGCATGGGCGCGCACTTCATGGGCGACGAATTCCAGACCAAAGCCTCGCTGCCGATTCAGGTGAAGGCCCGCGGCGCGCGCAACGTCGCCAAGGTTGAGATCATCAAAGACAGCAAGGTGATTTATACGGCCGAGCCGAAGCGGCCGAACGTGGATTTTTCCTTCGTCGACAAAGGCGACGCCGCCGCCCGTCATTACTACTACGTGCGGCTGCTTCAGGAGGACGGCATGATCGCCTGGTCCAGCCCGTTTTTCGTAAACTACAAGTAGGAGTGCCCCCATGAACACGAGACGTGATTTTCTCGCCGCCGCCGCCGCCGCACCTCTGCTGATGAGCCGGCCCGCTTCCGCCTTTGCCCGCGGCAGCGACGACTTGAAGCTCGGCGTGGCGTCCTATTCGCTGCGCAAGCTGCCGCGCGACCGCGCGATCGCCGTCGTGAAGCAGTTGCGCACGCCGTACATCAACATCAAGGAGTTCCATCTGCGGTACACGAGCGCGCCGGCGGAGATCGCCCAGGCGCGCAAGGAGTTCGAGGCGGCCGGCTTCGAGGTGCTGGGCGGCGGCAACATCTCGCTGGCGGAGAACTCCGAGCCGGCGCTCCGCAAGTACTTCGAATACGCGCGGATGGCCGGTTTCCCGCTGATCGTCTGCGCGCCCACGCTTCAGACTGTCGGGATGGTCGAGAAACTCGCGAAGGAATACAACATCAAGGCGGCGATCCACAACCATGGTCCGGAGGACAAACACTTCCCGACGCCGCAAAGCGTCCTGAAGGCCGTCAAAGGCATGGACCCGCGAATGGGACTGTGCATCGACATCGGGCACACCGCGCGCACGGGAGTCGACGTGGTGGAATCGATTCGCGATGCGGGATCGCGGCTGCTCGACATGCACGTCAAGGATCTCGGCGATTTCAAGGACGCGCGGAGCCAGTGCCCGGTGGGCGACGGCATCATGCCGATGGCCGCCATCTTCAAGGAGCTGAAGCGAATGAACTACCAGGGCGGCGTGATGCTCGAGTACGAGATCGACGCCGACGACCCGGCGCCGGGGATGGCCCGGTCGTTCTCCTACATGCGGGGAGTGCTGGCCGGGCTGCGGGGCTGACGGCGAAGCGGCTAGCCGGGGGCAGGCGCGTCGGCGTGCATCTGGGCCGCCAGGTAATTCTCGATCCCCATCTCCCGGATCATGAACAACTGGGCTTCGAGGAAGTCGACGTGATCCTCCTCGTCGACCAGAATCTGCTCGAACAGCTCGCGGGAGGTATTGTCATTGGCGGAGACGGCATAGCGGATCGCTTCGTTGAGGCGGGGGAGGGCTTCCAGCTCGAGCGCCAGGTCGTTCTCGAGCTGGCTCTTGACGTTCTGGCCGATCCGCAGCGGGAACAGCTCGCTCATGGTGGGCATCGCGTCCAGGAACAGGATGCGCTCCATCAGCTTCTCGGCGTGCCGCATCTCTTCAATGGCTTCTTTGCGCGTGATGCCGTACAAACGGAGGTAGCCCCAGTTGTTCATCATCTCCGCGTGGAGGAAATACTGATTGATGGCCGTAAGCTCGGCCTTCAGCACGAGGTTCAGATACTCGATCACCTTGTCGTCGCCGCGCATGACTGCTCCTGTCCGGGTCCGAAACGTCAATTATAGCAGGGACCCGCGCTACACTGGAGGAAAATGAGCAGCGTGGCTCCGGGCGAGATCACCCGTGTGCTGATCGTCGACGACGAACCCAATCAGCGGCGAGGACTGGCCGGGATGATCTCCGGGTGGGGCTTCGTGGCGGAGACGGCCGCCGACGGCCAGGAGGCGCTCGACAAGCTCCAGGAGTTTCCCGCGCAGGTTCTGCTGACCGACCTGATGATGCCGCGCATGGACGGTAGCGAGCTGCTGCGCCGGCTGAAGGCGCAGGAGTCGCGCATTCCCGTGATCGTCATCACCGCTTTCGGAAATATCGAGACGGCGGTCGCCACGATTCACGACCTGGGGGCTTTCTGGTTCATGGAGAAACCCATCCAGGCGCAGGCGCTGCGGGTCCTGCTGGAACGGGCGGTGACGCAGAGCCGGCTGGCGGAGGAAAAGGAACGTCTCCAGCGCCAATTGAGCTACCAGGGAATCACCGGCGATCTGGTCGGCTCATCGGCCCCGATGCGGCACGTGTTTTCGCTGATCCGGCAGGTGGCGCCGAGCCGGGCAGTGGTCATGATCACCGGCGAAAGCGGCACCGGCAAGGAGCTGGTCGCGCGCGCCATCCACAGGCTGAGCCCGCGCGGCGCCGGCCCGTTCGTCGCGGTGAACTGCGCGGCGCTGCCGGAATCGCTCATCGAGAGCGAGCTGTTCGGGCACGAGAAAGGAGCGTTCACCGGGGCCGTCGGGCGGCGGGCCGGCTGCTTCGAGCTGGCGCAGGGTGGAACGCTGCTGCTTGACGAGCTGGCGGAAATGCCGATTGGGACGCAGGCCAAGCTTCTGCGCGTACTCGAGGATTCGCGCGTCCGGCGGCTCGGGGGCAGCCGCGAGATCACGGTGGATGTGCGCGTCGTGGCGTCCACCAACCGTTCGCTGGAGGAGGCGATCGGCAAGGGTCAGCTTCGCGAGGACCTATACTACCGCGTGAACGTGTTCCAGGTCGCGCTGCCGCCGTTGCGGGAGCGGCTCGACGATCTGGCCATGCTCTCGGAGGCGCTCATCGCCGATTTGAACCGCAAGCACGGCTGCCGGGTCACGGGTCTCGATCCGGAGGTGCTCGACAAGCTCCGCGGCCACTCCTGGCCGGGCAACGTGCGCGAGCTGCGCAACGCGCTCGAGCGGGCGGTTATCATGGCCGGTGAAGGGACCATCGCGGTAGACCACCTGCAACCCGGCTTCGGGGGCCGGCCGCTGGCGGCGGTATCCCGGGGCGCACACCCGGCCATCACGCTATCGGTGGGCTCGACCATCGAGCAAGCCGAAAAGGAACTCATCTTGCATACGCTCTCCTACACGAAGAACAACAAGACGCGGGCCGCCGGCATCCTCGGCATCAGCCTGAAGACGTTGTTCAACAAGTTGAAGGAGTACGACGCGGCCGGTGCGGAGACGTGAGCGGCCGCCCGCAACGACCATGTCGCTGAAGAACCGGCTCCGGTTCGCCATCGTCACCCTGGTGACCCTGATGGTGTTCGCGCAATCGGTCGTCAGCCTGCGCATTTCGGCCGAGGGCAGTTTTCGCCACGCGGTGGGCCGCGCCAAGTCGGCCGCCGACCAGGTGCGCAATCTCCTCCTCCAGCGCGTCAACGAACAAACGGCGCGGGTCGATCCACCCCCCGAGTCGCTGGACGATCGACGCCGGATCTGGGAGACCATCCTTGTTGAAGACGCGGCGCTGCCGCGGCTGCTGGAATCCACCGTCGCCAGCTCGATGCCGGTCGTCGAGATTCTGGTCTGCGACGAAGCCGGCCGCATACTGACCGGCTCGCGCTCGCCCACCTCGCGCCTCACCTATGCCTCGCTGCCGGATTTCGCCGATTGGAATTCCCGACCGCTGTGGGACCGGCTGTTTGAGGTGATGCTGCGGCGTAAAGACTACTCGACGGTGATCCGGCTGGGGACCGAAGGCCGCACCATGTTCACCATCCGCGTGATCTCTTCCTCGGTCCTGCTGCGCAACGAGATCCTGCCGCAGGTGCGCGGTCTGGCGATCCTCTCGGTCCTCTCGCTGCTGGCTTCGATGCTCCTCTCGGTGCTGTTCTCCAAAGTCCTGCTGCGGGCGGTCGACCGCATCGGCGAGCGGATCGATCGCATCTCGACCGGCAAATTCGCCGTCGGCCCGGCCACCGGCGCGCGCGAGTCTCGCGAGTTCGCCGCCGTTCAATCCAAGCTGGATATTCTCAGCCAGCAGTTTCGCGGCGCCAAGGAGGACGTCGTCCAGCTCCGCGGGAACATCGAGCGCCTCCTCGACCGTCTGGAGGAGGCGGTGCTGTTGTTCGACTCCGAGCACCGGCTGATCGTCGCCAGCCGGCCGGCGGAGCGGCTCCTCGGCCGTCCGTTGGCGGAGCTGGCCGGTCAGCCGCTCGAGGAATTGCTGCCTCCTTCGACCTCGGTGGGCGCCGCGGTCCACCGGTGTCTCCGCTCCGGAGAGCCGGTTCGCGACCACCTGGCGCTGCCCGAGCACGACGGTAGCGGCGCCGTTCGACTGCTGGTCAACGTCGATCTGCTTCGCAGCGTACCGGGAGGCCACTTCGGCACGCTGGTCACATTGCAAGACCCCGAGTCTCGTCGCCAGCTCCGGTCGCAGCTCGATGTCTCGACGCGGCTGACCGCCATCAGCCGCCTCACCGGCGGCATCGCCCACGAGATCAAGAATCCCCTCAACGCCATGGCGCTGCACCTGGAGATCCTCAAATCCAAGCTCACCGGGACTTCCGAGGTGGAATCCGAGATTGACGTCATCCGCCGCGAGATAGCCCGCCTGGACCGCGTCGTCAAGACATTTCTCGATTTCACCCGGCCCGTCGACCTCAAAATGCGCGAGGTTGACCTGGTGGCTTTGCTGGCCGAGGTGGCCCGGCTGGTGAACCCGGACGCCCAGCGCAGCCAGGTTCAGGTCCAACTCGACGCCGGCCGGGAGAAGGCTTATGTCCGCGGCGATTCCGACTTGCTCCAGCAGGCCTTCCTGAACGTGGTCGTCAACGGGATCGAGGCCATGCCGCAAGGCGGCCGGCTGCGCATCGGTGTCGCCACCGAAGCGGGCGAGGCTGTCGTGACGGTGGCCGATGAAGGGGTGGGCATCGCACCCCATCTGCGCGAAAAGATCTTCAACCTCTATTTCACGACGAAGCAGAAGGGCTCCGGGATCGGGCTGGCGATGACGTTCCGGGTGGTGCAGTTACACAACGCAACCGTCGATTTCACCAGCGAGCTCGGCAAAGGCACATGCTTCCTGCTCCGTTTCCCGGCGGTGGAAGCGGCCCAGCATCCGGCGGGTCCCGTGCCGGTCACCGTGCCGGCGTCCGTGCCAGGCTCATGACGGTGCTTCGCTCGTGGCTGGTGCTCGCGGTCTTGATGACCAGTCTGACCTCTTGCCGGATCTTTCGACGCCCGAAGCCGGCAGCGCTGCCGGCGCCGCCGCCGTCGTCGGCAAGGTCCCAGCCTGCGCCCCCGCCAACGCTGCCCACGCCGCCGCCGGTCGAGCATCAGGCCACGCTGCCTTCACCGCCGCCGGCGGTCGCTCCGCCACAACCGCCGGCCGTTCCGCCGGCCGTTCCGCCGCCCAAGCGCGCCACCGGTCCGGCCGGCACTCGTCCGGGTACGCCCGAAAGTCCTCCCCTTCCGCCGCCGGGGCCCGCGCCGGCTGTTCCGCGGCTCAGCGAGATGCTGACCGCCTCCGAGGAGCGCGGATACAACCAGGCCCTGGATGCATTGCTGAAGCGCGTCGAGCGCAATCTCGATACGGTGCGGCGGCGCCGGCTGAACGCGGAGCAGAAATCCACCGTCGAGCGGATTCAGGCTTTTGTCCGGCAGGCGGTCGACCTGCGCGCCGCCGACCTGGTCACGGCGCACAGTTTAGCCACTCGCGCCGATCTGCTCGCGCTGGATTTGGCGCGGACCGCGCGGTAGCGCAGGCTTCAGCTTGCCGGCGCTACGGTCGGTGTTCGCTACTGCGTGGGACAAGCTTCAGCTTGCCGGCGCTACAGTCGGCTTTCGCTACTGCGTGGGACAAGCTTCACCTTGCGAGGGATTCCTCCACGCCCGTCATCGCTTCGCCGACGCGGCCCCCAGATCGGCCTCGAACAGCTTGACCTCGACGCGCCGGTTCTGGCGCCTGCCATCGCGCGTCTTGTTGTCGCTGGCCGGCGCCTCGCTCCCCTGCCCGATCATGTGGATGCGATGCAACGGGACCTGGTGCTTCGTGGTCAGATACTGCGCCACCGCGCCGGCCCGCAGGCGGCTCAATTCCAGGTTCGCCGCCGCCGCGCCGGTTTTGTCGGTGAAGCCCTGAATCTCGATCACGTAGCGTTTGCGCCCGGCGAGCTTGCCCGCCATCGTGTCGAGGGCCGCATTGGCCTCTTCGGTCAATTGGCTGCTGGCGCTGCCGAACAAGACCGTTTCGCTGGCGATGAGCTTGAAGTTGTCCAGCAGCTCCATACGGCGCCCCGTTTCGTCGGCTTTTCCGATCCCCAGCTCGGCCAGCGACCGGGCGCCGCCGGCGGCGGTGGAGGCGTCGGCGGCCGCTCGCTTGGCTGCTTCGCCCTCCGCCAGCGCGGTCTTCTGGGCATTGGCCGCTTCGCGCGACGCCTCGGCTGCCCTGGCGTCGGCGCCGCGAGCCCGCTCGTCGGCGCGCGAGACGCCGCGCTCGACCTCGGCGATCGAATCCGACTGTTGCTTGTTCTGTTTCTCGAGCCCGTCGACGCGCCGCTCCAAGGGTTCAACTTGAGTGCGAACGTGCTTCTTGGTGGCGCAGCCAGTCAAAGCGGGGATAATGAGGATCGCGGCGGCAACAGCCGCCATGTGCAACCTGGGGTGGCTCATGGAAACTACCTGGCTTTCTGGTTTGATGTATCTCAGTCTATCAGATCAAGTGACCGCGGGATGAGAAAAAGGCCGCGCCGTGGCGAGGGACACCGCGGCGCGGCGCTCACAGGAT
>Ga0247727_10003817_pt1 | contig 32875 bp, 33 predicted proteins | sample WisWelCaveWW1625_FD_202498 | JGI IMG/M metagenome (GOLD analysis project Ga0247727, IMG submission 202498) | Biofilm microbial communities from Wishing Well Cave, Virginia, United States - WW16-25 | ecosystem: Environmental > Aquatic > Deep subsurface > Groundwater > Cave microbial mat | place...
CCCTCGGCGATTCCGAATTTGCTCAAGTTCATGCGGCAGCACACGACGATGAATCTGGCGAATGACGAGCAGCACGTCGAGCTGATGGAAGAAGCGCTGTTTGCGCAGGCGATGATTTTCCTGACCGGACATGGCCGCATCTTTTTCTCGCAAGAAGAAGCGCGCCGTCTACGGGAGTATCTGCTCGGCGGCGGCTTTCTTTATGCCGATGACGATTACGGCATGGACAAATTTTTTCGCGAGGAAATGAAAAAAGTTTTTCCAGACAAGCAGTGGGTGGAGATTCCGTTCAATCATCGGATTTATCACTGCCATTTTGACTTTCCCAACGGCGTGCCGAAAACCCACGAACACGATGGCCGTCCGCCGAAAGCGTTCGGCCTGTTTCACGAAGGCCGCATGATCGCCTATTACACGTGGGAAACCAACATCTCCGACGGCTGGGCCGATCCCGACGTTCACAACGACCCGCCGGCGGTGCGCGAAGAAGCGCTCAAAATGGGAACGAATATCGTGGTGTTTGCGTTGACTCAGTAGCGGCTGGTTTCTTGTAGCTGTTGCTCGATTGATTGATGTTTGCAAAATAAAAGAAGATCGCCATGTTGAAAGCAGAATGAGTGTAGCAGCATAACAGGAAAACATGAGAATAAATGAATCGAAGTGAATTGGAACATATTATCAGGGCAGCGGGGGAGATTGCTCAAGTTAAGAAAGTGATCATATTGGGAAGTCAATCTATTTTAGCTCAGTTTCCCGATCTTTCAAAGCGTGTTTCCAGTTTAGATCAAACGGAGGTTACTGCAAGAATTCAAAATCGCGAAATTCTCATCAGATCAATTGAAGCTGATATCATGATTCCCAACTCAGAAGAAAAAACCGAGTTGGTGGAAGCCGTTATGGGTGAGCTTTCCATGTTTCATGATACTTTTGGTTACTATGCTCAAGGCGTCGATCTAACGACTTCCAAACTACCCGAGGGCTGGGAGAATCGATTGGTGGAGATATGTAGCGAAAATACAAATGGTATTTCAGGTATGTGTGTTGAAATTCATGATGTGATGGTATCGAAACTCTATGCAGGGCGTCCCAAGGACATAGAGTTTTTCAAAGCTGCTGTGAATTTGGGTTTGTTATCAGAAGAAATATTGCGCGAGCGACTCACGAAAACGGCAATGTCCGATGAGCGCAGAAATATTGTTGAAGGTCATATAAAGAAAGGCTTTTCAAAATGAATATGCAAAAACGATCTGATGAAAGATCAATCACACTCCATAGGGAAATTGCTGAAAAGTTGAGGGATAATCCTGCTCTGTGGGATATTCCGAGAAAAAACTTAGAGCGATGGAAGCAAATGAAAGATGGTCTTTCGCGGGCATTGGAAGAGTGGGAGCGTATTTTTCACCAAAATACCAAGGAGCAGATTCTATCTCTACTCGAAAGCGATTCTGAAGAATCAATACGGCTTCGTTCTTCAAGTCCCTTCACAGGAATACTAAATGACAACGAAAGAAAGAAGATTTTTAAAATCTTCAGCATGAAACAATATCACCAAGTTTAGGTGCGGACACGAGGCCAGAATGTACGAAGCACATACCAATTGGCGTCAAACTCCAACAATACGATGACGAATTCTTAAGCAGAGCATGCAAACATAGTTGAAGCGATAGCATTGAAAGAATTGAGAATGTCTCCCGAACAAATCTACGAACAACTCCTCTCCCGCCTGCGCCAGTTGCGCCGCCAAGATCGACTGCATAAATGGCTGGCCGCAGTAGGAATATTTTTGATGCTCACCGCCGCGTTCGGCGTTATTCTGCCGATGCTGGCAAATTGGGCCGCGCCAAGCTCCGGCATGCGTTGGTTGCTCACCGGCGTGGGATTGCTAGGCTTCCTTTTTATATTAGCGCGATTTGTTTTGCGCGCGCCGCTGGCGTGGTTTCGCCAACCTAATTCTCCCTCCGAAATCGATCTCGCGCTGCGCGTCGGCAAGTCGTATCCGGAAGTCAAAGATCGCTTTGCGAATGCGCTGCAAGTGTATCATGAAACGGCGCAGGACACGCAGAACGGCGAGATCACCCGCGCGCTCGCGGGTACGGCGTTGCACGATGCGTATCAAGCCGTCGAGCCGATTATTTTTTCGCAGGTCATCGATCGGCGCACGCCGCAGCGCCGCTTGCTGTTTGCCGGATTGGCATTGATTGCGGCATTCATGGTTTGGGGAATCGCGCCGAATTTTATGGCGCAGGGCGCGTCCATTTTATTCTCGCCCAATCGCACCCCGGCCGCGCTGGCCTTGCGTTTTAACGTCACGCCCGGCGATGCAGAAATTGTCAAAGGCCAGAATTTTCGCATCAGCGCCGAAGTCAATCGCCCGACTGCCGATGACGCGAATGTCGAATGGCGGCAAACCGACGGTCGCGCCACCGAGCAGGCGGAAATGAATCGCGCGCTGGCCGGCGTGGGCGCGCAGTTTTCGCACATGCTTGAAAATATCCGCCAGTCGTTTTCGTATCGCGTGCACCTCGGCAATGAGAGCAGCCGTTGGTTCAATGTCACCGTTGTGGAGCCGCCGCTGGTGCGCTCGCTGCGCGTGACGGTGAAATTTCCCAATTACACCGGACGCGCGCCGTTGGAACTGGATGAAAACGTCGGTGACATTCTCGCGCTGCCCGGCTCCACGGTTTCCGTGCGCATGACGCCGAACAAGCCGGTGGCGCAGGCGAATATTCTTTTCAGCACCGGCGAGGTGACGCCGCTTACCGCCTCCGGCGATGATTTTCGCGCCGAGTTCACCGTGCGCCGGCAAGGCACGTATCAGTTCGGTTTGAAAGATGAAAAGGGCTTGACCAATCAGGATGCAATTCAATATCGCCTCGAATTGGAAACCGACCAGCCGCCGGCGGTGCAAATCACTTTTCCCGGACGCGACATGGATCTCGACGAGAGCATGCGCATGCCGCTGGTGATCGAAGGCGAGGATGATTACGGCTTTTCCAAATTGCAAATCGTTTACGAAATTCTCGAAGGCGGTGCGGCGGAAGGCAAGCGGGCAACGATGACCTTGCCGATTGCAAACAAAAACACCCGCGCTTTTCGCGAACAGCCGATTTGGGAGCTGGGGGCGCTTGATCTGCATCCCGAAGATGTGGTGCGTTATTACGCCGAAGTTTTTGATAACGACGTGATCGGTGGGCCGAAGTCGGGACGCAGCCAGATTTTTCATTTGCGCTTCCCGTCGATGTATGAAATGTATCAGGAAATCGCCGCCACGCAGGAAGAAGCCTCGCAGGATTTGCAGGCGATGTATGAGCAGGCGAAAAAGACGAAAGAAGAAATCGACAAGCTGGCGCAGGAAATGAAGAAAGATCCCAATCTCAATTGGGAGCAAAAACAAAAACTCAGCGAAGGCGCGGGCGCGACGCAGAAGATGCAGGAGGAAATGCAGAAGCTGCAGGAGAAGATGCAGGAGATGGTCGACACGATGGAGCGCAACGATTTGATGAGCTCGCAGACGCTGGAAAAATATCAGGAATTGCAAAAACTTTTGCAGGAAATGAAATCGCCGGAATTGCAAAAAGCTTTGGAAGAAATGCAAAAGGCGATGCAGAATCTCGATCCGGAAAAAATGCAGGAAGCGCTGAAGAATTTGCAATTTTCACAAGACGAGTTTTTGAAGAGCTTGGAGCGCACGATCAATTTGCTCAAGCAGGTGCAAGCCGAGCAAAAGCTGGACGAAGCGCTGAAGAAAACCGCAGATTTGCTGGAGCGCCAAGAAGAAGTCAATAAAGAAGCGGCAAAAAATCCATCCGCAGAAAAACGCGAGGAGTTGGCGAATAAAGAATCGGCGATGAAACAAGACGCCAATTCTCTCGAAAAGTCGCTGGACGATTTGAACAAGCTGATGGAACAATTGCAACAACCGGCCTCCGAAAAAATTGAGGCCGCGGCTCAGATGATGGAATCCTCCAATATGGCCGGCGAAATGCAGCAGATGGCGAGCAAAATGCAGCAAGGCCAAATGCAGCAGGCACAGCAGAGCGGGCAGCGCATCGCCAGCACGTTGCAGCAGATGCAGCAATCGCTGCAAGGCGCGCAGAAACAAATGAGCGATAGCCAGCGCCGCGAAACCATGCAAGCCCTGCAGCGCAGCTCGAACGATCTGTTGCAGCTTTCCAAACAGCAGGAACAATTGATGAAGCAATCCGCGGGCATGAACGTGAACTCGCCGCAGTTCAATCAAAATGCGGATCGCCAGCAGGAGTTGATGTCCGGCCTGCAGCGCGTCGGCGAGCAGCTTTATCAACTTTCGCAAAAAAGTTTTGCGGTGACGCCGGACATCGCGCGTGCGCTCGGCAAGGCAATGAACGAAATGCAGGCGGCGCTCAATGAAATGGAGCAACGCAATAACCAAGCTGCGGGCGAGCGACAAGGCCAGGCGATGCAGGGACTCGATCAAGCCGTTGCGGGTTTGCGGCAGTCGATGCAGCAAGGCGCCGGCATGTCGATGGCAATGGGCTTCGAGCAATTCATGCAGCGGATGATGGGCCTTTCCGGCAAACAGCAGGGCATCAATCAGGAAACGCAGGGCCTCGGCGAGCAGGGTATGGAGGCGATGCAGCGGCAAGCGGCGATGGCGCGATTGGCGGCAGAGCAAGCGGCGGTGAAAAAGAGCCTTGAGCAGCTCATGCAGGAGTTCGGCCAGCGCGGTGAGATTCTCGGCCGGCTTGATCAAACGGCGAAAGACATGGAAGACGTCGTAAAGGATTTGCAACAGCAACGCGCCGGCCGGCCGACAATCGAGCGCCAGCAGCAAATTCTCTCGCGAATGTTGGACGCGCAACGCTCGATGCGCGAGCGCGATTACAGCAAAGAGCGGCAGGCGCAATCCGGCAAAAATTACCGGCCGATCGATCCGGGCGCTTTGCCCGCCGATCTCGGCGAAAAGAACAGCCGTCTTTACGAAGATCTGCTGCGGGCCTTGCGCGAGAATTACACGCGCGACTACAAGGATTTAATTCAAAAATATTTTGACGCGCTGACGAAAGGACAACAGAAAAGCGACGAGAAAGTGCAGCGATGATCCAAAAGACGAGAGACGAAAGGCAAACTGCGAGCAGCCCAATAGCTAGCGATGACTCTAGCGTTTGCAAAAAAAACAACAAAAACTTTCACGCTAAGGCGCGAAGGCGCAAAGATACCGCAAAGAAGATCTTTGCGTATCCTTTGCGTCTCTGCGCCTTTGCGTGCGCTTTTATTTTTGCTGAAGGCTTAGGAGTTGCGATTGGTTTGTTTTGTTTAACTGTAACGACGACTGCGTGGAGCCAAACGCCGCAGCAAAACGCGGCGCGGTTGCGGTTGGCGCAGGATTTGGAGCGCATGGGACAATACGAGAAAGCGGTGGATATTTATGCGGCGTTGTTTAACGCCGATCCGCGCAATGGCGGCTATTATTACGGCCTCAAACGTTTGCTGTTGCAACTGCGCCGGTATGACGAACTGACCGTTGTCGTCAACCGCCGCTTGGAATCGAGTGATGACGTCAATGCGCGCGTCGATCTCGGCGACGTCGATTTCAAGCGCGGGCAGACGGCCAAAGCGCAAGCGTATTGGAGGGAGCTGTTGCAAAAATATCCGCAGCCGGGAACGTTTGCGGCGGTCGCGAATGCGCTGACGGAAAACCGCGCGTACGATGAAGCCGCGCAAGTGTTTTTGCGGGCGCGGCAGCAATTGCACAATCCTTCTTTGTTCGTATTGGAGCTGGCCAATCTTTATGCGCTGCGGGTTAATTATACCGCCGCCACGGAGGAATATCTGCGATATCTCGAAGCCAATCCGCGGCAATTTCCTTTTGTGCAAAGCAAAGCGCTGGAGATGACACGCGATGACGAGAAGAATCTCGAAGCCGTTGCCAAGACAATCGAACAAACGATTTCGTCATCTTCACGGCAGCAGTCGCTGCACCGGCTGCTGGCGGGCATTTTTATGCAGGGGAATCAATATGATCGTGCCCTACAGGCTTATCAAACGCTGGAACGCCTCAGCAGCGCCGCGGATAAAACAAACGTCGGCAGCGAAATTTTCAATTATGCTGAACAGGCGCGCAACGCCGGGGCTTTCGCGTTTGCCGAACAAGCTTACGTGATGATCGCGCGCGATCTGCCGGACTCGCCGTATTGGCTGCCGGCGCAGTTTGGCTTGGGACAGAGCTTGCTGGGACAGGGTAAATTTGCCGAAGCGCAAGCTGCTTTTGGCGTTGTGGTTGAAAAATCACCCGGCGGTCGAAATCCCTGGGCGTTGCGCGGTCTGCTGGCGCAAGGCGAAATTTTGTTTGAGCATCTACGCGACGTGAAGGGCGCGATTGCGATTTATACGAATATCAACGAAAGATTTGCGCAATTCGGAGACAACGAAAAACTCGAAACACTCTTACGTCTGGGTGATTGTTATTTGGCGCTCGGTGATGAACAACTCGCGACGGAGTGGTATGAAAAGGCGAGACAATTGGGCCGCGGCTATCAGCTCGTCGCCGACAAAGTCAACTATCGCGAAGCGCGCCTGACTTTTTTTCAAGGTAATTTTGGCGAAACAAAAAAACGGCTCGAAGCTCTCGTGATTTTGCCGCGCAACGAGGCGGAAACCGAGAGCATGGTGAATGACGCGCTCGAATTGTTGCTGCTGCTCGATGCGAATATGACGGATTCCGCCGGCGCCCTGCTGAGTTACGCGCATGCCGAGTACGCGACGATACAAAATAAACCAACTGCTGCCGTTGACACGCTGGAAAATTTGCTCAAGCATTTTCCGCAAGCCACGCTTTTGCCACAGACGCTTTTTAATTTAGGCAATCTGTACGTCGATCAACAGAGGTTCGATCTTGCGGTCGCGCGCTTTCAAAAAATTCTTAGCGAATACTCGGCCAGCGTCGTCGGCGACCGCGCGCTGTTTCGGCTCGCTGAAGTCCACGCAAATGGCTTGCGCGATTTTCGCAAAGCCCAGTCGCTTTACGAGCAATTGCTGAAAGAATATCCGCAAAGTTTGTATTTGGAAGAAGCCCGCCGCCGCGCGCGGGAATTGGCAGAGAAGAATAAATCGTCGTGAACCTTACGCGCACGCTTTCTTCTGCTTTTATTCGCTGTTGACAACATTTAAAAGCGAGTAAGAGTGCGTGTATGAGTAAGCATTTCTTGAACTGGAGCGATACATCCATGCGTCGTTTGATCTTGTGTTTTGCAGTCATCGGGGCAAACAGTTTGTTCACGTCAGCAGCGTGGAGTCAAAAGCTGCTCATTCACATGGATCTCAAACAAACCGATCATCTCAAAGCCTACGGCGTGGCGTATTGGGCGCTCGATCACGGCGTGAATGTCGAGTGGCTGCTCAATTATCGCGGCGGGTCTTTTTTAATGGAATATCAACAAGAGATCGAGCGGGAGTGCCGCGTGCGCGGCGCGGCGTTTTCAACCGTTGGCGGTGGCGAGGCGGCGCAAATTTATGCCGACATTGAAGCCGGCAATATGGAAGTCGTGATGCTGGAAAAAGCGCCGGCGATTGTGATTTACACACCACAAAATAAACAGGTGTGGGATGACGCGGTGACGCTGGCGCTGACGTACGCCGAAATTCCATACAAAACGGTGTGGGATGAAGAAGTGCTGCGCGGCGAGCTGGAGAAATATGATTGGCTGCATTTGCATCACGAAGATTTTACCGGACAGTACGGCCGTTTCTATGCAAGCTTCAGCAACACGCCGTGGTATCAAGAGGAAGTCGCGAAAAACGAAGAAATGGCAAAGAAGCTGGAGTTCGCCAAAGTTTCGGAACTGAAACGAGCGGTGGCGCGCGCGATAAAAGAATACGTTGTGCGCGGCGGATTTTTATTTGCCATGTGTTCGGCAACCGATACAATTGATTTAACTTTGGCGGCGCAAAACACCGACATTTGCGCCAGCATTTTTGACGGCGATCCGCCCTCGCCGAATGCGCAGAACGAGCTGGATTACTCACAAACTTTTGCGTTCGAGAATTTCACGTTGGAGATGAATCCGCTCGTCTATGAGTTTTCTGATATCGATTTTCCGCCGAGCACCAACCCGCGCGTGCGCAGCGCCGATGCGGATTATTTCACGCTGTTTGAGTTTTCCGCCAAATACGATCCGGTGCCGACGATGCTGACGCAGGATCATGTTTCCGTCGTCAATGGTTTTATGGGGCAAACGACCGGTTACAAGCGGGCGCTCATTAAAAAATCCGTGACGATTTTAGGCGAAGTTCCCAACTCGCCGGAGGTCAAATATCTCCACGGCAATCTCGGCCGCGGCACGTTCACATTTTATGGCGGGCACGATCCGGAAGATTATCAGCACATGGTCTACGATCCGCCGACGCAGCTTTCGTTGCACAAAAACTCGCCAGGCTATCGGTTGATTTTGAATAATATTTTGTTTCCGGCAGCGAAGAAGAAGAAGAGAAAGACGTGAGAGATAAAACGTACTGTTGAAACGTAACCAGCATTGCGCCTGAAGGCGCGACTACGAACATTATTTATAAAATAGTGGATACTGCCGCGGCGCGACTTCGTGCATCAATTCATAAACCGACTCAAAAATCGTCTCGACATTCGGCTTCGACCAATAATCGCCATCGGAGCCATAGGCCGGGCGATGCGCTTTGCCCGACAAAGTGCGCGGCGCGGAATCCAACCACCGATAGCCATCCTGTTTCTCCAATACTTCCTGCATCATATACGCCGTAGTTCCTCCCGGCACGTCTTCATCAACAAATACGATGCGATTCGTTTTTTGGAGTGACTCGACGATGACGCCGTGAACATCGAACGGCAGCAGTGATTGCGCGTCGATTACTTCGGCGGCGATATTCATTTTAATCAATAAATCCGCGGCTTTCATAACGAGACGGCAGCACGCGCCGTACGTTACAATCGTGACGTCTCTTCCCGCGCGAATAATTTCTGGAACACCCAACGGCACGGTAAATTCGCCTATATTGTCGGGTACGCGCTCTTTTTGGCGATAGCCGTTGAGCACTTCAACAACGATGGCCGGATCTTCGCCGCGCAACAGCGTGTTGTAAAATCCGGCAGCCTGCGTCATGTTGCGCGGCACGAGCACGTGCATGCCGCGCACGAGATGAATGATACCGGCCATCAGCGAGCCGGCATGCCAGATGCCCTCAAGTCGATGGCCGCGCGTGCGTACGATGACCGGCGCTTTCTGGCCGCCCTTCGTGCGCCATTGCGCTGTCGCGAGATCGTCGGAGATGATTTGCAGCGCGTACAAAATGTAATCCAAATATTGAATCTCGGCAATTGGCCGCAAGCCGCGCATCGCCGTGCCTATGGCCTGGCCGATGATCGTGCACTCGCGAATGCCGGTATCGGCCACGCGCAGCTCGCCATATTTTTCCTGCAGGCCTTTGAAGCCCTGATTAACGTCGCCAAGCTTGCCCACGTCTTCACCGAAGGCAATCACACGCGGATCGCGCCCCAACGCTGCATCGAAACACGCATTCAAAACCTCGAAGCCGTTAACGATTGACGACTTATCCGAATAAACCGGCTTGATTTCCGAAATTCTCAACGCCGAATCCGCGGCTTGATTATAAAGATGCGAACCGTAGCGGTTATTGTTGATCGTATTCTGGCGCTGCTTCCAAGCGATGAGACCCCCTTTTGCGGAAGAATTTTCCTCTCGCGCCGTGACAAGCGCCTGGCGAATGGCAACCATGATGTCGCGGCGCAACGGATTTGGAATCGCCAGCAACGCGTTTTTGATGCGATGCAATTCGGCCTGATGCGCCGAACTTTCCGCCATCTCATCGATCATGTTAGCAACCTCCTGACGTTCCATCAATATCGGCGAGAGACAGGCTTTCCAAGCTTGGTCGCGAATGCCCGCCACGAGCTTCACATCATCTTTTTCATAGCGATTTAATTCATCGGCGGTCGCAATTCCTTCGTCGATCATCCACTCGCGCATTTTTTTGATGCCGTCGAATTCTTCTTCCCATTGCAAACGTTCTTTCGACTTGTAACGCTCGTGACTTCCCGAAGTTGAATGGCCCTGGGGTTGAGTGATTTCGACGACGTGAATAATGGCGGGAACGTGTTCTTTGCGGACGATGGCAGCCGCTCTTAGATACGTATCAATTAACGCCGGATAATCCCACCCCTTTACCGTATAGACGTCGAAACCGTGACATGCGCCGCGTTTCCGCTGAAATCCCGTTAATAATTCGGAAATATTGCCTTTGGTGATTTGATGCTCGTTATGAACGGAAATTCCGTACTCATCATCCCAAATCGAAAGCAAGACCGGCGCTTTGAGCACGCCGATCGCATTGATCGATTCCCACAACATCCCTTCGGCGCACGTCGCGTTGCCAATCGTGCCAAACGCAATTTCATTGCCGTTGTTGGAAAATTGTTTGAGAGGTTGCAATTCTTTCAATTCGCGATACAAGCGCGAAGCATAACCAAGTCCGACGAGTCGCGGCATTTGCGAGCCGGTCGGCGAAACATCGGCGGAGCAGTTGAACATTTCCATCAAATCTTTCCAGTTGCCGCCGGGATCCAAGCTGCGCGTGCCGAAATGCGCGTTCATGGCGCGGCCGGCGCTGGCGGGATCGGCGTCAACGTCGGCGTGCGCATACAACTGCGCAAAATATTCTTGCATCGTGTGCATGCCGAGGGCGAAAATCAGCGTCTGGTCGCGGTAATATCCCGACCGAAAATCCCCTTTGCGAAAAGCTTTGGCCATGGCGAGCTGCGGCACTTCCTTGCCGTCGCCGAAGATGCCGAATTTGGCTTTGCCGGCCATCACTTCTTTGCGGCCAATGAGGCTCGCCTGGCGACTTTGAAAAGCCGTGCGATAGTCTTTGATGATCTCTTCCGCGCTCAGTTTTATTGAAGCGAGGGCTATCTCTTTCTCAATCTTTGCGATCACGGCTTTGGGTTTATCTGGATTTGGGCGTTTTAATTTTTTTTGCATGCGTCACCTTTTATTAGCGAGAAATTTAAAATACAACACCAAAGGCGCATTCGCCACTCGTTTTTCTGATAACAATAAAATCGGAGAGAAGCGAACCAATTGGAAAAATAGCGGGAAATCTCGATTCAAAAGCTCAGTAAGTTGATGAGATTGAAATTGCTGCCGCGCAGAAACTTCCCTAAATGTGTGCGCAGATCGTCAACGGTTGAATCAACTTTGGCGATGATGGAATTGAGGCGATGATAGGTTTCTTCGTCGTAAATCAGCTTGCTGAGATTGCCTTGGCGCTGTTGCAAACGCAGAGAAATGTCATCCAGTGTCGTGGTGAAAGAATCCAGCTTACGGATCGTGTGGCCAAGTGTAACAAACGTGCTGTCGATTTGCGGTGTGCGGCGTTTGAGCAGATCGTGCAACTGCGTCGAGGTGGCTTCGACGTTGTTCATCGTCTGCTGCATGGCCGCTTGATTATTTTGCACGAATTGTCGCATCGCGGCGGTCGACGCTTGCAGATCGCTGAGAACGGCGATCAACGGACGGCGGAAAGTGTTGTCATCCAAAAAAGTCGAGGCAAGTGTGATGGTCGAATCGAGGCGCGATATGACTTGATTGGAGCGCGCCGCGATTTTGCTCATCTCCAACATCATCTCAGAAAAACCGGCGATTTGTGAGCCGCGCAATGGTGTTTGTAAATTGGTGAGATCGAATAGCTGCCCTGAAGCTCCGGGAAAGATTTCCACTTTTTTCCCGCCCATCATTTCAACCGTGGTAATGTAGGCGTTTACATCTGAATGTAACTGCACGTCGTTGTCGAGTGTCACGTCGACTCGCACGAGGCTACCTTCTAATCGGATGCCCGCAACTCGTCCTTTTTTAACGCCGTTAACGGTGACCGGATCGTTCGCGCGCAGGCCGCCGGTGTTTTGAAACAGAAAACCGATTTGAACTTGATTGGAAACGAGGCGATAGTTTTGGCCCCACAAAATTCCGAATAATAAAATCGACAACCCGACGATGATGGTTGAACCAACAATAAATTCAGCGTTTCTTCTTGTGCTTGTCATTACTCAAAATCTCTTTCCAGATAGCGCTCCATGTCGAAAGAGTCCTCCGCGCCGGCTTGGATTTTGCGCTTGAGTCTTTCATCGAACTCACGCGCCATGTGGTGGCCGGAAACTTTGAGCAATTGCGACATGGCGACGACTTCAGCGATCACCGTGATGTTCTTGCCGGGGAAGATCGGAATTTTCACAAACGGAATTTCAACCTCAAGAATTTTATTGTATTGCTCGTCGACGCCGATGCGCTCATAATCTTCCGCGTTGTCCCATTCTTCGAGATGAATCTCGACTTCGACGCGTTTTTGCGCGCGCGTCGCGTGAATGCCAAAAATGCTGCGAATGTCAATAATGCCGAGACCGCGAATTTCCATGTGATATTTCAGCATCTCGCTGCCTTGTCCCATCAGAATGCCGGCGGCTTTGCGGCTGATTTGCACGACGTCATCCGCCACCAGACGATGGCCGCGCTCGATGAGATCGAGCGCGATCTCGCTCTTGCCGATGCCGCTGCGTCCGGTAAACAACAACCCGACGCCGAACACGTCGACGAGCGTGCCGTGCACCGTCGTTGTCGGCGCAAATTTTTCGTCGAGGAAATCACCAAGGAGATGCGTGAATTGTGTGGTTTTCAGCGGCGTGCGAAAGACGGTGATGCCACGCTGGTTGGCGATGTCGATAAACTCCGGCGGAATCGCATTGTTGTCGGTGATCACGATGCAAGGAATGTCGAAATTGAGCATCGTTTGAATCGCGTGCCGCCGCTCGCCGGGGCTCATGCTCTCGATGAAGCGCATCTCGGTGTTGCCGAGCACTTGGATGCGGTCATACGTAAACACCTTCGTGAATCCAGCCAGCGCCAAACCGGGGCGATTGAGCTCGCCTTCTTTGATGGTTTTGCGAAAGCTGTACGTGCCATTCACGATTTCGAGGGACAACCTGCTTTGCACGCTGCTGTATAATTCCTCAACGGACAGGTTAACCATCGGTCGTTCCTTCCATTTTAAAGGGGCGGAATGATTTGCCACTCGCAAACTTTTTCCGTCCTGCTCCCTACCTCAACGCCTTTACAGCCGCAACAAGATTTACGGGCGCAGCTCATGGAACAACCATGATCGCACACGCTATGCCCATAAACTTTTTAAAAATTCCAATACTTGACCTGAGTTTTTCATTAATCTCACCACAAAGAGCACAAAGCTCACAAAGAAAAGCCCGTGGCGCTATCATGTTTCAAGATTTTGTCTTAGTGTCCTTTGTGCCTTTGTGGTGACGACTAATTCAAGTTAAACTGCCTGCGCCAACTTCTCCGGCTCGACTAACGCCGCCTTGGCGTTGCCTTTCTTGTGCCATTTCTCCTTGTATTTTTCCACTTGCCGCTCCAGCTTGTCAACGGCGAGGGTGATCGATTTGCGAATGTCTTCACTCTTCTCTTTCGCTGTCAACACTTGACCGTAGACTTTGAGCTTGATTTCCGCGATTTGCGTCAGCTTCTCCCACGAGAGAATGACTTCTCCATCGATGATGCCATCATAATACTTGGTGAGCCGTTCAACCTCCTTTCGGGCAAAATCCTTCAATGGTTCCGGGGCTTTGAAATGACGAGCCGTGATTGAGATGTTCATCGCTGCATCCTCCATTAATTGAGGGTTAATGGGAACATGGGAGTTAATATAAACATTGCCGGCGCTCCGCACGTGCTGTGCAAAGCCCGAACAATTGGTTTTGTCAATTTATCTTCTTCAATTTCATCGTTCTGGCGCGGCCATTTGTGCGCTTAACAGTCGTCTGCTTTGTTACAGCATGTGGTTTTTATTCAGTAACGCCGTAAATTCATCATAACTGCTTCCATCGAAAATCCACTTTTCTTCCAGCGGTGTGAACGCGAAAAACCCCAAAATACGATTACGATCTTTCTCATTTAAATGCACGTCAATCAAGTTCCAACCCTTTTTTGCGCCCAGCCGTCATCGTTTTCTTTTTAACGGTCGCAACTTTTTTCTTCGAGTGCGCGCCGAGAATGTCAAAATTTTCATCAAAGATCATCTTTTCTTCAAGCGGTGTGAATGTGAAAAATCCCACAATGCGGTTACGATCCTTTTCGCTTAAATACGCGTCAAACAACTTTGAAACTTTTTGATAACGCTCGACTTCCGTCAAATCCTCGAAGGATTTTGAAATAATCCAGCCGTTGAGTTTTCCTCGACCGGCGGCTTCCAAGCGAATTTCTCGAGGTGTAAATTCCTTCTGTAATGCTTTTTGAACACGCGTCATCACGGTTTCCATTTTGCCGCTCCAATTCTTAAAATAGTTGCAGCCATATCAATCGCGATACGGCAATTTTCTTTCAAGAAATCGCCGCGCATACGCCGATCCAATTTCAGCTTTTTCAAACGGCGGCGCAGCCGACTGTTAGAGGTGTAGCGCAAATCATTTTTCCATCGTCTGGCCAGCGTGATGAGCGAGATATCAATGATCTCGCTTTCATCCGGTGTAACGATCTGGCGAAGCTTGCTTTCATTCAACAGCTTGGGTAGATTGTGTGCTGTCTCGAGTATCGGCTCTATACGGACAATATACGCCCGCAGCAAAGATTCCACGGCCACGCCGGCCGCATACAAGGCGAATGCATATTGCGCCGCTTCGTAAAGTAATTTGGCGTTGCCCAGCCTTTCTTGCGCCGCAGCCACATAGTCGACGGCTTCGATTCGCATATTGTTTCCCTCTCCAATCCGGCCGCGCCCTGAAGTTTACTTCACTTCTTGAATTCATCGGCACGTAGAACAATATCCGAAATAAACGCCGTCGCATCCGCATAGATACCGGCCGCCACTTGTGCTTTGACAATTTCCGCGGCTTTTTCTGAGAGTTGTACTTCCATTTATGTCCCTTTCAGTTGAGGCTTTAACAAATATACGCTTAGAAAACGATTGGCCGCAATGAAAATTTCCGAGAACTGTTTTTCAATTAGCCGGCGGCTTTAAATTAGCCCGCCTCCCTGCAAGCGATTTCAAGAGTTTTCATAAGGGCCCATCGCGGCGTGTTTCATCTTTGGTTTAGTCTTGCGCTTTTCTCGACGTTTGGGTATCAGTTTGATTAAAGCCCGCAAAGCTTCATTCACCGCGTCAGAATCAAAAAAATATTCCTGCACATCCGGCTCCAACATCACCGCACCTTCTTCAGGTTTAAAATATTGCACCGAGATCGTTCCATCAACTTTATGAATCTTGACCGTGTGTCCGCGGCGATAGGCTTTGTAATGTTTGCCGCGAACGCCGCCGCTAAAGTCGTATTCGGGAAGCATCGCGCTAGCCTCTGTGTTTCGAGGTTTAGAAACCGCCTTCTTCATACTTTCTCCGTTCTGATTTAATCGCCTCGCGCGAGCTGATGATACGAATATTAGGCTCGCGTTCAGTATAAACCACAACTAAAATTCGTCCCTGCGATGATCGGCCAATATCAATATAACGATACTCGCCGATAGAATGTTCGAGATCTGGAATAGTAATCGCAAAAGGGTCATTGAAAACTGTTTTTGCCTCTTCAAAAGAGACGTTGTGGTCTCTGAAATTCTTTCTGGCTTTATGTTCGTCCCATCCAAACGTCGAATCCATTCATCATTTCCTAATCGTACTCGCTGTTCAATAACTTTAAAATGAGTATAAGTAAAAATACGAGAGCGAGTAAAAACTAATCCATCAGCTCCGCCCGCGGATGCGCCTGCCGATAAACCGCTTTCAGCCGTCCGGCGCTGACATGGGTATAAATTTGCGTCGTCGACAGCGTTGAATGCCCCAACATTTCTTTGACGGCCATGAGATCGGCGCCGCCGTCCAGCAGATGCGTTGCAAAGCTGTGCCGCAGCACGTGCGGATGCGCCTTGTCGATCTCGGTGACTTGCTTGAGATAATGCCGCACGCGATAATAAACCTGCGAAGCAGTCATGCGGCTGCCGTGAGGATTGACAAAGAGCGCGGTTTCGTCCCGCTGGCCAGCGAGACAAAACTCCTTGCGTTTCTCCAGCCAATTCATCACCGCTTGCATCGCGGCACGGCCAAGTGGAACAATACGTTCCTTCGAGCCTTTTCCCAAAACGCGAATTTGCAGATCGAGCAAATAAATATCAGTAATATTCAAATTGACCAACTCTTGGCGGCGCAGGCCGCAATCGTAGAAAAGCTCCAAAATCGCGCGGTCGCGCACCCCTTCGACCGAATCGGCCTCGGGCAATTGCAAAGCTTGTGACAGCGCTTTTTCGGAAATAACGGCAGGAAGCATTTTCGGCGTTTTGAGCGCAACTAAATTGACGGTGGGATCGTGGTCGATCGCGCCCTCGCGCGCCGCAAATTTGAAAAAGGTGCGCAGCGTCACCAGCTTGTGATTGACGGTGGACGCCTGCAATCCGCCGCGGGCGAGCAGCGCGATGTATTTGCGCACGTGCAGGCGCTGCACCCCGCTTTGCGGGGCCGCTTTCTCTTCGCGCAAAAAATCCGCGAACTGGCGCAAATCGATTTGGCGCATTTCAATCGTGCGCGGCGCAAGTTGGCGCTCGGATTTTAAATAAGCAAAATACCGCTCAAGCCAATCTTCGATGTTTTTATTCGAGAGCTGCTGGCTCATAGAGCGCATCCGCACTCGGTTCGAATTTTTCTTTGCACTTGGGGCAACGCAAATGCGCGGCCTCGGCTTGCGTGTACCGCTCTTCCAAATAATTATTGGCGCAATTGGGGCACGGCTTGGCAACCGGCTTGTTCCAACTCACAAACGTGCACGCCGGATAATTGCTGCAGCCGTAAAACGTCCGGCCGCGTTTGGAGCGTCGTTCGATGATTTTGCCGTTGCACGTCGGCAGCGGGCACGCGACGCCGATGGGATACGGGCGCGATGTTTTGCAATCGGGATAGCCGCTGCACGCGAGAAAACGCCCGTAGCGCCCGACCTTCAGCACCATATCCTTGCCGCAATTGTCGCACACCTCGCCTTCGATTTTTTCCAACGCCTCGAGCGGCTTGGTGTGCTTGCATTCCGGATAGCCGCTGCACGCCATGAATTTGCCGTTGCGTCCCCAGCGAATCACCAACGGCTTGCCGCATTTCGGGCAAACTTCCTCCGTCACTTCCTGCAGCGCGTCTTTGATCGTGTCCTTCTTCTCTTCCGTCGCAATCACCGCTTTATTGAACGGCTCGTAAAATTCCTTCACCACTTGCAGAAACGGCTTGTCGCCGGCCTCGACTTTATCCAGCTCGTCTTCCATAAACGCGGTGAATTTGACGTTGAAGATTTGCGGGAAATTTTGCACGAGAATTTTGTTGACGGTTTTGCCGAGATCGCTCGGCGCCAATTGCCGGCCTTGCTTGTCGATGTATTTGCGCGCCAGCAGCGTGCCGATGATCATCGCATACGTGCTGGGCCGGCCAATCGCCAGCGCGTCCAACTCTTTCACCAGGCTCGACTCGGTGTAACGCGCCGGCGGTTTGGTGAAATGCTGTTTCGGATGCACGTCGAGCAGCGTCAGCGCTTCGCCGATTTGCAGGTTTTGCGGCACTGCGCTCTGATTCTCGCCGTTCTCATTCGGCTCATCTTCTTTGACGTCGTCGTAAACTTGCAGGAAGCCACGAAACACCACGATCGAACCGGAGGTGCGCAAGAGAAAACGCCCGCCTTCGATCTCAATCGACGTTTGCTCGTAAACCGCGGCTTCCATTTGGCTCGCGACGAAGCGCTGCCAAATCAGCTCGTAAAGTTTATACTGTTCCGGCGTGAGATATTTTTTGATGCTCTTGGGCGAGAGCCGCATCGAGGTCGGGCGAACCGCCTCGTGCGCGTCTTGCGCGGAAGACTTCAATTTATATTTGCGCGGCGTTTGCGGCAGATATTCCAAGCCGTAATCGTTGGCGATATAATTTCTCACCTCGGCAATCGCTTCATCCGCGACACGCGTCGAATCGGTACGCATGTACGTGATCAAGCCGACGCTGCCTTCTTCGCCCAGCTCGATGCCTTCATAAAGCTGCTGCGCAATCGCCATGATGCGCTTGGCGGTAAATCCCAAACGATTCGCCGCCTCCTGCTGCATCGTGCTCGTCGTGAACGGCGGCGCCGGCTGGCGATTGACTTTCTTCTTTTTTATGTCGGCAACTTTGAACGTCTGCTGCCGCAGCTCGCGGTTGATCGCCTGCGCCTCGGCCTCGTTGTGAATCTCCGGCTTCTGCTCGCCGATCTTGACGAGATTCGACAGAAACGGATCGGTGCGCTTGCCCTTCAGCTCGACGGCGATGCTCCAATATTCCTCGGGAATGAACGCGTCGATCAGCTCTTCGCGCTCGCAAATGAGCCGCAGCGCGACGGACTGCACGCGGCCGGCGCTAAGGCCGCGATAAATCGTGCGCCACAAAATCGGACTGACCTGATAGCCCACGAGCCGGTCCACAACACGACGCGCCTTCTGCGCGACGACTAAATTTTCGTCAATCGGCGTGGTGTGCTCCAGCGCTTGCTTGACGGCGCGCTCGGTGATTTCATTGAAGCGCACGCGGCGAATGTTCTCATTGTGTGCCTTGATGTCTTCCGCCAGATGCGCGGCAATCGCCTCGCCCTCGCGGTCGGGGTCGGTGGCGATATAAACCTGATCGACGTTCGCCGCAGTTTTGCGCAAATCGGTGAGCACCTTGCCCTTGCCGCGAATGGTGATGTATTCCGGCTCAAACCCATTATCGACATTGACGCCAAGCCGCTGCTTGGGCAAATCTTTGACATGCCCGACCGAGGACTTGACGGTAAAATCCTTTCCGAGAAATTTGCTGATCGTTTTCGTTTTGGCAACGGATTCAACGATGACTAAAGACTTCGACATGACTGATCTGAATCACTCCTATATACTTATCGCTACATTTAAATGCAAGACGATTAAGGGCAAAACCATTTTAAAGCTTTTAATGGTTTTGCCTTGATTGCTTTTAATTCGCATGGTTTTTTTCAAGTCGCCTGCAATGTACGAAAAAAAATGGGAAAAACAAGGGTTTTTACAATTTTTTATCAATTGCAAAGAGCCGGTTTATGAAAAATCAAGAGTTTGATGATTAAGCAAAAACTGGCTCGACTTAGCGAACATGTAAAATTTCCGCGCGGTCAATCGGTCGAATATCTGCCGACGTCAAGGTTGGCAAGGGCAATGGTTTTACCTTCAGCCGTAACAAATTCAACCTCGAAGCCGACGCCATCATCATAACAGTGAATGACCGTACCGACATTTCCTGCTTTGAAACGATATTCATTACTATCGTGAGTAAACGCGACGATGTCCAATTCATGAATCATTTTTCACGATTCAACTTCAAACATCATGACAACGCTGCTGCCATCTGCGAATCAACGGTCTCCGTCTGCTGGCTCTCCACATATAAGGTATCGTAGCTCAAATCCAAACCTCCCGGTCATTCTACGGAGCCTGCCACCACTCGCGCCGCTTGAAACAACGCAAGATTTTGCAGCCGGACAAAAATGCCGCGACGCAAATAGGGCTTTATATCAAAAGTTCGCAACTCCCCATTTTCAAATTCCAACTCTAGTTTGTAGTCGTCTACCGCTCTGACCCTTTTGACATAAGGATTCATCGTGATCTCCTATTTTAACATGCTTCAAAAGGATATTGCTTCCGCCAAGACGATCGCCTCTTGCTTACTTCTACCGCTTTTAAAAATCTCAAAAAGCGAGTAAGAATATGAGCGGGAGAAAGAGTTTAAACCTCCGCCCCGTGGCATTTCTTATACTTCTTCCCACTGCCGCACGGGCACGGATCGTTGCGACCGACTCTTTCGCCCACAACCACCGGCTGGCGTTTGCCGGCTGGCGGCGCTTGTTGCGGCTGCGATGGGCCTTGAAATCCCATGCCGGCGGAAGATTGGTGCACCGTTGCCATTTGTTGAGGCATACGACGGCGAATGGGCGGCGGTTCCACGACCTGCGTTTTGAACACGGTTTCGATAATCTGCTCGTCGACTTGTCCGAGCATCTCTTCGAACATGCGGAAGCCTTCGCTCTTGTATTCGAGCAGCGGATCTTTCTGGCCGTAGGCGCGAAGATTGATGCCTTCTTTCATCTGATCCATCTCGTAAAGATGCTCGCGCCATTTCTCATCGATCGCGCGCAGCGTGGCCAAGCGCTCGATTTGGCGCATGATTTTCGGCGTGACGAACGTCTCTTTGCGCTCGTACGCCGTGCGCGCTGCTTTGTTCAAGGCTTCTTGTAAATCCGGTGCATTCAATCCGGCGTTAGTGCGCAAACTTTCCGGCATGCGCGCAAGAAAAATGCGCTGAAACGAATTTTGCAAACCTTCCCAATCCCATTCCTCCGGATGCTGGCCGCTGCAATAGAGCGCGACTTTTCCCTGAATGTACGAGTCAATCATCTGCAAAATTTCATCGCGCAAATTCTCGCCGCGCAGCGCGTGAGCGCGTTGCGTGTAGATCACCGTGCGCTGCTTGTTCATCACGTCGTCGTATTCGAGCAGATGCTTGCGGATGCTGAAATTGTGGCCTTCAACGCGCTTTTGCGCGCGCTCGATCGAGCGCGTCACCATGCTGTGGGTGATAACTTCGCCTTCCTCCGCGCCGAGACGATCCATTACCGCCGCGATGCGCTCGGAGCCGAAGAGCCGCATCAAATCATCTTCGAGCGAAAGATAGAATCGCGACGAGCCCGGATCGCCCTGCCGTCCGGAACGCCCGCGCAATTGGCGGTCGATGCGCCGCGCTTCGTGACGCTCGGTACCGATGATGTGCAAGCCGCACGGCACATTCTCATAACATTTATATTCGCTCAGATGCGGGCACGGCTCCAAACCCGCCTTCACTTTTTTCAGCGCGCAATTCGGATGCAGCACCACGCCTTTGCCGAGCTTGATGTCGGTGCCGCGCCCCGCCATATTCGTGGCAATTGTCACCGCGCCCGGCTGCCCGGCGCGCGAAACGATCTCCGCTTCCTGCTGATGATATTTCGCATTCAACACCGAATGCGGAATGCCCTTGCGTTTCAACATGCGGCTCAACGTTTCGGAAACTTCGACGCTGATCGTGCCGACGAGCACGGGGCGTTTTTTCCCGTGCATCGCCGCGATTTCGTCGATCACCGCATTGTATTTTTCGCGGCGCGTGCGATAAATTTGATCTTCGTGATCGATGCGCCGCACCGCCTCGTTGGTCGGAATGACGGTCACGTCGAGCTTGTAAATTTCCCAAAACTCGCCGGCCTCGGTTTCCGCCGTGCCGGTCATGCCCGCCAACTTGTGATACATGCGAAAATAATTCTGCAGCGTGATCGTTGCCAGCGTTTGCGTTTCGCCTTCGACGCGCACGCCTTCTTTCGCTTCGAGCGCCTGATGCAAGCCGTCGGAATAACGCCGGCCCGGCATGAGCCGGCCGGTGAACTCATCGACAATCAAAACCTTGCCTTCGTTGACCACATATTCGACGTCTTTCTCGTAGAGCGAATAGGCGCGCAGCAATTGCGAAATACTGTGCACGCGGTCACTTTTCTCGGCATACTCTTTCGTCAATTCCGCTTTGCGGCGTTCCTTCTCGTCAACCGTCAGCGTCTCATCGGTATTGAGCGCGTGCATGTGTTCGCCGAGATCGGGCAGCACGAACATTTCCGGCTCGTTGGGCGAGAGATATTCGCGGCCTTTCTCGGTGGTGTCGATCGTGTGCGCCTTCTCGTCAATCGCGAAAAACATTTCTTCGTCGATTTCGTGCATGCGCTTGTCGCGCAGATAATCGCTTTCGACGCGATGAATCAATTTTTTCGTGCCGACTTCTTGCAACATTTTCATGAAACGCTTGTTCTTGGGCGCGCCGCGCTGCACTTGCAGCAGTTTGATGCCGGCTTCATACTCTTTATTTTCTTGCAAAAGCTTTTCAGCCTCGGACATCAAACGATTGGCGAGCTGTGTCTGCGCATTCACCAAACGGTCGACGCGCGGCTTCATCGCATCGTATTGGTCGACGCTTTGCTCGACCGGGCCGGAAATAATCAGCGGCGTGCGCGCTTCGTCGACCAGCACGGAATCGACTTCGTCGACGATGGCAAAATAATGCCCGCGCTGCACCTGATCTTCCGGACGCACCGCCATGTTGTCGCGCAAGTAATCGAAGCCGAATTCGTTGTTGGTGCCATACGTGATGTCGGCGTTATAAGCCTCGCGGCGCTGCTGCGGGTTCATGTCGTTGGTGATATACTCCGCGCGCAAACCCAGAAACTCAAAAATTTTTCCCATCCATTCGCAGTCGCGGCGGGCGAGATAATCGTTGACCGTAACGAGATGGGCGCCTTTGCCGGCCAGCGCATTCAAATACAGCGGCAGCGTCGCCACCAGCGTCTTGCCTTCGCCGGTCGCCATTTCCGAAATTTTGCCTTCGTGCAAAACCGTGCCGCCGAGCAATTGCACGTCGAACGGCACCATGTCCCATTTGATGGGCTGCCCGACCACATTCCAAGTCTGGCCGCACAACCGGCGGCAAGTTTCTTTGACCACGGCATAAGCTTCGGGCAAAATCGCGTCGAGCGTTTCTCTGATGAGTTGCCGCTCTTCTTTCTCCAACTCGATAAGCTGATTGCGCAATTCTTCCGCCGAGAGCCGCGGCTCGGCTTCAGGCCTATCGACGCCATTGCCGCTGAACGCTTCAGTTTCGCCGCGCAACTGCGCATTGAGTTTCGCCAGCTCCTCCCGAACCTCGGCGGAGGCTTCGGCGATTTGCGTTTTAAATTTTTCCGTTTTCGCTCGCAACTCGCCGTCGGGGAGATCGTGCAGCGTTTTATAAATCTCATTGATCTCATCGGCCAGCGGGCTAATGCGTTTGATATCGCGGTCGTGTTTGCTGCCGAAAATTTTGGTTAATAGACTCATGCTGGTAAACTCACTAATTCTTGTTTCAAATTTTATATAAAACCACAATCATTCCACAACTGGAGGATGCCAACCGGCTTTAATCCAATTTTGACGAACCGTTATGGCTAAAGCGTTATTCAATCTAAGAGCGATCACCGTGGCTCGGCCAGTGGCAGTTTGGCCGACAATCTCTGCGCCATTTTTGCTCCATGAAAAATGATCTGCCCAGCTTTGTCGATGACACAGACAATATTCACAGCGATTGGCCGCCCTTTGTCGTACGCGTTGTTTTACGTTTTCGGAGATATACCTCAGGCGGATAAATGAGGTCGCAAACCGCGCCGAACAGCTTCGGCCATTCCTTCCGACTTACGAAGTTGTCCAATCTGATAAATTTGCATGAGAGCCATCAATTCATAGCGCTCTTCTATTGTCAGGCCGCTCGCTTTTCCTTTCTCCTGAAGCGCTCCCAATCGCTGATTTTGAATTGGATTCATTTTCGCATCGGCTAATACCAGTACCTCGGCATCGTCAAGACTTGATACCAGCGGATAAGTTTTCGTGTCGGGTAAATTGTCGAAGGTGGGCCAGATCATTTCCAACGCTTCGGCTAACACCGACTTAACATCTCGCTGCGTCACTTAGCCAAAACGTTTGGCATGCTCAATCAGATTGTCCGGCAAAGTCAGGGTAATGTCGATTGCCATTGTTGATCTTATTTGAATGACAAAACTTTTATTCAAGATAAACAAAAAATCAAAAAAAATCAATGTCCATGTTTTGTGCTTGTTTGTTCAGTCATTGCTTCATTCGTTCTTAAAATGATTTGCCCACCAATCTGTTCGGGGATTAAAAAAGCGGATAAATTGCTGGATAGGCCACACAACCGATCCGACATCTGTTCCTTTGTCACGATTGCAAAAAGCGTAAGCATACACTAATTAAGCATACACTAATGTAGTTGCTCATGATTGACAAACTGATGGTCGCGTGCTTTGGCCAATCTCATGATATGCCCTAATTCCATATAATGACCCAACGCGCTTTTTTCTTCTGAATCCATCATCATTCTATTTTTGTCAACACTAATCAAGCAGCGAGCAGGAGCGCGCGTTCTTTAGCCACCGGCACTTCAATAAACACGAAATAATTTGCCGGATATAAATAATCCTCGCCGGATTCATCAATAACTCTCACATAGTTATCCTGGGAGGCCCGTTTATCGGGCAAAATTTTGTAAATCTTTCTTGCTTCCAAGTCCGGCTCGGAATCGATGACGCAGATAGCAAATCGAATTGCCCGACCATTCAATTTTTTCATAATCGCTCAATCCAAATATCGTTTGATTTTTAGCTTCCTCTTGCCAATACCGTGCGCTTCGTACCAATGTATTTCTACCCTTGTTATCCTCCCATTAGTTAGACGCACCATGGCCTTCCCTTTCAACTTCCGCCAACGCCCTTGGCCGAACTGCTCACGCAACCGCGCAAGCTCTCGGATAGAAGAGCCGACGGCAATCGGTTCGATTTCTTCGATTTTTCCAATTGTCTCAAAGCTCATCCCCGTTGCCCTCACTCAACCCGCGCCCTTTTTTCTGCAACCTGCCTTCCTTGCGCAAATCGATGAGCACGGCGTCGAGAATGCCGTTGACGAAGCGGCCGCTTTTTTCGGTGCTGAATTTTTTGGCGATCTCAATGGCCTCGTCGATGGTGACTTTCGGCGGGATGTCGGGGAAATAAAGAAACTCGCACAGCGCCAGGCGCAAAATAAGCTTGTCCATAATGGCGATGCGGTTGAACTCCCAATTGACGGCCTTGCGCCGGATCATCATATCGAAATGAGAAATCTCCGCGACCGTGCGGCGAAACAAAGCGCCGGCAAACTCGAGCACGGCGCCCGGCTCGTCTTGATTGAGAATGACCTCGCCCAGAATTTGCTCCGGCGGGTTGCCGGACAACTCATGAGCATAACACGCTTGCAGAGCCAATTCTCGCGCTCGGCGGCGTCCGCTGCCTTGTGACATCTTGATCCGAATTTTAAAGCGAAAAAATTTATGGCAAAACTATGTTGGACAAAACTATTATAAAAATTGTTTTGCCAACAAATAGTTTTGCCTCTTAGCCCATATCGTTCCAGCAAAATGTCATCCCGCCGTGGCGGGATGACAAGGCAATGTTTGATCGGCCTATTAACTACATAAGATAAAAAAATGAATTTTGCAAACAATTTTAACGCGCCGGCGTCAGCCAGCCATGGGCATCCTCTTCGCGGCCTTCGATAAGCGCAAAAAATTTTTTCTGCAACCGCTCCGTGATCGGGCCGCATTTGCCGTTGCCAATCGTGATGTGATCAATCGAGCGAATCGGCGTGATCTCCGCGGCGCTGCCGGTGAAGAAAACTTCGTCGGCGACATATAACATTTCACGCGGTACTTGCGCTTCGACAATTTCATAGCCGAAATCTTTCGCCATTTCGATCACACAATCGCGCGTGATGCCCGGCAGAATGCTCGACGAAAACGGCGGCGTATAAATTTTGCCGCGATACACCAGAAAAATATTCTCGCCGCTGCCTTCGCTCACATAACCATTGGCATCCAGCATGATGCCCTCGACATAATTGTCCATTTTCGCCTCCAATTTAACCAACTGCGAGGGCATATAATTCGCCGCGGCCTTCGCCATCGACGGAAAGGTGTTGGGGCGCATGCGATTCCACGAGGCAACGCGCACGTCAACGCCGTTTTTGAGCGCATCGGGGCCGAGATATTTTCCCCACATCAGCGCCGCGATCGCCACCTGCGTCGGACACAGCCGCGGATCGACGCCGAGGCTGTGATAGCCGCGAAACGCGACGGGACGCAAGTAACACGCCTTGAGCTTGTTGAGGCGCACGACGTCGATACAGGCCTGCATGACCTCGGCTTTGGTAAACGGCATGTCGATGCGATAAATTTTCGCCGAATCGAACAGCCGATCGATGTGATCTTTCAGCCGAAAAATAGCCGCCCCGTGCAGCGTTTCATAGCAGCGAAAGCCTTCAAATACGCTGGAGCCGTAGTGAATCACGTGCGACATCACGTGGATCGTCGCATCCTGCCAGCGCACCATCTTGCCGTTGAACCAGATTTTTGTTTTCTCATCAAAGCCGGTTGCCGGCATGGCTTGCGTCTTGGATTTGATTTGCCCATTTGCATTTAAATGCAAGGCATAAGCAGTTTTGCCGTTGGGTAGTCGGGTCATTTTTCCTCTCTCCTCTGATAAAATGTTTTGTAGTGATGCCTTCAGGCATTGGTGTTCAGATGAACGCAGGCACATGTGCTTGCATGAACACGCGACGCCTGAAGGCGCAACTACGAACGTTACGCCATCAAGCCGCGGGCGATGACGAGTTGTTGAATTTCAGATGTGCCTTCATAAATCTCCGTGATCCGCGCGTCGCGCATGTAACGCTCGACCGGATAATCTTTCAAATAACCGGCGCCGCCGAAAATTTGCACCGCTTTCACGCTGCAATCGACGGCGACGCGCGAGGCATACAGCTTGGCTTTCGCCGATTGCACGGAGAATTTCTCGCCGCGATCTTTGGCAACGGCGGCTTGATAAATGAGCAAGCGCGCCGCGTCAATATCCGTCGCCATATCCGCCAGCATAAAATTGATCGCTTGAAAATTGATGATCGATTGGCCGAATTGCTGTCGTTCCTTCGCGTATTTCACGGCAGCTTCAAATGAGGCGCGCGCGATGCCGAGCGCCTGCGCCGCAATGCCGATGCGGCCGACGTCGAGAATGGCCATCGCGATGGCAAAGCCTTTTCCCTCCTGTCCAAGCAAATTTTCCGCGGGCACTTTCACGTTGTCAAAATTCAGCATCGCCGTGTCGCTGCTGCGAATGCCGAGTTTTTTCTCTTTTTTGCCGACGGAAACGCCGGGATATTTGCGCTCGACAATAAAAGCGCACACGCCTTTGACGCCGGCTTTCTTGTCCATCGTCGCGAACACGATCAGATGATCGGCATGAACGCCGTTGGTGATAAAATTTTTGGCGCCGTTGACGATATAATGATCACCGCGCTTCTCGGCAACCGTCAGCATATTTCCGGCATCGCTGCCGGTGCCGGGCTCGGAAAGGCAATACGCCCCGAGCGCCTTGCCGCTGGCCAACGGCACGAGGTATTTTTGTTTTTGCTCCTCGTTGGCGAATTGCTCGAGGCCGTAGCACACCAAAGAATTATTGACGGAAAGCGCGACGCCGACCGAAGCATCGACTTTGGAAAGTTCTTCGACAACCAGCGCATAAGTGACGGTGTCCGCGCTCTGCCCGCCGTACTGCGAGCTTACGGTCATACCCATGTAGCCGAGCTCGCTTAATTTTTTGATTTGCTTCTCCGCAAATTTTTCCTGTTCATCGCGCTCCGCCGCATCCGGCGCAATTTCGGCTTCCGCAAAGCGGCGAATCTCGTCGCGAATTTGTTTTTGTTCTTCGGTTAGATTGAATTCCATGTGTTCCTCGATTTTCCGGTTTCGCTCACAGAGATCAAACTACCACAGAAAGGCAAACTAATCGGAGCAAAACTATTAAAAACCGTATTTGAGTTTGACAACGTTAAATTGGCTTGAACAAAAACATGACAGAAAAATGAAGGACAGAAACATGGGGTTTTGGTATCATTAAAGAAGTGCTCACTATGATCACGAGAAGCTGTAAAAATTTTTCTGCCCGACATTTTTCTGTCATTGCCCCGCTTTGCGGGTTAGTGGCGTTGGGCTGGCAGTTCGCATTACGCATACGAATAAAATCCCTGTCCGGTTTTTTTGCCGAAATGTCCGGCAGCCACCATTTTGCGCAGCAACGGGCATGGGCGATATTTGTCGTCGCCCAATTGCCGGTGCAACACTTCCATGATGTGCAAACACACATCGAGGCCGATAAAATCCGCCAGCGCCAGCGGCCCCATCGGATGATTCATGCCGAGCTTCATCACTTTATCGACGGCTTCTTTCGAGGCCACGCCTTCCATCACGCAATAAATCGCCTCGTTGATCATCGGCATGAGCACGCGATTTGAAACGAAGCCGGGATAATCATTCACCTCAACCGGCGTTTTGCCGAGCGCTTTGCTGAGCTTCGTCACTGTGCTGAAAGTCTCGTCAGCGGTGTCCAAGCCGCGAATCACCTCCACGAGAGCCATCAACGGCACGGGATTGAAGAAGTGCATGCCAATCACTTTTTCCGGGCGCTTGGTCACTGCGGCGATTTCAGTAATTGAAATTGACGAGGTGTTGCTCGCCAAAATCGTTTCCGGCGCACACCATGTGTCCAACTCGGCAAAGATTTTTTTCTTGAGCGCCGCCTCTTCGGTCGCCGCTTCTACGACCAATTCGCTATTAGCAAAAGCCTTTAATTCGGTCGACGTCGCAATGCGGCCAAGAATGGTGGTGACTTCGTTGATGGCAATGATGCCTTTCCGCGCCTGCCGCTCCAAATTGGTTTTGATTGTTGTCAACGCGCGGTCGATGAGCTCTTGTTTGACATCAACCAACATTACGGAGTAGCCAAATTGGGCGAACACGTGCGCGATGCCGTTGCCCATCGTACCGCCGCCGATCACGCCGATGCGTTCCATGAGGATTTATCCTTTTTTCTTTTTGATGACGATCATGTAATTGTGCTCTTTGCCCCAAGCTTTAAAAAAATCTGTGACGGGGACTCTCACCTCGTCTTTATCAAAAAATGGATCGTTAATAATAACGGCTTCGTCGTCATATCCCACGACGAGTACGACATGATAGGCCGCCTCGTCCCAATGCGGCAAAAATTCCGTATTAACGAAAACAATAATCGGGATTTTGTATAATGCAATATTCGTGTAGAGCACATCGGGAGTGCCAGTGCTGATTTCAACATCAAGATTCCACCGCTTTTCGTCTTTCAAAAACAGCAGATTGAATAAATGTGTTCCTTTCGGTTTGGTTTTAAGAATGCGCCGGAGTTCGGCTTCCGAAATACCAAAGATTCCGTGATAATCGAGCAGCATTCGTGCCGCCGCGGCTACACAACGCGCCTTCAATTCCTGCTTAAAGTGCTTCTTCCGGAGCAAGACGGTCGGCTTCTTTGTCAATTTCTTCACAGGGTGTCGATTCCTCCTCCATGATGTTGCCATTCTGAGCATCAACGACAATTTGCCCCAGCGGCCCAAAGCGGCCAACTGTGGGTATCGTTAAAATAACCGGCACGATCCAAAAAGCGCCTTTGGGGCGTAATTGTAATTCCGGTTCGCCAGCCCCGATAAGATTTGCAACATGTCGCAGCAGGTAGCCATTTACTGTTCGTTGTGCAACGAAAGGGCTAATATTAAGTTCACCCTCGACCTTAAAAGAATATCTGACCTTGATGTGGCTTGATGGGCGCACATTTTTCGCGCGCACACTCTGTTTTGTTTTGGTTTTGGGCATATTAAACTCTCCATCGTAAAATTTGCAAACGTTACATACTGTCTCAGACGAACCGTCTGGGTTACGCCGCATTCTCCACAATCACCGCCGAAGCCTCGCCGCCACCGATGCAAATGGCGGCCATGCCGTATTGCTTCTTGTATTCTTGCAGCGCGTGAACGAGGGTGACGAGAATACGGCAGCCGCTGGCACCAATCGGATGGCCGAGGGCTACCGCCCCGCCATGCACATTCAATTTGTCCATCGGAATGCCAAGCTTCTGCTGCGCCGCCAGCGCCACAACGGCGAATGCTTCGTTGATTTCAAACAAATCGATTTGATTCAGCGCAAAGCCGGATTTCTTGAGAATTTTTTCAATCGCATCGAGCGGCGCCGTGGTGAACCATTCCGGTTTTTTCGCGGCGGAAGCTTGCGCAATGATTTTCGCCTGCGCTTTGACGCCGAGTTTGTCCGCGACTTCTTTTGCCATCACCACGACAGCAGCAGCGCCATCGTTAATTTTGGAAGCATTCGCGGCAGTCACCGTGCCTTCCTTGTCAAACGCCGGACGCAGCGTCAGCATTTTTTCAAAATTCCCTTTCTTTGGCTCTTCATCATCTTTAACAAAAGTCGGCTCGCCTTTTTTCTGCGGCATCGGCACCGGCACGATTTCTTTGGCGAACAAGCCTTTCTCTTGCGCAGCCAAAGCACGCTTGTAGCTCATCACGGCAAATTCATCTTGCAAATGGCGCGGGATGTTGCACTCGCGCGCACAAATCTCCGCGGCGTTGCCCATGTGAAAATTGTTGTATACATCCCACAAACCGTCTTTGATCATGCTATCGATCAGCTCGCCGTGGCCGAGACGATAGCCGTCGCGCGCTTTGCTCAGCAAATACGGCGAATTCGACATGCTTTCCATGCCGCCGGCGACGATGACATCGGCATCACCGACCATGATCGCTTGCGCGGCGAGCATCACCGCTTTCATACCGGAGCCGCAAACTTTGTTGATCGTCATGCACGTGACCTCCACCGGCAGACCGGCTTTGATCGCGGCCTGTCGCGCCGGCGCTTGACCGACGCCGGCGGGTAACACGCAGCCCATGATGACTTCGTCAACTTTTTTCGGATCGATGCCGGCGCGCTGCACGGCTTCTTTCACGACGATGGCACCCAACTCTGAAGCGGTGAAAGAAGCGAGCGCACCTTGAAACGCGCCAACCGGCGTGCGACAGGCGCCGGCAATGATGACTTCACGAAATTGAGTTGGCATTTTATTTTGCTCCTTTCCTCTTTTTCATGTCATGCAAAACCCAGAAATTTTCTAAACCGATATTAACCAGTTTCAATAGATTAAGACCAGAGATTAAGACCAGCCGGACTATTGAGTTGCTCGCTTAAAGAAAAATTATAGTTGACTGGCGCTACAATCGCGCCGGTTGGAATCTTCCACGGATACTCAGAATTTATGCCATTATCCGCGAGTGCGGGGGCCAATTTTTCGATAGCATAGGCAATAGACAACAAACTTTGGACGTGCAATCGCATTTGCACAGCGGTCATTCCAAGCTTTTCTTGTATCTTGCTGTTGCGCGAAATGAAGCGCAAGAATCTTGTGAACGCCAAATGACTGTTCTCCACCTCGTCTATTGTTGTTTTGCCCTCCAACAAATAGGCTTTGCCAAGTTTTTCCGTTGCCATTTGCAAATAGTGCAAAACATGGCACGAGGGCTCATTTGCTCTCTTTAGCTTCGCATAAATCCGCCAATCCGATTTCGCTTGCGCGAGAAATGCCTCCGCCCACATTTATTGCTCCCTCTGTGTCAGGATTTCTTCACGCGCAAATTCGACGACGTTGTTTAACGACCATCCTTCCGGTAGAGGTATCTTGCCGGCGCGTATTTTTTTCCACTCCGCCGGCGTCACATCGGCAAGCAAAGTCGGCAGAGGGAATTTTTTACTTTTGCCGACATAAAAAGTCATCACGGCACCGGAAGGAATGGCTTCACGGTTAACCTCGAGCAAATGAATTTCTTCGGTGCCATTTGGGCTTTTAAACCAGACAACACGGTCAATAACATCTTCAGTTTCAAAATGGGACCGCACCATCCGCCGGACGATGTCATTGATCTGTTGCGACGGCCTTTTCTTCTGCGTGGTTAAATTTTGTGTGCGCGGTTTTGTTTGTTGTTTGGTATTCATAGGTTTTACTCATGGTTTAATGCGATGGCAAATCTTTAAGCCTCAAGCTCGACTTGCTCAATTTTCCAATTTCCCTCGACTTGCTGCAAATATCCGGCTTTGATCCTTGGCGCGTGCTCAAAAATCAGCAGCCAGTTTTCTTCAAAAACCTGCTGCAAAATTTTCGGCTTCGTCTCCATCGTCAATTTGGGATAAAGGTCGTAGCCCATGACATACGGCGTCTTGAGATGTGACGTCGTCGGCACCAAGTCGGCCAGAAATGCCGCGGTTTTGCCGGCGCTTTTCACTTTGACAATCGTGTGGTGCAACGTATGTCCGGGCGCGAGAAAACTTTCGATGCCGGGCAATACTTCCGTCGTGCCGTCGAGCAATTGCAGTTGAGAACCGAGCGCTTCCCAATTCCATTTCAAATAACTCGCACGGCTGCGATCATCGGGATGGTTGGCCACTTCGTACTCGCCGCGCTGCGCAAAATATTTTGCGTTGGGAAACGTCGGCACAATTTCTCCGGTGGTATTGCGGCGCGTGTTCCAGCCGATGTGATCGAAGTGCATGTGCGACATGATCACGTGCGTAATGTCTTCCGGGCGCAAATGCAAATCGGCAAGTTGATCGAGCAATGTCTTCTCGCGATGAATGCCAAACATGTCGCCGAACTTGGCATCGAATTTATTGCCAACGCCGGTATCAATGAGAATTTTTTCGTTGCCGCGAATCACGAGCAGGCAATTCAATCCCATGAGAATGCGATTTTTCTCATCGGGCGGATCGCTGCGCTCCCACAACACGCGCGGCACGACGCCGAACATTGCGCCGCCGTCGAGGCGGAACAGGCCGTCGGAGAGAATGAAGAGGTCAAGATCGCCGAGTTTCATTTACGTTTAGTGGAAAAACGTTTTGTGCTTGTCTTCTTAACTGCTTGGTTCTCTTTTTTCAATTGTTTGATTAAATCTGCCAAAAATTTGGCATCCATTGCTGAGCGGTCGATGGTGATAATAAGCTTATCATCATTTGTCGCTTTGATTTCAAAGGCTTCCATAAGCAACCTCATTTTTAAAAAAGGCCTGCATAAAATATTCAACCAGCATCATTATAGAAATTCATTCATTCGGACTCGTCATTCGCCAATTTTTTGGATCAAAGCTTCTTATGTTTCATTTGATTGAGTTTTTGTAACTATTCAGCTAAGCTGGACACAAAAGTATTTTATGATTGAAAACATTTTGCAAAGCTTCAAGAACGTTGCAACCTTGCTTTCTGTTCGTTGAAATATAGCCACGAATGCGACAGAAGA